>ENA-UOIV01000738-UOIV01000738.1-human-gut-metagenome-genome-assembly--contig:-C59-NODE-738-length-32843-cov-68.585031_pt1 | contig 32843 bp, 23 predicted proteins | sample MGYA00242333_ERZ723880 | MGnify/ENA metagenome assembly ERZ723880 | reverse complement strand
GGAATTATGGGAACTTGAGCTCAATTCCTGTTGCACTTAGTTTGACAATTCACTTATAATTGAATTTTTAGACGATAAAAGAGGGATCGAACGGGTATGTTCCATATGCATAATGTCCCTGTTCGTTCTGGCTGGATGTGTCACAGTAATAACCCATGTTATTTGAAGCGGCTGAAATTGCAATATCCTGGGTCTGTGCTCCGCTTCCGTTATTGAAAATAATATAGTCAAATTCTGCCAGATTAATCTCTGCCCTATAAATGGTTTCACCATATCCGTTTTGGCCTACAGGTTCCATTGGCAGACCGGGCCATTCGGCGTTTTTATTTTCATCTGAGGCGCGCCATGCATACATGTAGACATTGTCCCAGTATTGACCATTGGAGAAATAAACCGTGATCGTGTCACCTGGCTGCGGGTCAGGCGGTACAACACCGCCGGTAATATCAATCTCCTGCTGTTGCGTGCCGTTGTTGAAGATCGCCTTCGTATAAGTGCCCGCCGGGATCAAAATAGAATTGCCGGAGACTTCCAGACCGGGCCATTTTGCTGTTTCTGCAAATTGATCCTGGCTTGGATTGTAGCAATAGCAGTGGGTCGGCGTAAACCCAAGATTATTTGCTGTAACGGTAATCATTTCTATATCATATACGCGGCTGCCGCTTACATCCATAGAGGGCGACTGCATACGTACCGCCGTATATGGGGTGCCGCTATCATCTGTACCGCTTATCGGCGTATCGCTGAAAATAACCTTTGTATAGCCCGCTGTTGCCGGGATGGTAATTTCGTACGACGTACCGCTGCTTTCCATAGCCTGACCAGGCCATGCTGCGTTTTCTATACCGCTTTCATTATATAGATACGCGTAAATGTTAGAGCTCCAGCCCTGCGGCTGATTAAGCGTAAGCGTAATGGTGTCTGCCGGGTCAGTAGGTGTTGTGGGCGTTGTCGGCACTGTAGGCGTGGTAGGGTTGGTTGGTGTTGGGGTATCTGTACCAAAGTACTGCCCTATTTCGCAGCTTGTATACATACCGGCAATATATTTCTGGATTTCCAAAACGTCGGCTGTTTCTATCTTATCGTTTTGATTAACGTCTGCTGCAAGAAGCGCCTTCCCCTGCAGCTGCAGCATGTTGGCAATATGCCTTTGTATGAGTAGAACATCGGCTACCTTAATCTGGCCGTCATCGTCTGCATCGCCAAGCATATACTGTTCCTGCGGTTGTGAACCTTCCGTTGGATTGGAAGAATCTGTTGGATTGGAGGGATCTGTCGGATTGGAAGGATTGGAAGGATTAATGGGGGTTTCGGACGTTTCATAATCATAGTCTTTCCACTCGCCATTCTGCCAGATCATGGAACCGTTGAGCAAGAATCCTCCCTTTTCACGGTTTGCAGCGTTTGCCGCCGTACCATAATTAATAACAGTAGGCGGAATTGTTCTGCCGTCAAGCCCGGTTGAAACCTGGCCTTCGTTAAATTTTACATAACAGGCGCCTGTAACGCCGGTAATTTCTGCCTTATAAATATTTCCTTCTACCCTTGTCATAGTAATACCCGGGTATGCGCTGATTGCATTACCATTTATATCTTTGACAAAGCAGCAGTAATTGCTCCAGGTTTCATAACCGGTTATATCAAAGTATGCAACCAGCTTTTCCGACGGAAGCTTCTTTACAAATTGGTAGGTTTCCTCTGTCGTCCTGACGCCGTCTGTAGCCGTCACCACAACAGAAATGGCCGTGTTAGAAGCAATGCCGTTGCCAATCGTTATAGTTTCATCCCCGGTAAAGGTTACAGGTGTGCCGCCATTGATGGAATATGTGCCGGAAGTAGCATCCTCCAGTGTAAACGCAAGTGTTGCGGTATCCGTTGTAAAGTTATGGTTGTTGGTGTAATAGCCTGTTGTTTTTCCTGTGAATGTCGTTGTGTCGGCTGTAACGGTTTGCCCATTCAAAGCAAGCTGTACAGACGGTGTGGTCTCTGTTTTGTTGTAGATGACCGCAACAGACTTTGCCGGTACGGTGCCTGTGAGCCTGCCGCCGGAAACAGTAAACGTATTGCCGCTGACCTGATCTGTATAGGTCCCGTCCGCCATAGTGGTGGAGTAGTTAATGGAAGCCGTACTGGAGGCAAAGTTTGTAATCACCATGCCGGAAGTGCCACGTTGGACATAAAACTGGGAACCGGAAGAGGTCACCGTTTCGCTTTGTCCTACAAAATGGTTGCGGAATTTGTTGACCTCGCCAACTGTTTTGTCCTGCCAGAGCGTGCTGCCGGGACCGCCGATCAGCTCGTCATAATCAATGAAGCCCGCGCTGGAAACACGCTCGTGCTCCGGACGGCAGAAATATAACGCCGCTGCATCCTTTCTGGCGCCTACAACACCCCAGCCGAGCAACAGCTGCTGATGGGTAAGGTTTGTAGAAGTCTTATCACAGAAATTATCGTGCGATTCTACCCATGTGACAATGTCGCTTGCAGAAACGCCCGAACAGTTATACCCAATAAGCGATGTGCTGGAATTGTTGGATTTGATAGCCGACCTTATATCGTTGCCCTGGCCGCTGTCTGTAACTTTGATGTATTGTGTGTAGTTGGAATAGCTGGTACCAGCCGTATTGAGAATTTCGCCATAAAGATATACATCCGGCTTAAGGGATTTTGCATAGCTTGTAATATTCGGCCAGAAATCACTGCCCGATGAGCCGTCTATAGAGGTTGGTAATTCAATATGCTTTGCTGCGTCAAAACGGAACCCGTCCGCACCGGCGTCAATGCATTCCTTGATCAGATTTTTAACATAGTTTTGCACTTTTTGGCTTCCTGTATTTAAATCCGGCAACCCGCTTAGGGATTTCTGTGTCATATCATACCGGCTGTTGTCGCTGACCGTTGCTCTGACAGAGTGCCAGCAGCTTGCATCATCGCGCAGGTCTGCCGGGATCTGGTCAGACTTGGAATAATAATTGCCGTTGCTGTCCTGCGCCATATGGTTTGCAACAACGTCCACAATAATCTTAATGCCGTATTCCTCCGCCGTTTGGCACATTTGTGTGAAATCTTCCTTGGTCCCCAGACCATTCCCTATGGAAAAATTCACAGGCTGGTAGTATTTCCACCAGTCGACCATATAGGAAGCTGCGTTGTCGACCTCTGCGACTGCGGTTCCCTGTACGGGGGACACCTGTACCGCGCCAAAGCCCTGCGCGGCAATCTCTTTAATATACTTTGTAACATCTGTAAAACGCCAGGTAAACGCATGAAAAATATTACCGTCCTGAATATTGTCCGGCAAATTGTAAGCTGTGGCGTTCCCAGTGCCAAGGGTCTGCGAACTGTCCTGCGCTGCTGCAGCCGATGTTACAGGTATGCACAAGCACCCGACTAGCATCACAGCTGACAGCAAGATGCTGATAATCGATTTTTTTCGTTTCATGTTTACTGTTCCTCCTATAAATGTAATGGCTAACATATATAAATTATACGCCTGTCGAAAAAAGGCTGCAATAAATCAGAAGCGAAATAATCATTTTGCTCCCGGTTTTGTAGGAATAGATATATTAAATAAAAATTTTTTGTACATAATCACAAGTCTTTTGCAAATTGTAATCCATTACAATCATTTTATCTGTTCAAAATCGCTTATTTTATTTTAATTTTTACCAAAAATACATATTAAATTTTTACTTTCTCACACAAAAACAGGGTGATTCCGTAAAGGAATCACCCTGTAAGTTCATTTTACTGTACAGTATTCGTCATAATAACAGGTATGTTGTTTTATTCCAAACCTGTGTATTCCTCAACCGTGCAGGTGAATTTTCCGGAGGTTGACACAGGCGTGTAAATACCGCCGTATACAACTTCTTCTATATCCGCTGATTGCCGGCCGTTGTTATTGTTGTTGAAAATAAGCCTGTCGTAGGTGTCTTTTTCTATTTTTACAGAATAAACCTCATTGCCCGCAGCATTGGTTCCCACAAGCGTCATAACCTCGCCCGGCCAAGCGCCGTTGTTCTGGCCGGAACCGCTTCTATACGCATAGCAGGCTACCTCCGCCCAATTTGTGGTGTTTTCAAAATAGATGGTTTCTCTCAGGTCCGGAATTTCCGGAAAAACATCCGGCTCGGTCCAGATGCCATAGCTGCCGTCTTCATTAAACGCGCAGGTGACCATCTTGTCATAATTTTCCGGCGTTACGATAATATCATTGGACTGCTGTCCACCGTTTGCCCCGTTATTAAAGATAATGGCATTCTGGTCGGTCGGTAAAGTAAGCTTATAAACCGTGTCGCTAACTTTTTCCGTTAACTCTACACCCGGCCAGGCCACAGAAGTACCGCCCTGGTTTTGCCAATAATAGGCATATACCTGCTCCCAGTCTTTATAGTTGTTAAAATAGATGGTATATTCTCCCACCTCTTCTTCAACAGGTTCGCCGATCGGATAGTCGACCTGCATAGCTGCTATATACCTTTGAAGCGGAAGGACGTCTTCTATATCAATTGTTTTGTCGCCGTTGATGTCCGCTGCACGCTGGCCTTCTTCTGTAAGCTGCTCAACCTTTGCAACATGCTTTTGAATTGCAAGCACATCTTTAACCTGTAGCTTTCCGTCGCCGTCTACATCACCAAGCGCATACGGGGTACATTCTGTCCTGTCGCCGCTTTGCGGCTCATTGACGCAATCCTGCCATACCCCGTCTTCCCACATCATAGCGCCAATAATTTCAAAGCCGCCGGCTTCACGGTTTTCTGCAACTTCAGCACTGCCGTAGTTTACGACCGTGGGCGGGATGGTTCTTCCGTCAAGTCCTGTGGAAACAGGTCCTTCGTTGAACTTTATAATCGCCTTTGTCACGCCGGGAATTTCGACCTTATAATAATCGGTACCCCTGACCTGTACCATTTCATAGCCAGGGTATTCCACAAGCTCGTTGCCGTTTTCATCCTTGGCATAGCAGTAAATCCCACTGTCGTCAATCCAGCTTTCATTGCCGGAAATATTGAAATACGCAACAACCTTGGCGTTGGGATCCTTCTTAACGATATTATAAGTAGCTGAAGTTGTATAATCTGCATTGGAAGCCGTAATGGTAACAGGGATTTCTGTATTGTAAGCGATTCCGCTGCCAATTGTAAAGGAACCGTCCCCTGTAACCTCTACCGGGGCTGCGCCGTTGACCGAATAGGTAAAGGACTGCGCGTCTTCCAGTGCAACATCGATTTGCGCTGTATCTGCTGCAAAGTGCATAACAGAACCACCGTCGACCGCTTCACCGTTGAGCTGAACATGTGCTATGGGCGTAAGCTTGTCTTTATTATAAATAACGGCTACGCTTCTTGCTGCCACTGTACCTGCAAGCTGGCCGTCTGTTACCGTAAACGTGTTGCCGGATACCTGGTCGGTATATGTACCGTCCTGCATTGTGGTTGTGTAATTGATGGCTGCATCTTCCTGTGCAAGGTTTACAATCACCATACCGGAAGTGCCGCGCTGTACATAAAACTGAGAGCCACTGGAAGCCACCGTTTCGCTTTGGCCTTCAAAAGCGTTGCGGAACTGATTAATTTGAACTACTGTTTCGTTTTCCCAAAGCCTGTAACCGGGGCCGCCAATCAGCTCGTCGTAAGCAACACCCTTGGTATTGTGCGCAGGCCGGCAAAGATAAAGCGCCGCCGCGCCTTCTCTTGCACCGATAATACCCCATCCAAGCAGCAGATGCTCGTCTGTTAGGCTTCTGGATGTACCGTCTGCAAAATTATCGTGCGATTCAATCCATACGACGAGCTGGTCTGCATCTGCACCGGACAGGTTATAGCTTCCAAGCGTAGAGGTTGCAGACGTTCCCCTGATTACGCTGCGGATCTTGTTGCCGTAACCGCTGTCGGTCAGATTCATATACTGTAAATAGTTTTCGGTGTCTGTCCCAAGCGGCGCAAGTGCCTCGCCGTAAATGTAAATATCCGGCTTAAGGGATCTGGCATAGGAGGTAACATTGGGCCAGAAATCACTTGCAAACGATGCATCGTCACTGGGAAGCTCAATATGCTTTGCCGCATCAAAACGGAACCCGTCCGCGCCATAGTCAATACACTCTTTCAAAAGAGCCTTGACATAGTTTTGCACCTTTTCGCTGCCTGTGTTCAGGTCAGGCAACCCGCCCAGCAACCTTTGCGTCATGCTCTGGCGGCTGGAGTCAGACGTGCTGCTTGTTCCTGTATGCCAGGCCGTTTCGTCATCCCTTAAATCGCTGATAATGTCGGGGTGCAGCGCACCGGAAACACCGGAATCCGCCTGCGCCATATGGTTAGAAACGATGTCTACGATAATTTTAATGCCGTATTCATCGGCTGTTTCGCACATTTGTTTAAAGTCTTCCTTTGTACCCAGCCCGTTGCCCACTTCAAAATTAATGGGCTGATAGTAGTACATCCAGTCGCAGGCGTATGTAGCCACGTTAATTGTGGGCTTGCTCCCCTGTACAGGCGATACCTGCACGCTTGTAAAGCCTGCTTGGGCAATTTCCCTCATATACCTGGACACATCGGTAAAGCGCCAGTTAAATGCATGTAAAATATTACCATTTTGTACATCTGACGCCAGATTGTAGGCTGTTGCATTGTCTGCTGCTACCGCTTCTGTAGAATCTGTTACCGCTGCCACTGTTGTTGCGGGAATCACAAGGCAACTGATCAGCATTACAGCGGAAAGCAGAATACTGACTGCTGTTTTTTTGAACATTGATTTTACCTCCACTTCATTTGTTGTTAAAATTCTTTCAATCCAGCAATACCATTATATATGTGTATGGTTATTTATTCAATTAAAAATGGTAAAAAAATTGCTCTGTTTGCTTATTTAGTCTAAATGAACAAACAGAGTTTTTAAAAGTGTTTAAATTGCATAATATTTAAATTACGTATTTTTATCCACCTGATGAAATGTTTTTAAGTTCCCGGTTTTTGCGCTGCGTCTTTCCAATTCCTGCAAAACGTCGGAAAGCGGGATATCCTGCTGTACCATCAAAACCATAATATGGTACATTAAATCTGAAATTTCATATACCGTTTCTTTAGAATCGCCATTTTTGGCAGCAATAATGGTTTCGCTGCACTCTTCCCCGCATTTCTTTAAAATTTTGTCCAGACCTTTATCAAACAAATAGCAGGTGTAAGAGCCCTCCGTTGGATTTTCCCTTCTTTGCAGTACCGTATTGTAAAGGTCTGCAAGCACATGTTCATACATTTTGATCCTTCCTTTTTTATAAATATCTTTTTTACACCGTTTTTGCAAAATGCAAGGCTGCATGGCAATTTACGGCTGTTCCAAACGGTTAAAGAAGCAGGAATGGCTGCCTGTATGGCATGCGTTCCCAGTTTGCTCCACCAAAACAAGCAGCGTATCGTCGTCACAGTCGCCATATATTTCTAAAACCCTTTGCAAATGACCAGAGGTTGCCCCCTTGTTCCACAGCTCCTGCCTGGAGCGGCTATAAAACCAGGTATAGCCGGTTTCAAGCGTTTTTTGCAGAGATTCTTTATTCATATACGCAAGCATCAGTACCTGCCCGGTAGATTTTTCCTGAACGATGGCAGGAAGCAGCGGTGCTTTTTGAAAAAAGCGGTCAAGGTCCATCCCCATCTTTCCTTTCGTTTGGTTAATCATTGTCTGCACGCTTTCCAACTTCAATTGCTGCGGCAAGGTCCAGATCCCCTGTATAGACGGCTTTTCCGACAATTGCACCATAAATATCAAACTTTGCAAGATTGATAATATCCTTTAGATTTGCAACACCCCCGCTTGCGATCACATCACAGGAAACTGCGCTTTTCAGTTCGTCGATCTGGTTTAGGTTTGGCCCCGAAAGCATTCCATCTTTTGAAATGTCGGTAAAAATAATTTTGGATACCCCAATCGCTTCCATCTGCTTTGCAAGCGTAAGAAAATCGACCTGTAAATGATCCACCCAGCCTTCTGCGCAAACCATACCGTCCTTGGCATCGATTCCTACGGCAATCTTATCCCCATATTTTTCCACTGCTTTTTTGACAAGCTCCGGCTTCTTGACGGCTGCAGAGCCAAGGATGACTCTGTCGATCCCATTGGTTATATAAAAATCTATGGCTTCCATATCGCGGATACCGCCGCCCACCTCTATATGCATGGGTGTTGCACTTCTTACACGCAAAATAACGTCCGCATTGCTTCTTTTCCCATCTTTGGCCCCGTCCAAATCGACCATATGCAGCCAAGACGCCCCCTGCTTATAAAAACTTTCCGCCATAACAACCGGGTCGTCCGCCACTTTATGGGCTGTGTTGTAATCACCCATAAACAGGCGCACACAGCTTCCGTCTTTAATGTCTATTGCCGGTATAACAAGCATTCGACTCCCCTCCAGAATCCTCAATTAAACAAACCGCGGTTTTTCCGCCTTGTATCAGTCAAAAGCACCCTTTGTCGACAACGGCGCCCGGCCGCTTTTTTGAACGGCAAGGCGCAAGGCATGCGCACAAGCCTTAAACAGCGCTTCCGCAATATGGTGGCTGTTGCTCCCATACAGCGCTTTTATATGCAGCGTAATACCCGCATGAAATGCAAACGCTCGAAAAAACTCCTCGACCATACAAAAATCAAAACCGTTTGCCGCGGGCTGTGGAAACACAGCGTCAAACACCAGATAAGGCCTGCCGCTGATATCCACACTTGCAAAGCCCAGCGCTTCGTCCATAGGGACATAAAAAGACCCGTAGCGTGCAATCCCCGCCTTATCGGCAAGTGCTTTTGCAAATGCCTGGCCCAAAACAATCCCCGTGTCCTCCACTGTATGATGGCAGTCGACCTGCAGATCGCCGCAAGCCTTTACCGTCAGACCAAAAGCACCGTGAACGGCAAATGCAGCCAGCATATGGTCAAAAAAACCGATGCCGGTCTGGACGGATACTTCTCCGCCGTCCAAATGCAGCGCTATAAAAATTTCTGTTTCTTTTGTTTTTCTTTCTATACTTGCGCTTCTCACCGCGCGCCTCCTTTTACTCAGACAACCGCCGCGTCTTTTTGCCGTTTGGCTAAAAAAGCCTCCAGCAGCTGTAAAAACACTTCATTTTCCTGCTGTGTGCCCGTTGTTACGCGGACATATCCGTCCAGCTTACGTATGGCAACGGAGTTTTGCAGCATATAGGTATACAGCTGGTCTGCGCAGGATGTTTTCAGCAGCACAAAATTAGAACAGCCTTCCACAGCCTGAAATATACCGGGATATTTTTCCGCAAGCCCTGCAAGGCTATTATACAGGTTTGTACGCAATGTGACAATCGTTTTTTTCATATTCATAAGATATTCTTTGTTATGATATAAGACCGTGCCCGCTGCCTGGGACAAAGCGTTCACATTATAAGGAGATTTGACCGCCCGAAGCGCCCTTGTAACAGCAGGGCCTGCCACGGCAAAGCCCAGGCGGAGCGCCGCGGCGCCCACCGCTTTGGATGCCGTGCGCAAGATCACCAGATTTTCATAGCAGCAGGCCTTTTTGAGCAGGGATTCTTCCCAAAAGTCCATATATGCTTCGTCCAGCACCACCAGCGTCTGCGGACAATCTGCAATCAATGCTTCTACATCCTGCGCGCATAGCGCCTTGGATGTGGGGTTGCAGGGATTTGAAAAGATCACCATCCCCGCGTGATGCTGCCGCACAGCCTCTACAATCTTTTTTATATCTATGGTTAAATCCGCCTGCTTATGCACACAAATGCACTGCATCTCCGACAAAGAGGCATAAAAACGGTACATGGAAAAATCAGGCTCTGCCGTGATTACCGTTTCCCCTTTCATTAAAAAAGACGACATCAGAATACTGATCAGCTCATCCGACCCATTGCCAGCCGTTACGCAGGCAGGGTCAATTCCATAAAAATCGGCAAATGCACTGCACAGCTGCGTGGCATTGGGGTCCGGATATCGGTTAAAATCGACCTCTTCTATCGCCGCGTGGATCTGGCTGGCGATTTCGTCCGGCAAGGAAAAAGCGGATTCATTTGCGTCGAGCCGAATTTTATATGTACCTGCAACCGGCTGGTAAGGCGCCAGATTGCGGATCTTTTGGTTAAGCGTGTACATGTGAATACATCCTTTGCATGTTGAGATTATTTTTCCAATCGTACTTTGATGGAGTTTGCGTGCGCTGTAAGCCCTTCTGCGTTTGCCAACGCAACAATATCTGCACTGCCTTTTTGCAAAGCGGCGGCCGTATAGTAAATAAAGCTAGACTTTTTGATAAAACTATCCACCGACAACGGCGAAAAAAAGCGCGCGGTTCCGCTTGTAGGCAACACATGGTTCGGTCCTGCGTAATAATCGCCGAGCGGTTCGGGCGCATAAGCACCCAAAAAGACAGACCCTGCATTGTCCAGCCTGCCGATATATTCCATCGGGTTTTCGGTACAGACCTCCAAATGCTCCGGAGCCAACTCGTTTGCCAGCTCTACTGCCTGATCTATATTTTTACACAGAATAATCGCGCCATAGTCACGCAGGGACTGGAGGATGATATCTGCGCGGGAAAGCTTTTGGATTTGGCTTGCAAGGGCATCTTGTACCTGCTGTGCAAGCACCGGGCTGTCTGTAAGAAGAATTGCCGAGGCCAGAACATCGTGCTCCGCCTGTGACATCAGGTCTGCAGCGAGAAACTCTGGGTTTGCATTTTGATCGGCAATAATCAATATTTCACTGGGCCCTGCGATCATATCGATATCGACTATACCATAAAGCAGCTTCTTGGCCGTGGCCACATAAATATTCCCCGGTCCTACGATTTTATCCACCTTCGGTACTGTCTGTGTGCCAAAGGCAAGCGCTGCAACCGCCTGTGCCCCGCCCATCATGAAAACACGGTCTACACCTGCTATCTGGGCTGCAGCCATAATGTCGGGATTGGGTTTTCCGTCTTTGCCGGGCGGCGTAACCATGATGATTTCCTGCACGCCGGCAATTTTTGCAGGGATTGCATTCATCAGCACCGAGGACGGATATGCCGCTGTGCCGCCGGGGACATAAATCCCCACGCGCGCAAGGCCCCTGACGCGCTGCCCCATCAGAACCCCGTCGTTTTCGGCGGTAAGCCAGCTTTGCTGTACTTGCCGTTGATGGAAACTCCGGATATTTCCTGCCGCTTTTTCCAGCGCCTGTAAAAATGCCGGCGCGCAGCTTTTTGAAAGCGCTGCAATCTCCTGTGGGGAGACCTCTGTTTTTTCCGGCGCTACGCCGTCAAACTTTTCTGTATATTCGCGCACCGCCTGGTCGCCATGTGCGCGCACATTTTCTATAATTTGCGCAACAACGGCAGACACGTCTTTGTCTGTCTGCTGCGCCCTTTTTTTCAACGCATGGATAAAGCGGCTCTGCTCGCCGCTGTCTGCTTTTACGATTGTCAGCATATCCTTCTCATTCCTTTCCGGCAATGGCCTGTTCCATTTTTTCCACCAGCGCTTCAATTTCACGCTTTCTCAGCTTCAGGCTTGCGTTGTTTGCAATCAGCCTTGCAGAAACCGGCGCAATGTCTTCTATGATCTCCAACCCGTTTTCCCGCAGCGTAGAACCTGTCTCTACAATGTCTACAATCGCATCGGAAAGATGCAGCAAAGGCGCCAGCTCAACACTGCCTTCAATTTTTATAAAGCGGATGTCCATCCCTTTGTTTTCAAAATAATTTCTTGCGACGTTGGGATATTTTGTTGCAATGGTTCTGGTATGATAGCCGGAAAAGAAATCTGTTCCCTTTTTGCCCGCAAGCGCAAAGCGACATTTTCCAAAGCCCAGGTCCAGCAGCTCAAAAAACGCGGTCCCCTTTTCCAGAATGGTGTCTTTTCCCACAACGCCCAGATCACACACGCCGTGCTCCACATATGTGATTACATCCGGCGCTTTTGCAAGCACAGCTTCAATTTCGCCGTTGCCAACCGGCAAAATCAGCTTTCTTCCTTTATTTTTAAGCGCTTCACAATCATATCCCAATTTTTCTAAAAGAGCGACTGTGTCTTTTTCCAGCCGGCCCTTTGTCAATGCAATTTTCAGCGGTTTCATATAGTATAAGCTCCTGTTCTTATGTAGTGTGCGCAATGCTTACAGATCAACAATTTCGTGATCTGTATTTACAAAGCAAATTTTTCGGATCCCGCGCGCCTGCGCATAAGCTGTCGCCTCTGCCCGGCTTTCAAAAACGCTGTATTCACAGGTTATGCCGCTGAGCAGATAAAAGCGCGACTGGTTGATGGCAGCCATTTCATACCCTGCATCCCCATGAACAAGGATATCTGGCGGCGCAGCTTTTTCTACAGAACCGTTTGCCAGCAGGATCTCTGCCAATGCATCCACATGAATACCAAAGCCCGCGGCGGGCATGGGGGAATCAAACGCATCAAGCAGCTTATCATAACGCCCGCCAACCAGCACGGCGTCCCCGCTGCCTTCCACATACCCGCTGAAAATCATATCGCTGTAGTAGTCGTTGCGCTGCACCAGGCCCAGATCGATGATCAGCTTATCACCCATACACAAATGCGAAAGAGAGCGATATAAAGCTTTCAGCTGGGAAAGCGCTTTTTGCTCCAGCTCCCCGCGGAAAAGGGCGGACGCTTCTTCAAAAACCTCTTCCCCTCCAAAAAGCCTTGGCAGCCTACGAATAGCCTTGACCGCGTCGGTCTGTTCTAAACTGTCAAGGATGTTGTTCAGCGACGAATAGTTTTTAGACTCAATAGAAAGGCGTATTTCCTCCCGCAAAATCTCGTTGACCGGCAGCTGGTCTGCAAGGGCCCTGAAAAAGCCCGCATGGCCGATTTCTATGCGGAAATCCGGCACAATTTTTTGCAGGGCCTCTATCGCTGTCACAATCACTTCCAGGTCCGCTCTGAGGCCCGCCGTCCCAAGCAGTTCAATACCTGCCTGGTTGACCTCGTTGCTGTGTCCTGTAAGCGCAGGACGGTTCCGGTAAACAGGCTGGTTATAATAAAGGCGGATCGGCCTTGTTTCTTTCTGTAAGCGGATTGCCGCCATTCTTGCAATCGGCAGCGTAGAATCCGGCCGCAAAACAAGCAGCCTGCCCTTATTGTCCGTCAGCTTATACATATCTTCCTGCTGGATTCCACCGCTTTCTAAAGTAAAAGCGTCAAAAAACTCCAGGCCGGGCGTTACAACCTGATGATACCCCTTTGATGCAAATACACCGGTAATCATACGGGTGACTTTGTTCCTTGCTGTACATTCTTCAAAAAGCAGGTCTTTGGTCCCTTCCGGCGTTATTTTATAATAATTTTTCATATATAAAAGAAGCTCCCTTCTACATTCGCTTTAGTACGCTAACATAATAGCATATAGAAACCGTCTTGTCAACCGCAAAAACAGGGCGCAGCTACGCCCTGTTTTTTTGCTTACTTTTTTTTCTTAAAATTAAATTTTGCCTTTACGCGTTTGACCGGTTTATCGGATGCAGACGCTTTTCTTGGGTCTTTCGGCATTTTCTGGCGAATAATATCTGAAGTTGGTGGATTTGAAAAATCCTGTATGCGTCCGTTTTTAACCAGACGGTTGTTGACCATCCGGCTGAACAGGACATAAAAGGTTGCGAAAACCGGAACCGCCAGCAGCATACCCAAAAAACCAAACAGACCGCCGCCCACAATAACGCTTGCCATAATCCAAAAGCCGGAAATACCAATGGAATTGCCCAAAATCTTGGGGCCTATTACATTTCCGTCCAGCTGCTGCAGCGCCAGGATAAAGATTGTAAACCAAATAGCCTGAAACGGGTCGATCATTAACAGAATAAAAATAGATGGGATCGCGCCCAAAAAAGGGCCAAACACAGGGATAATGTTGGTAATTCCAATAATCACGCTGATCAACAGGGCATATTCAATATTTAAAATAGACATACCGATAAAGCAAAGCACACCGACAATCATAGAATCCAGAATTTTCCCATATACAAATTTACCGAAAATATTATTGGAAAGATCTGCAATTTCCATAACTTTGGGGACGGCTTTCTGCGGTACATACGCATAGCAGAGTTTTTTGCTTTGAAAGATCAGCTTATCCTTACATCCGATCAAATAAACAGAAACCACAATGCCCATACCAAGGTTGATTAAAGTAGTGGTTACGTTCCTTGTAATGTCAAAAACGCTGGGAGCAAGTGTGGACGCAAGGTTTTGGACAAAGGTGTTCAGCTCCCCGCCCGTTACCATTTTTACAAGGTTATTGATAAAGTTTATAATATCACTGTTAGAATCAAGGCGAATAGAAAAATATTTGGAAAGGAAATCCGTCAGAAAAACCTGAAAGCTTCTTGCATAATCAGAAAAATTTTGTATTAAACGGTTGGTGCTTTCCACCAGCTGCGGGATCAATATCCCGACCAAAAAGACGATTACGCCAAAAACAATAATATAGGCCGTAATCAGCGCCAGCGGCTTTCGCATTTTGGCCAAAAAGCCGCCCCGCTTTTCAAGCCCCGCGTACGCCCTGTCTGCAAAAAACACATAGGGCAGATTGATCAGATAGGCGATGATGAAGCCCACAAAAAAAGGCATTAAAACGGTAACCAGAATACCGAGCAGTTCCCATACTACGCCAAAATTGACCATAATAAACAGTAAAAACACCGTAAAAGTAATCAAAAGCAGCAGGCTTTTAAATTTTTTTGGTTCCATGAGCCTTTTCCACTCCTTTTTGCGGTAAAATAAATAATCAGAACAAGGACAGCTGGCTGCTTTCCGGCAAGCCAGAAAGCGCCCCGATCGTTTTCAGTGTTTCAATTACAGACTTCGACACCTTTGTACGCAGCTGCAAGTCTTCAATAGAAAGGTATTCCCCTTTTTTTCCGCCGTTTGCAAGGCTTTCCGCAGCCGCATCCCCCACACCGGCCATAGAGGAAAACGGCAGACGTATTTTCTGCCCTTCCACCACAAACATTTTTGCCTGGGACTTATATATGTCGACAGGAAGCACGCCTATACCTCTTGCCAGCATCTCGTTGACGATCTGCAGCGTAGAAAATTCTGCGTGGTCCTTGGCAGTCGCCTCATACCCTTTCTGCCGAATCTGGTCCATTCTGGATACAACCGCCTGTTTTCCGCCCATTACCGTAGCGGCGTCAAACCCGTCGCCGCGCACGGTAAAATAGGCAGCGTAATACTCAATTGGCCTATGCACCTTGTACCAACCCAGGCGCAGCGTTGAAATCATATATGCCGCCGCATGCGCTTTTGGAAACATATATTTAATCTTCATACAGGAATCAATATACCATTGCGGCACCCCATGCTCCTTCATGGCCTGGATATATTCTTCTGCAAGCAGCTTTGTGGCCTTTCCCTTACGAACAATTTCCATAATTTTAAAAGCCATTTTAGGCGCAAGGCCCTTATGCAACAAATAGGTCATAATGCTGTCGCGCGTACCGATCACTTCAGAGATGGTGCACGTACCATCGCGGATCAGGTCTGCGGCATTGCCGATCCACACGTCTGTCCCGTGCGAAAGCCCCGAAACCTGTAAAAGGTCAGAAAAGGTTTTGGGCTGCGCTTCAATGAGCATTTGCCGTACAAAGCCTGTTCCGACTTCCGGCAGCGAAAACGTGCCGGTCTGCGAATCAATATCCTCCGGCTTTACGCCAAGGGCTTGTGTAGAGGTAAAAAGCGACATAACGTCAGGGTCGCTCATGGATACATCCATAACGGAAATACTTGTAAATTCCTCGAGGTAATGATAGATCGTCGGCACATCATGGCCGAGCTCATCCAACTTACATATTGTATCATGAATGGAGTGGAAATCAAAGTGGGTTGTAATATTATCTGACTTTTGATCGTTTGCAGGACGCTGTACAGGGCAAAAATCGTAAATTTCCTTCCCGCGCGGGACAACAACCATCCCCCCCGGATGCTGACCGGTGGTGCGCTTTACGCCGGTGCAGCCCTCCGCAAGGCGCAACTCTTCCGCTTTATTTAAAATAATCCCCTTTTCCTCCGCATACTTCTTGACAAAACCGAGCGCTGTTTTATCTGCAACCGTCGCAATTGTGCCAGCTTTAAAAACATTATCTTTTCCGAAAAGCTCTTCTGTGTAGCGGTGGGAAAAGGACTGGTATTCGCCGCTGAAGTTTAAGTCTATATCCGGCGTTTTATCCCCCTCAAAACCCAAAAAGGTTTCAAATGGTATTTCGTGCCCGTCGCGTTCATAAAGCGTGCCGCACTGCGGGCAATGCTTGGGCGGCAAATCGAAGCCGGAACCAACGGACCCGTCTGTAATAAATTCGCTGTGCTTGCAATTTGGGCAGATATAGTGCGGGCACAGCGGATTCACTTCGGAAATGCCGGACATGGTGGCGACAAAGGAAGAGCCGACGCTGCCTCTTGAGCCGACAAGGTAGCCGTGGGCTTCGCTGTCTGCTACCAGCTTTTGCGCCGTCATATACAAAACGGAAAAGCCGTATTTTGTAATGGCCCCAAGCTCGCGGTCCAGACGGTCCTTGACAATCTGCGGCAGCGGATCACCGTACTTATTCTTTGCGCGCTCCCATGTAATACGTATCAGATCATCCTGCGCACCCTCAATAAACGGCGGATATACGCCTTTGGGGATTGGGCGCACGGTCTCTATTGCATCTGCAATCCGATTGGTGTTTTCCACCACAACTTCATAAGCCTTTTCTTTTCCAAGGTAGCTGAATTCTTCGAGCATTTCCGCCGTAGTGCGAAAATACAAGGGAGCCTGATTGTCGGCGTCTGTATAGCCCTGGCCCGCCATAAGAATTTTTCTATAGGCGCTGTCCTGCGGATCCAGAAAATGCACGTCGCAGGTTGCAACGACAGGGATGCCCAGCTCTTCCCCAAGACGGACAACCGTTTTATTAAAGTCCTGCAGCTCTTTTTCAGACTGCACCGTCCCGTTATGCAGCATAAAACTGTTGTTCCCGATCGGCTGGATTTCCAGGTAATCATAGAAGCCTGCAATCTCCTTAAGCTCCCCCCATGGCTTTCCCGCAACAATTGCGCGGAACAGCTCCCCGGCTTCACAGGCGCTGCCAACCAAAAGGCCCTCCCTGTGCCGAACCAGCTCTGTTTTAGGAATACGCGGTTTTTTATAAAAATAATCCAGATGTGCCTTCGATATTAACTTATATAGGTTTTTCAATCCTGTCTGATTTTTTACAAGAATAATCTGGTGATACGTGTTCAGCCTTCTAAAGTCTGCACCATTGATTTTTGTATTGATTTCCTGCACGGATTTCAGTCCGTAATCCTCCCGCAGGCGCATAAGCAGGCTGGTAAAAATCCGCGCAAGCATTTGCGCATCGTCCGTTGCACGATGGTGATTGAACGCGCCAAGGCGCAGATATTTTGCCACGGTGTCCAGCTTACAATTTTTTATATCGGGCAAAATTGCGCGGCATAAGGCAACCGTATCGACAGATGCAAAGTCACAGGGCATATTGCAGCGCTTTGCAGCTGCTTTGAGAAAGGACATATCAAACGGCGCGTTATGCGCGACCAAAACGGCATCCTGCGCACCACAAAAGCGATAAAAGGCCTGCAGCGCCTGTTCTTCTTCGGGCGCATTCTGCACCATTTCGTCTGTGATCCCAGTAATCTGCGTAATTTTCGGCGGGATCGGCATTTGCGGGTTTACAAACGTGGAAAATGTGTCGAGTACCTCCCCGTTTTTGATCCGTACCGCTCCAATTTCCGTAATCCTGTCTTTTTTTGCGCTTAATCCGGTGGTTTCTGTATCGAAACAGATAAATTCGCCGTCAAACGGCATATCGCGCTTTCCTTCCACCGCGGCGATCATATCGTTGATAAAATACGCCTCTGTGCCGTAAATGACCTTAAAATGCTCGTCTTCACGGTTGATTGCCTCAACTGTGTCCATGGCTTCCGGGAACGCCTGCGCTACACCGTGGTCTGTAATGGCCATGGCGGTGTGCCCCCACTGATGGGCACGCTCGATCAGGGATTTGGCGGACGACACGCCGTCCATGGAAGACATGTTGGTATGCAGGTGCAGCTCCACACGCTTTTTGGGCGCACGGTCCACGACCTGAAGCTTTGAAACGGTGCTCACACTCCTTGTGCGCACACACAGATCTTTATCATACCGATCGTATTCCAAATCTCCTCTTGCAAGAATGGTAACACCCTTTTTCAGCTGCACCAGCGCTTTACAATTTTTAATTTCATCAATTATTTTCAGGTTCATGGAACCGGTGTAATCCGTAACACTGATGGAGATAATATTTTTTGAGCCGTCGCGCGTTGTGCGCACATCTATATTAAAAATATCGCCCCATATAACAACCTTTCCTGCGTCGGGCGTCAACGATTTAATTGGAATGGAGGTACCCTTTATCACACTGCCATACAGCGGTTTTACCGTCTGCGGCAAAATAGAAGGATACAAAAGGTCGTCCTTTCGGATTTCAATGCTGCCGGACGCCTTTTCTTTACGCTGCTGCTTGCCGGCAAGGGCTGCGTCCATAGAGGATTCGTAATTTTCTATCTCTTCTACAATTTTTTCCCGCCGCTGCTTTTCCTGCATATCTTTTTGCTTTTGAACATAGTTTTCGGAATCTGCATCTATAGAAACCACGCCGTCAAATTCTATGTGCAGACGTAATCCAAACTGGCTTGCAATCAGCTTTTGCAGCTCTTTATCAAAGCCCTTGCTAATCAAAATAGCGGCGCCGCCGTGCTTAAGCATAACGGTTAAAACATTGCCGTTTAGCAAGGCCGTGGAATCGGCAACCGTACCGTTGAGGCTGGGAATACTCCGCTTCAGCTGCATAACAAGCTGCGGATAGTATTCTGCAGAAAAGGTGTCTGACGGGTATTGCGGGTATATATGTACCGTTGTCAGTCCCAGGTCTTTTGCGTTTTGCAACGCTTTTTCTGCAGCAAAAAGCGCACTGCACTCCAGCGGAGCCTGAAACGCAGTGTAGATATCCATTGCTCTTTTCTTTGCATTGATGTTTACCGATTTGATTGCGCTGTTGCAAACCTCCGGTGACAACGGAGCATCCGACAGATACTTTGCAAACAGGTCATTAAATGTGTTCAAACATATCCCCCAAATTATCTTTAAAGCTTTTCTACTTCCTCAAGCAGCGCTTCTATCAGCTTGTCCTCCGGCACCTTACGCAGTACCTGACCTTTTTTAAATAACAGCCCGCAGCCGCGGCCGCCGGCAATACCTATGTCAGCCTCTTTGGCCTCGCCCGGCCCGTTGACGGCGCACCCCATAATGGCAACTTTTATATTTTTCCTGCAGCCTGCAAGGCGGCTTTCCGCTTCTTTGGTAAGGGCAATTAAGTCAATTTGCGTCCTCCCGCAGGTGGGGCAGGAAACAATCTGCACGCCGTCCTGTAAAAGCCCCAGCGCACGCAGCAGGTCTTTCGCGGCATATACCTCCTGTACAGGGTCGGCCGTAAGGGAAATTCGGATGGTGTCGCCAATGCCATGCAGCAAAAGCGAGCCGATCCCTGCAGAGGATTTGATGATCCCCATGTGCTCTGTGCCGGCTTCCGTCACTCCCAAATGCAGCGGATAGTCACAACGGCTGCTTGCAAGCTCATAGGCCTGCACGGTTGTTTTTACATCGGAAGATTTCATGGAAAGAACAATGTCTGTAAAATCAAAGCGTTCAAGCAAAGAAGCATGGTACAGCGCGCTTTCACACAGTGCCTGTGCGGTAGGCGCTTCATATTTTGCAAGAATTTCTTTTTCAAGCGAACCGGAATTTACGCCGATGCGGATGGGGATAGATTTTTCCCGGCACAGATCCGCAACCAGTTTAATTCTGTCAGTGTCGCCTATATTTCCCGGATTGATCCGGATTTTATCTACCCCCGCGCTGGCGGCTTCAAGCGCGATGCGGTAATCAAAATGAATGTCTGCAACAATGGGAACATGCACCGCGTTTTTCAGTGCCGGAATCAGGGAAACTGCCCTGCGGTCCGGCAGGGCGACACGTATAATATCGCAGCCCGCATGTGCAAGCTCTACCGCTTGCCTGATACTGCCTTCTATATCGTGCGCAGGTACGTTAAGCATGGACTGCACCGTTACAGGCGCACCGCCGCCTATGCACACGTTCCCCGCCTTTACCTGTCTGGTTTTTTTCACTTTTGCAAACCGTCCTTTCAGCTTCCAAACATGGTGCCTGTGGCCAGCCGCCATATATCGTTAAACGCAACGGCAACCATCAGCAGCATCAAAAGCGCATAACCAATGCCATGCACGGCACCTTCGTATTTCGGAGGAACCGGCTTTCTGCGGATCCCCTCAATAATCAGGAAGAGTAGTCTGCCGCCATCGAGCGCCGGTATGGGCAGCATATTGAAAATACCCAGATTGACTGTAATGACCATCATAATATACAGAATATTGTTAAAGGCGCTTAAAAAGCTTTGCGACAGTCCCTGGGAGGCTGCCTGCGTAATGACGGAAGCCACGCCCACAGGTCCGGACAACGTATTAAAACCAAACTGGCCGGTAATAAGCCCGATTAAGCTGCTCCAGATCATGCGCACCACCGATACAGTCTGCTCCCATGTCTGTACAAGCACCGTCCCCAGGTTCCGCTCAAGCGCCTGGGTGTAAAAATCAACGGCGACCTGTTCCTTTCCGTCCTCTGTATATGTGTAAAACTGCACGCTGCCAAGATCCACAATCTCGCCGTTGCGCTCTACAACTACGTCCGGCGCATGCGTTTGCATGGTTGCCATAGCAAATATAATATCTTTTGCGTTATAAATGGCGTATCCGTCAATCGAAACAAATCGGTCGCCAGCTTGCAGGCTTTGTTGTGTAACAGAATTTTCCGGAAAAGAGTCAATGGTAGTGGTCGCATAATACGGCTGTTGTATAACAATGACAAGCATCATAAGCAAGCCGAGCAAGATATTCATAAATGCGCCGGCACATACGATGATAATGCGCTTCCAAACGGGCTTATTGCCAAAAGCCTTGCTGTCTTCACTTTTTTCGTCTTCCCCTTCCATCGCGCAAAAACCGCCGATTGGAAAAAGGCGAAGAGAATACGTGGTTTCTCCTTTTGTAAATTTCAGTATTTTGGGACCCATCCCCAGCGCAAACTCATTGACCTTTACGCCGGACAGCTTTGCCGCGATGAAATGTCCTCCTTCATGACAAAAAATGATTAATTCAAATAAAAGTATCCCGATCAGAATCAAAGCTGCGACTTCTATTGTAATCACCCTTTCTACACAGTCCGGCTGTCACCTGATGTTGCTTAATACAAATTCTCTTGCAGAGGCGTCTGCAAGTAGTATATCCTCTAAACAGGTTATTTTACAGTCCGGTTGATTATGCATTGCCGCAGCTACCAAACGTTCTATTTCCAAAAATCCAATTTTCCCCTGTAAAAAAAGGCTGACCGCTTGTTCATTGGCCCCGTTTAGCGCTGCCGGAACAAGGCCGCCCCGGCGGATTGCATGCCTGCAAAGACGCATTCCGGCAAAGGTTTCATGGTCCGGCGCATAAAAAGTAAGCTGCGAAAGGCGCGCAAGATCCAGGCTTTTTGCCGGCGACGGCATTCTGTTAGGATACGTCAGCGCATATTGAATGGGAATGCGCATATCCGGCTCTCCAAGTTGTGCAATAACAGAATGATCTGTATATTCGACCATAGAATGGATGATGCTTTCCCTGTGCACCAATACGTCTATTTTGTCCTCCGGCACCCCAAAAAGCCAGCATGCCTCTATGATTTCCAGCCCTTTGTTCATCATGGTAGCAGAATCCACCGTGATTTTCGCACCCATGTTCCAGTTAGGATGGCAAAGCGCCATTTGCGGCGTAACCGATTGAAGCTGGTCTTTTTTCTTTCCAAAAAAGGGGCCGCCTGAGGCCGTTAAAATAATCCGGTTCAGGGCCTTATTTGCCGGAGCGCCCTGTAAGCATTGAAAAACAGCGGAATGCTCGCTGTCCACCGGGTAAAGGCTTACACGGCTCTTTTCAACCGCCTCCATAACGAGGCTGCCGCCTGCCACCAAGGTCTCTTTATTGGCAAGCGCAATATTTTTTCCGGCCTCAAGTGCGGTAAGCGTGGGGGTAAGCCCCACCATGCCTACAACCGCGTTGAGCACGGTGTCGCATTCCGGGTGGGAGGCCGCCGCGCACAGGCCGTCCATACCGCAATCAACCTTTATATCTGTATCTGCCAGCGCAGTCTTTAACTGGCTGGCCGCTTTTTCCTCATATAGCACTGCAAGCCTCGGTTGAAAACGCCGCGCCTGTTGCTCCAAGAGCTTTGCATTGCTGTGTGCGCACAACGCCCCAACGCGTATGGAAAGCTTTTCGCAAACGGAAAGCGCTTGCGTACCAATAGAACCCGTGGAACCAAGCACGGATAAATTGTTTGTCATTTTACCACCTTGAAAGTACTTTTTACATTACCATGATTGGGAAATATTGCACATAGACCAATAGCAGCGGCGCTGCAAAAATTACACTGTCACATCTATCCAAAATACCGCCGTGACCGGGGATCACACTGCCGTAGTCTTTCACATGGCAGCTTCTTTTGATCAAGGAGAACGACAAATCCCCAATAATCGATACCACCGCGCACAAAAAGGCGATGATGACCAGGTTTATGTAGTAAATCTGCTCACTTCCAGGGAAAAGCCATACCTGGAAAACGAGCGCGTCAATAACTGCGCCAAGGATGCCGAACAAAATGCCGCCCAAGGCGCCCTCGACTGTTTTTTTAGGGCTGATCTTAGGGCAAAGCTTATGCCTGCCAAAAAAACTGCCGATAAAGTATGCGCCTGCGTCGGCCATCCACGGGATGATAAGCGACATTGTAATGTTAAAGCCGGTGTGGCTTCTGTCCTGATCGCAAAGCATTACAATAGACGAAAGTCCCGCCGTAATCAGCAAAGCGGTCGTAAACGTAAAAGCAATATCTGCAATAGAGATTTCCTGATAAAAGAACACCAGCATAACAAACAGTGACAAAATAAAAAGAACAAATAAAACCGGCCAATATACGGTAGAGATTAAAATGGGAAAGAGCCCTGCAAACGCCATTGCCGGCACAGAAATCTTCAGGTTTTTTAAAAGTCCCCTGGCCGCCAGAATCTCTACAACACAGGTAAGAGCCGCCAGAGCAATAATAATATTAATCAATATTGGAAAAAGCTTGTTAAACGCAATGGCCACAACAAGCAAAAAGGAACCTAAAACGCCGGAAATAATTCTTGCTTTCATAAAATGTGTCCCGCCTTCAATGTAATAATTTGATCAGACTTTTATACGCCTCCAAAACGCCTGCTGCGCCTGGCATATTCCAGCAGCGCGTTATCCAGCATTTTTTCCGTAAAGTCTGGCCAGAGCACGTTGTCAAGAATCACATACTCCGTATAGGCAGACTGCCATAAAAGAAAGTTCGACGTCCTGTATTCGCCGCTTGGTCGTATAACCAGATCCGGATCCGGCTGGCCGGACGTGTACATATGGTCCGACAGCAGCTTTTCGTTGATCTGATCGACCGAAATTTTTCCGCTTTTAACTTCCTCTGCAATTTTTTGAACGGCACGGACGATTTCGTCCCGGCCGCCGTAATTCATTGCTATATTTAAAACCATCCCCGTACGGTTCTTGGACGATTCTTCATTCTCATAAATCAGCCTTTGTAAATCTTGTGAAAAAGCCGTTTTATCGCCGATAAATTTTACAACAATGCTTTCATCCTTAAAATCCCGCAGTGCTTCCTCCAAATATGATTTAAACAGCCGCATCAAAGAATCCACTTCCTGGCGCGGGCGCTTCCAGTTTTCCGTGGAAAAAGCGTACACGGTCAAATAGCGTATTCCAATAGAGCTACAGTACTTTGTAATTGTACGGAAATTTTGCGCGCCAGCCGTATGCCCCGCCGTTCGAGGCAGGCCTCTTTTCTGGGCCCAACGGCCGTTTCCGTCCATAATGATCCCCAAATGCGCGGGCAAAATAATATCCTTCAGCGTAAGAGGAGTCTGTTTTTTCTGATTTTTTTTAAACGCAAATCCCAATTCCTTCACCGCCTAAAATACGGTTTATAAATTCGGGCGGAAATGCTTTTTAAAGCCTGCATTTCCGCCGAACACTTCCATATGGTATAAGTTTATTACAACGGTCAGATTTCCATAACCTCTTTTTGTTTTGCCTGCGCCATTTTATCAATTTCTTTAATAAAACGGTCTGTCAGCTCCTGTATTTTCTTTTCGGCCTGTTTGAGATCATCCTCTGTAATTTCACTGCTCTTTTTCATTGCTTTAAATTTTTCAACCGCTTCACGGCGGATGTTCCGGATGGAAACTTTGCTTTCTTCTGAAATTTTTGCAATATCCTTCACAATTTCCTTACGCCGGTCTTCTGTCAGCGGTGGAAAAATAATCCGCAGGGTCTTTCCGTCCGTCTGCGGATTGATCCCTAATTCCGACATCTGTATGGCTTTTTCAATGGGATGTACCACACTGGCGTCCCACGGCTGAATCATCAACGTTCTTGCCTCTGTTACAGAAACAGCCGCAAGCTGATTGATCGGCGTGGGCGTTCCGTAATAATCCACCATAATTTTGTCCAGCACAGCAGGGTTTGCCCTGCCTGCGCGGATTGCGGCAAGATCGCCTGCCAAATGGTTCATGCGCTTTTCCATGCGGCTTTCTGCTTTTGAAAGTACTTCTTGCATAACGCTCTCCTCCGTAATCACTAACTCATATTTTATTCAACCAGAGTTCCGATGCTCTCTCCGCAAACTGCGGAGAGAATGTTCTCCGGCTGTTCAATACTAAACACCAAAATAGGAATGTTGTTGTCTTTGCACAGGGACGCGGCCGTACTGTCCATAACGCCCAGGTCCTTGTTCAAAACCTCATAATAAGAAACCGTATCATATTTTTTAGCCGCTGGGTTTTTCTTGGGGTCGCAATCATACACGCCGTCCACCATGGTTGCTTTCAGAATAATTTCGGCATCAATTTCAGCCGCACGCAGGGAAGCCGCCGTGTCTGTAGAAAAGAAAGGGTTGCCCGTACCGCAGCCAAAAACAACCACCCGGCCCTTTTCCAGATGCCGCACCGCCCGATTGCGAATATATGGCTCTGCTACCTGCTGCATGGAAATTGCGGTCTGCACCCTGACATCCACGCCCAGTTGCTCCAAAGCATCCGCAACGCCCAGTGCATTGATAACCGTTGCCAGCATCCCCATGTGGTCCGCCCTGGTGCGATCCATCTTTCCGCTGCTGCGGCCGCGCCAGAAGTTACCGCCGCCAACTACAATGGCAACCTCCACGCCCATGTCAACAAGTACTTTGATTGGCCGGCAAAATTGCAGCACCGTGTCAAAATCGATCCCATGCTTCTGGCTGCCTGCTAAGGATTCTCCGCTGAGCTTTAAAAGAATTCTTTTATACTTGGGCTCCATTTTTTCCAGTCCTTTCTATGGAATACGTTATAATTCTATTAGTTTACCAGAATAATGATACTATATCTTGTGTTCCATGTAAAGTAAAACCAGCAATTATTTCCCGATCTTTCTAAAAATATTTTCTGCTTTTCCCTGTTAAAATGCGGTGCAGCTTTTTAAAAGATCTGCCACAGAAAAAAGCGGGACGGCAGTTCCGTCCCGCTATCAATGTTATACAATCGATTAAGAAAAGAATGCAAAGGCGTTCAGGCCGATGACAAGCAGTACAAAGCCGCCTGCAAAGACCTTTGTCCAACGTGAAAGGAACGCGTCAATAGAACGCGCCTTATTTTTAGAAAAAAACGTGTCGGCGCCGCCGGTAACGACACCAATCCCCTTCTGATGGCCTTCCTGCAAAATAATAACAATAATAATTGCAATGGAAAACAACAGCATTACGCTGCCCATTACGTATTCCCAAACGCTCATGTTCTATAAACCTTTCCTTTCTAAAAGCTGTGCGTGCGCACGGCACTTTTTAAATCAAATATCAATAGCTTATCCATAATAGCATAAAAAGGCTGGCTTTGCAAGTTTTTTTAATAAAATTTTTTAAAGCAGAGAAAGCTGCTTTGCCTGCGCATCTTCCGGCGTTGGAAGCGCACCTGAAGCAGGCAGACTTTTTGTCCGGTAGCGGTTTGGTTTTGCAAACATATTTTCACAGTATGCTTCCATACGCATCAGCCGGTGGCCCTTCTTCAGGGTCATCACAGCAACACCCTGCGTGCTTCTTGTGGCCTTTGTATGCAACGCCCCTGTGTGCAGCAAAAGCATCCTACCACTTGAAGCCGTCAGCAAAAACTCTGCGTCCTGCTGTGCAAAAGCGACGCTTACAAGCGGAGATTTGTCGCTGTATGCATTTGCAAGCTTTTTGCGGTTTGTTTTTGTAGCATAAGCCGAAAGCGGCACTTTTGCAATTTTTCCGTTTTCAAACGCAAAAAGCAAAACACCGGTATAATCTTTTGTAACGACCATACTCCGCGCAAGCTCCCCTTCTTCCATGGAAAGTTTGGCGGGGATATAATCGCCCAGCACGCTTGCCTTTGTATCTGCAAAATCGGAAGCCTTTGCTTTATAGACCTGGCACTTATTTGTAAAAAACAAAAGCTCCGTTGCGTTTGTTGTTTCGCAGGTTTGCATAATGCTGTCGCCGTCTTTTAACTTTTGTTCGCCCCCCATGCGCAGGGAAAGCGGCGTAATTTTTTTAAAATAACCATCTTTTGTAAAAAACAGGTGAACAGGGTAATCCGGTATTTCCTCCACATCTTCTTCTGCCTGAATATCCTGTGCATAAATTAAAATGCTGCGCCGCGGCTGGCCGTATTTCTGCGCAACCTCCTGCAGCTCCTTTATAATAATGGATTGAACCTTTGACTTGCTTGCAAGCACAGCCTCCAGGTTACGGATATCTGCTTCCAAAGACTCTGTTTCCTGCGTACGCTTAAGGATAAATTCGCGGTTTAAATGGCGCAGCTTGATCTCTGCAACATATTCGGCCTGTATTTCATCAATCCCAAATCCGATCATTAAATTGGGAACGACTTCGCTTTCCTCCTGCGTTTCGCGCACAATCCTGACTGCTTTGTCAATATCAAGCAAAATGCACTGCAACCCATAAAGCAAATGCAGCTTGTCCTTTTTCTTCTGCAAATCAAAATAGGTTCTTCTTCGTACGCATTCAATACGGAAGGCCGTCCATTCCTCCAAAAGCTCTTTGATGCCAAGCACCATCGGCACGCCGCCGATGAGCACATTAAAATTGCAGGAAAAGCTGTCCTCCAGCGTTGTCATCCGAAAAAGCCGCTGCATCAGACGATCCGGGTCTGCTCCCCTTTTCAGATCAATGGTAATTTTTAAGCCGTCAAGACCTGTTTCGTCGCGGATATCTGCAATTTCCTTAATTTTACCACCTTTGACCAGATCAACAACCTTTTCAATAACCGCTTCGCAGGTGGTTGTAGGCGGGATCCCCGTGATGTCTATACAGTTTGCCGATTTATCATATGCATATCTGGAACGGACTTTAAAGCTGCCGCGCCCTGTACGGTAAATTTGGTCAAAGGTAGCACGGTCATAAAGGATCTGCCCGCCGCCGGTAAAATCCGGTGCCGGCAGCGTGGACGCAATGTCGTGCTGCGGGTCGCGCATCAGGGCAATGGTGGTTTCACAGACCTCCTTGAGGTTAAACGAGCAAATGGAACTGGCCATACCTACCGCGATCCCAGTGTTTGCATTGACCAAAACGGAAGGATATGTTGCCGGCAAAAGCGCGGGCTCTTTCAGCGTATTGTCATAATTGTCGACAAAATCGACCGTGTCCTTGTCTATATCGCGAAACAGCTCGTTGCATATGGGGTCGAGCTTTGCTTCTGTATATCTGGAAGCAGCCCAAGCCATATCCCTGCTGTAAAATTTCCCGAAGTTTCCCTTCGAATCTATATAAGGATGCAACAGCGCCTCATACCCGCGGCTTAAACGGACCATTGTGTCGTAAATTGCGCTGTCGCCGTGCGGGTTGAGCTTCATCGTCTGCCCCACTATGTTGGCCGATTTGGTGCGCGCTCCGCTTAAAAGCCCCATTTTATACATGGTATAAAGCAGCTTTCTGTGGCTGGGCTTAAAGCCGTCTATTTCCGGGATAGCCCTTGACAGGATCACGCTCATCGCATACGGCATGTAATTCTCTTCGAGCGTAACGGGAATTTTCTGTTCTACAACCGCTCCTGCGCCTTCTATAATCCCGTGCGTCCTTCCGGAGCTTTGCTGTTTGGGAGCCGCTTTTTTTCTTGGCGCCATTTTGATCACTCCAATTTATTGTCTTTCTTTAAAGTCAGCTTACGTCAAGGTCATGCATATAATGGCTGCCATTGTCGATAATAAACTGCTTTCTTCCTGCCAGGTTATCCCCCAAAAGAATGTCGAACATGGCGAAGGTTTTGTCCGCTTCGTCCGGCAAGACTTTGATCAGGCGGCGTGTTTTCGGGTTCATAGTGGTCAGGTTCATCATATCCGGTTCGTTTTCGCCCAATCCCTTGGAACGCTGTATGGTAAACTTGCTATCACCGATTTGGTTCAGATATTTTTCCTTTTCCGCCTCTGTATAGGCAAAATAAATTTCATTTTTGGTGGTAATCTCATACAGCGGCGATTCCGCAATAAACACCTTGCCCGCTTCAATCAGCGCGGGCGTCAGTCTGTAAAGCATCGTCAAAAGCAGCGTTCTGATCTGAAAGCCGTCGACATCTGCGTCCGTACATAAAATGACCTTACTCCAGCGCAGCAGATTGATATCAAACGAAGACAGGTCCTTGTTTGCCTTTGACTTTACCTGCACGCCGCAGCCAAGCACCTTTAGCAGGTCGGTAATGATATCATTTTTAAAAATTTTGTCGTAGTCTGCCTTCAGGCAGTTTAAAATTTTGCCGCGTATAGGGATAATCGCCTGAAAGTCCGGATCACGCGCCTGCTTGCAGGCGCCCAGCGCCGAGTCGCCCTCCACGATAAACAGCTCCCGCTGTGCCACATCCTTGCTGCGGCAATCCACAAATTTAGGCACCCGCCCGGTTATGTCCATATTGCCGGTGAGCTTTTTTTTGATATTCAGCCTGGTCTTTTCCGCATCTTCCCGGCTGCGCTTATTGATCAACACCTGGTTGGCAATCCGTTCGGCCTCGATTGGATTTTCTATAAAATAAATTTCCAGCTGGCGACGCAGCACCTCCGTCATGGCATCCTGTATTCCTTTATTGGTGATCGCCTTTTTTGTCTGGTTTTCATACGAGGTCACACTGGAAAACGAAGAAATGACAATCACAAGGCAGTCTTCCACATCTCCGAAATTGATTTTGCTTTCATTCTTTGTATATTTGCCGTTTTGCTTTAAGTACGCGTCGATCTGATAAACAAAGGCGTTTTTCACCGCCTTTTCCGGCGCGCCGCCATGCTCCAGCCAACTGGAGTTATGGTAATATTCCGCCAGCTTTACCTTATTGGAAAAGGCCAGTGCAAAATGCATTTTTACTTTATACTGTGGCTTGTCCTCCCTGTCGCGCACCATACGTTCCGCCTGCCAGGACTGAATGCCGGACAATGCGTCTTCCCCAACCACTTCACGCACATGGTCGGTAATCCCTTCTTTATAATAAAACTGCTGCGTTTCAAAGGAATTTCCCCTCTGATTTTTAAAAAGGAAGGTAACGCCGGCGTTGACAATCGCCTGGCGTTTTAAAATGTCCGCAAAATATTCGGGCTGTACGTCAATATCGGTAAAAACGGCAAGATCCGGCTTCCAATGAATTTTTGTCCCGGTATCTTTTTTATGATAAGGTTCTTTTTTTAACCCGCCGATATTTTCCCCCCGTTCAAAGTGCAGGGAATACCTGTACCCGTCGCGGCGGATGTCTACATCCATATATTCCGATGCATACTGCGTTGAACAAAGGCCCAGTCCGTTTAGACCAAGGGAAAATTCATAGCTTTGGCCTTCGTTATTGTGATATTTTCCGCCTGCGTACAGCTCACAGAAAACAAGCTCCCAGTTAAAGCATTGTTCATTGTTGTTATAGTCGACAGGTATACCTCGTCCATGGTCCTCAATTTCTATGGAGCAGTCCGCAAAGCGGGTAATGGTAATCGTTTTTCCATAGCCTTCCCTGGCTTCGTCGATCGAGTTTGAAAGAATTTCAAATACGGAATGCTGGCATCCTTCTATCCCGTCGGATCCAAAAATAACCGCCGGCCTTTTCCGGACTCGGTCGGCGCCTTTGAGCGAAGATATACTGTCGTTGCCGTATTCTTGTTTTGTGTTTTTTCCTGCCATACCGTATATTCCTTTCCCTGCTTTATAAAAACAGGCAATTATTTTTCGCCCCGCAGCTTTTTAATTTTGTCGCGCAGATACGCCGCGTGTTCAAATTCCAAAAGCTTTGCAGCCGCTTTCATTTCTTTGGTCAATGCTTCTATCATCTGCTGTTTTTCGGCTTTTGTCAAGCGTTTTTTCATTTTTTTGCCGTCGTCCGCATGTGTGGAGATTTCAAGAATTTCAGACACTTTTTTTACAATTGTGGTCGGTATAATGCCGTGGCTTTGGTTATACGCTTCCTGGATTGTTCGGCGGCGCAATGTTTCACGGATCGCGTTTTCCATGGAGGGTGTCACGCTGTCTGCATACATAATGACTTCCCCCTGGGCATTTCGCGCCGCCCGACCTATCGTCTGGATGAGCGAACGTTCGCTTCTTAAAAAACCTTCCTTGTCAGCATCCAGGATTGCAACGAGCGAAACCTCCGGGATGTCAAGCCCTTCACGCAGAAGGTTAATACCAACCAAAACATCAAACGATCCCAAACGCAGGTCGCGGATGATCTCCATACGCTCGACCGTATCGATATCGTGGTGCATATAGCGCACACGGATTCCCATAGTTTCAAGATAAGCCGTCAGATCCTCCGCCATTTTTTTGGTGAGTGTTGTCACCAGTACTCTTTCATTGCGTGCTGTACGAAGGTTGATTTCAGAAATTAGGTCGTCCATTTGCCCATGTGTTGGGCGCACGGAAACGTTTGGATCAAGCAGCCCCGTGGGCCGTATGACCTGCTGGACAATCTGCGTGCTTTTTTCCTTTTCAAGCTCGCCCGGCGTAGCGCTTACAAAAACGACCTGGTTGATGCGGGAATAGAATTCGTCAAAATTCAGCGGCCGGTTGTCAAAGGCAGACGGAAGCCGAAAGCCATATTGGACCAGGCTTTCCTTGCGCGCCCGGTCGCCTGCATACATGCCGCGCACCTGCGGCAGCGTCACATGCGATTCATCGACAAACAGCAGGAAATCCTTTGGAAAATAATCCAAAAGCGTATAAGGCGCGCTGCCCGGCGCCCGCCCTGCAAGCACCCGGGAATAGTTTTCAATGCCGGTACAAAAACCAATTTCCTGCAGCATTTCTATGTCGTAGCGGGTTCGCTGCTCTATGCGCTGGGCCTCCAGCAGCTTTCCCTGCTCCCGAAAATAAGCAAGCCGCTCCTCGAGCTCTTTTTCAAGCTGTGCAATGGCCGCTTTCATTTTATCCTGCGGGACAATATAGTGCGAAGCAGGATAGATTGCAACATGGCGCAAATGCGCAATCAACTCGCCGGTAACAGGGTTGATTTCCGAAATCCGGTCAATTTCATCCCCAAAAAACTCCACCCGTATGATATTCCCGCCGGAAGATGCGGGGACCACCTCGACAACGTCGCCTCTGACCCGAAATTTATTTCTAACCATATTGACGTCGTTTCTTTCATATTGCAGTTCCACGAGCTTTTTTAAAAGGTCGTCGCGCTTTTTCTGCATCCCGGGGCGCAGCGAAATCACCATAGTACGGTAATCAATCGGGTTTCCCAGACTGTAAATACAGGAAACGGAAGAAACAATAATAACATCGTTGCGCTCGGAAAGTGCAAGCGTTGCGCTATGGCGCAATTTATCAATTTCATCGTTGATTGCACTGTCTTTTTCTATATATGTGTCTGTGTGCGGAATATACGCTTCCGGCTGGTAATAGTCATAATAGGAGACAAAATACTCGACTGCATTGTTCGGAAAAAACTCCTTAAATTCTGTACACAGTTGCGCTGCCAGCGTCTTATTATGCGCCAGAACCAGCGTGGGCTTGTTCACCTGCGCGATCACATTGGCCATGGTAAATGTCTTACCGGAACCTGTAACCCCCAGCAGCGTTTGCTCTTTGTCCCCTCTTTTGATTCCTTCCACCAGTTTGGCGATCGCCTGCGGCTGATCGCCTGTTGGCTTATAGGGAGAAACCAATTGAAATACTCCCTGATCGTTTTGGTTGCTCATACATACTTCCCTTTATCCACTATGACCATAATTGGTCAAAAATTTGCTTTTCTAACGGAGCTGTTTGCAAGCTTATTTGGGTCAATTGCAAATTGCCCACAAAAACCTCGAACAAACGTTTTTATCCATTTTACTCCTCTATGGTTTTTTTGTCAACGTTCATTAGTATAGCACAGGTACCTGCCGGTTTCAATGAAATGCTGTTGCTGCCGGCTGTATACACGCCCACTCTCTTATTATGCAGAATATGAATCACGTTTATAAATCCTTATATAATGCAGGGAATCTTAATAAAAATAAGCTTTTACGCAAGTTTTACAGAGTCTTAACCAATCCATGGTAGTTTTGTATGTCTACTTTTACTTGGCAAGTTGACCCGTCAAGCAGTCTGCTTATAGAAAAATCCCCCTGTTTAGTAAACAGGGGGATCGAAAACGCAGTGGAAATCAGACAATAAAGGAAGGGTCAAAC
>ENA-UOIV01000737-UOIV01000737.1-human-gut-metagenome-genome-assembly--contig:-C59-NODE-737-length-32851-cov-13.500762_pt1 | contig 32851 bp, 35 predicted proteins | sample MGYA00242333_ERZ723880 | MGnify/ENA metagenome assembly ERZ723880 | reverse complement strand
GCCGTCGCGCGTAGCGCGCTCCGGGCGCAGCCCGGGCAGGCCGCCCAAGGTGGAGCCCCCTTAGGCGGACTTTTGGTTCCTTTTCGTCCGTCCGAAAAGGAACCCGTGCCGCGCGGCGGAACGCGCTCGTGATTCTTGCCGCTTGGAAAGCGGCAATTCCCGTAAAGCGCCCGCCGCCCGCGGGGCAAAAAATCCAAAACCGCCGGCGGCCGCCAGACTCTCGACAATATCGTCCGTTTGCGGTAAAATCGATGGAGATCACCGGAAAGGGGGAGACGCCCGTGGCGAAAAAGATGAGGCTTTACCTGCTGGCCGAGGGCTATGTGCAGGGGGTGGGCTTCCGCTACTATGTCAGCTATACGGCGCGGGGGCTGGGGCTCACCGGCTGGGTGCGCAACCGGGAGGACGGCGCGGTGGACATGGAGGTGCAGGGCGCGCCCGACGCGGTGGAGGCGTTTACGGCGGCGGTGCGGCGCGGCAGCCACTACAGCGAGGTGCAAAACCTGACGGTGCAAAAGCTCGATCCGATCGAGGAGTACGGCTTCCGCACGCTGAATTAGGAGGGGAAGGGATGACGCGGACGGCGGGCGGCGTGGAATACGAGCTGACCCGGAAGGCGGTCAAAAACCTCAATCTGCGGGTGCGCGCCGACGGGACGGTGCATGTTTCCGCGCCCCGGCGCACGCCGCTTTCCGAGGTGGACGGGTTTGTCGCGGGCCGCGCGGCGTGGATCGCGCGGGCGCGGGAACGCCTGGCGGCGCATGCGGGGGAGGCCGAGGCGGCGCGGGAGGCGTACACCGACGCGGAATGTCTCGAGGCGTTCACGGAGGTGAGCGACCGGATCTATCCGCTCTTCGCGCGCCTGCTGCCGGAAAAGCCCGAGCTGCGGGTGCGGTGGATGAAGAGCCGCTGGGGGGTGTGCTGCCCGGCGAAGAACCGCATCACCCTCAACAAGCAGCTGATGGGAAAGCCGCGCGCGGCGGTGGAATACGTGGTGCTGCACGAATACGTGCACTTCCTGCACCCCGACCACCAGGCGGGGTTCCACGCGGAGATGGCAAAATGGATGCCCGACTACAGGGAACGGCGCAAACTGCTGAAAACGTGAGGATTTGGATGAAATGACAAAAAGAGCGGAGGATTTTACATATTGTTAAAGAATTAACACATTGAAAAAGAAACCGAAATGTAGTATCCTTATAGAAAGAAAACGGATGGGGCCGCCGCGCGGGAAAAGGGGAACGAAACAGCGGCCCCTCCGGGAAAACAAGAACCGGAGGAAACGACATGGAAATTTACGTCTGCATCGGAAGCTCGTGCCATCTCAAAGGCTCTTACAACATCATCAACGCGTTCAAGGAGCTGATCGCGGAATACAAGCTGGAGGACCGGGTGAGCCTGAACGCCTCCTTCTGCCTCGGCCACTGCCAGCACGGCGTGACGATCAAGGTGAACGACGAAATCGTCACCGGGCTCAACACCGACAACGCCCGGGAAATTTTCATTGATAAGGTCGTGAAGGAGCTGCAGCCGCAATGACCGACGTACTGAGCCTCAAGAAGGCCAACTGTAAAAACTGCCACAAGTGCATCCGCTCCTGCCCGGTCAAATCGATCCGTTTCGCCGACAACCAGGCGAAGATCATCCCGGAGGAGTGCATCCTGTGCGGGCGGTGCGTCGTCGTCTGCCCGCAGAACGCGAAGCGCGTGCGCAGCGACCTGACCGAGGTGATCGGGGCGGTGGGCTCCGGCAAGCGGGTCATCGCGACGCTCGCCCCCTCGTTTATCAGCGAGTTCCCCGTCTCGGGGATCGGGGAGATGGAGGGATACCTCAAAAAGCTCGGGCTGTTCGCCGCGCGGGAGACCGCCGAGGGCGCCTATATCGTCAAGAGCGAATATGAAAACCTCATCCGCGATCACAAACAGGAGGTCATCATCTCCTCCTGCTGCCACACGGTCGTCACGCTCATCCAGAAGTATTTCCCGGCGGTCATCCCCTGCATCGCGCCGGTGATCTCCCCGATGATGGCCAGCGCGAAGCTCATCAAGGAGGAATACCCCGACGCCTACGTCGTCTTCATCGGCCCCTGCATCTCCAAAAAGGACGAGATGCAGAAGGTCCCCGGCTACATAGACTGCGTGCTCACCTTCGACGAGCTCGTGCAGTGGTTCCAGATGCGGCATATCGAGGTCGCGCCCGCCCCGGTGGCGGAGAGCGAGGGACGCGCCTCCCGCTTCTTCCCGCGCACGGGCGGCATCATCGAGTGCATGCACACGCGCGGCACCGGCTACAAGTACATCGCGGTCGACGGGGTGGAAAACTGCGTGCGCGCGATCGAGGCGATCGAGCGCGGCGGCCTCAAGGGGTACTTCGTCGAGATGAGCGCCTGCGAGGGCAGCTGCATCAACGGGCCCGCGGCGCGCGCCTACCAGGAGAACCTGCTCGACAGCCGGGTGCGGGTGGACGAGTTCGCCCAGCCGGACGAGGACAAAAAGCCCGACTTCGACATCGCCTGCGATTTCGGCCTCGCGCGCCACATCCCCAACGAGTTCGTGCACGAGCCCGACCCGCCCGCGGCGGCAATCACCGACATCCTCGCGCGCATGGGCAAAACCAAGCCGGAGGACGAGCTCAACTGCGGCTCCTGCGGCTACCCGACCTGCCGCGACAAGGCCAAGGCGGTCTACAACGGCAAGGCGGACATCACGATGTGCCTGCCCTACCTGCTGGAGAACGCGGAGAGCTTCTCGAACAACGTGTTCGCGGTGTCTCCCAACGCGATCCTCGTGCTCGACGACCGGCTGACCGTCCAGCGGATGAACATGTCCGCCTGCCACCTTTTCAACATCCCCAAGTCGAAGGACGCGATCGGCAGGGACGTGATCGACCTGATCGACCCGACCGATTTCCAGGATGTGCTTGAGACGGGCAACGATGTGATCGACAAGAAGATGTACCTGGCGGACCTCGACAAGCACGTCGAGCTGACGGTGGTGCGCGACGCGGACCACCACTGCCTGTTCGGCATCTTCAAGGACATCACGGCGGAGCAGGCGCGCAGGGAGAAGTACATCGAGCGCCGCGCCCAGACGATCGACATCACCGACAAGGTGATCGAAAAGCAGATGCGCATCGTCCAGGACATCGCGTCGCTGCTGGGCGAGACGACCGCCGAGACGAAGATCGCGCTGACCAAGATCAAGAACACCGTGCTCTCGGAGGACGAGTAGCCATGGAAAAACTGTTTATGGAGAACGGCTACATCAGCCTCAACAAGTACGGCGAGCAGCTGTGCGGCGACCGCGTCGAGGTGAAGAACAACCCGAGCGGCGACTTCACGATGGTGCTGGCCGACGGGCTGGGCAGCGGCGTCAAGGCGAACATCCTCTCGACCCTCACCTCCAAGATCATCGCGACGATGATGGACAGCGACATGACGGTGGAGGACTGCGTGACGACGATCGCGCAGACGCTGCCCGTCTGCTCGGTGCGCCAGGTGGCCTACGCGACCTTCACGGTGATCAAGGTGCACGGGGACGAGGTCTCCCTCATCCAGTACGACAACCCCGACGTGATCATGCTGCGGGACGGCAGAAGCGTCGACTACGAGCGGACCGAAAGGACGATCGCGGGCAAGAAGATCTACGAATCCCGCTTCCCCGCGCGCCTGGGGGACGTGTTCGTCGCGATGAGCGACGGCGTCATCCACGCGGGGGTGGGCCAGTCGCTCAACTTCGGCTGGGAGCGGCCGAACGTCGTCGAATACCTCGAGGCCCACTACAACGCGGCCATGTCGGCCAAGGCGGTGGCGGGGCTCGTGAGCGACGCCTGCCGCGACCTCTACATGGGCAAGCCGGGCGACGACACGACGGTGGCCGCGCTGCGCATCCGCGAGCGCCAGCTCGTCAACCTGATGATCGGCCCGCCGGTCAACCCGGAGGACGACGAAAAGATCATGCGGCTCTTCTTCGGGCAGGGGGGCAAGACGATCGTCTGCGGGGGCACGACCTCCACGATCGTGGCCAAATACCTGCACACTTCCGTCAGGACCTGCCTCGACTACCTCGACCCCGAGATCCCGCCGATCGGCTTTATCGAGGGCGTGGACCTGTGCACCGAGGGGGTGCTCACGATGAAGCACGTCGTCGAGCTCGCGCGGCGGTATTCGTCGGGCACCGACACCTACAGCGAATGGATTGGCAAGAAGGACGGCGCCTCGCTGATCGCGCAGATGCTCTTTGAGAGCGCGACCGACGTGAACCTCTTCGTGGGGCGGGCGATGAACCCGGCCCACCAGAACCCGGATATGCCGATCGATCTTTCGATCAAGCTGCGGCTGATCGAAGACCTCGCCAAATACCTCGAGCTGATGGGCAAGACGGTAAAGGTGAGCTACTACTAGATGACCAAACCCGCGGCCAGCCGCGTCAATGGAGGGTAACAGATGCAAATTACCGAACGCAATTTCGACACCAACGTCCAGATGCTGAAATACAAGGTCCTCAAGGGGGTCGTCGAGCACTTCGACCAGGGGACGCTCGAGAGCGCCTACCGGGACATCCCGATGGATATCGCCCCCGGCCCCAAGCCGACGACGCGCTGCTGCGTCTACAAGGAGCGCGCGATCATCACCGAGCGGGTCCGCATGGCGATGGGCGGCGACAAGGAGAACGCCAACGTCATCGAGGTGCTGCGCATCGCCTGCGACGAGTGCACGGTCAACCGCTACCACGTGGGCTCGGCCTGCCGCGGGTGCATCGCGCACCGCTGCGAGCACGCCTGCCCGACGGGCGCGATCGAGGTGCGCGACGGCAAGGCGCGCATCAACCAGGAGAAGTGCATTGAGTGCGGCAAGTGCGCGACCGCCTGCCCCTACACCGCGATCATGAAGTACACCCGCCCGTGCGAGAACGCCTGCAAAATCGGCGCGATCAGCATGCACCGGGACAACTCCGCGAAGATCGACAACGACAAGTGCATCTCCTGCGGCGCCTGCGTCTACCAGTGCCCGTTCGGCGCGATCGTCGACAAGTCGTTTCTGCTCGACGCGCTGACGATCATGCGGGAGAGCGAGAACAACACGAAATACAAGGTCTACGCGGTCGTGGCGCCGTCGATCTCCTCCCAGTTCAGCTACGCAAAGACCGGGCAGGTCGTGACGGGGCTTCGGAAGATCGGCTTCCACAGCGTCATCGAGGCGGCGCTCGGCGCGGACATGGTGGCCTACGCGGAGGCCGCGGAGCTCGTTGAGAAGGGCTTTTTGACCAGCTCCTGCTGTCCGGCGTTCGTCGCCTACATCAAGAGCGCCTTCCCGGGGCTTGTGGACAAGATCTCCCACAACCCCTCCCCGATGGAGGCGGTCGCGCGGTTCATCAAGCGGACCGACCCCACCGCGAAGTGCGTCTTCGTCGGCCCCTGCACCGCCAAGAAGATGGAGTTCCAGCAGGAGCATATCACCGGCATCGACTGCGTCATCACCTTTGAGGAGCTCCAGGCCCTCTTCGACGCGCGCGAGGTGAACGTCGAGAACCTCGAGGAGAGCCTGCTCGACAACGCCTCCTACTACGGGCGCATCTTCGCGCGCAGCGGCGGCCTCTCCGACGCGGTGGCCGAGGCGCTCAAGGAGCACGGCATCCCGGAGGATCAGTTCAAGGCGAACCCGATCGCCTGCGACGGCATCGAGGAATGCAGGATCGCGCTGCTCAAGGCGAACAAAAACCTGCTGCCCAACAACTTTATCGAGGGCATGGCCTGCGTGGGCGGCTGCATCGGCGGCGCGGCCTGCGTGACCCACGGCCCCAAGGACAAGACCGAGGTCAACAAGTACGGCCAGCTCGCCAAGGAAAAAACGATCCTCGACGCCATCGCCGTTACACAAATTGCCAAATAATCCGCCCCGAAATGCAGGACTTTGCAAAAAGTCCTGCATTTTTTCTGCCATTTTATCCGAACGCGCTTGATTTTCCGGCGGAATTCCGCTATGATAGAAAGCTGAAAGAGGATCACCTTGCGTTTTGCAGGATGCAGAAGGAAAGGATCGGATATGGGCCAGGATTTATTGGCGCTCATCGGCAAAATGACCCCGCAGTTTTCCAAGGGGCAGCGGCTGATCGCCAACTACATGATCAACCATTTTGACAAGGCGGCGTTCATGACCGCCAGCAAGCTGGGCAGCACGGTGGGGGTGAGCGAATCGACCGTCGTGCGCTTCGCGTCGGAGGTGGGCTTCGCGGGCTACCCCGAGCTGCAGAGGGCGCTCCAGGAGCTCATCCGCAACAAGCTGACCACCGTGCAGCGGATGGACGTGACGAGCGACCAGCTCGAAAACGCCGACGTGCTCGCCAAGGTGCTCGGCAAGGACATCGAAAAGATCCGCCGCACCCTCGAGGAGACGAGCCGCGCCGATTTCGAGTCGGCGGTCGGCTGCATCTGCGCGGCGAAGAGCATCTATATCATCGGCGTGCGCTCCTCGTCGGCGCTCGCGCAGTTTTTGAGCTTCTACTTCAACCACATCTTCCCGAACGTCCGCCTCATCAACACCACCTCCCGCAGCGAGATGTTCGAGCAGATCATGCGCATCGGGCCGGAGGACGTGTTCATCGGCATCAGCTTCCCGCGCTACTCCAAGCGGACGGTGCAGGCCTCCCACTTCGCCGCCCGGAGCGGCGCGAAGGTCATCGCGCTCACCGACTCGAACCAGTCTCCGCTGGCCGAGAACGCCGACTATGTGCTGATGGCGCGCAGCGACATGGTCTCCTTCATCGACTCGCTCGTCGCGCCCCTCTCCCTCATCAACGCCCTGATCGTGGCGGTGGGCATGAAAAAGCACGACGAGATCGCCCGCACCTACGACCGCCTCGAACAGATCTGGGACGAATACGAGGTCTACGAAAAGCGCGGGGAGGAAGCCGGTGTCTGACCTTGTCGTGATCGGCGGGGGAGCCGCCGGGCTGTTCGCGGCGGGCTTCGCTGCGAAGGGCGGCGCGTCGGTCACGGTGCTCGAGCGGGGGACGCGCCCCGCCCGCAAGCTGCTGATCACCGGCAAGGGCCGCTGCAACGTCACCAACAACTGCTCGCCCGAGGACTTTTTGCGGAATGTGCGCACCAATCCGCGCTTCCTCTACAGCGCGGCCAGCGCCTTTTCCCCGGCGGACGCGATGGCGTTCTTCGAGTCGCTCGGCGTGCCGCTCAAGACCGAGCGGGGAGGCCGGGTGTTCCCGGTGTCCGACCGGGCGGCCGACGTGGCGGACGCGCTCGTCCGCTTTGCGAAGGCGTCCGGCGCGCGGCTGGAAGCATCCGCGCGCGTGACTGGCATCCTGGCGGAGGACGGAGGCGTGCGGGGCGTGCGGCTGGAGGACGGCCGCGAGCTTTCCGCGGACGCGGTGCTCGTCGCCACCGGCGGGTGCAGCTACCCCGCGACCGGCTCGACGGGGGACGGCTGGCGGCTGGCAAAGGCGCTCGGCCACACGGTCGTCCCGGCGCGGGCCTCCCTCGTGCCGGTGCGCGCGAAGGAGCCGTGGTGCGCCGAGCTGATGGGGCTTTCCCTCAAAAACGTGACCCTCACCCTGCGGGACGCGCGGGGAAAGGCGGTCTTCTCCGAGCTGGGGGAGCTGCTCTTCACCCATTTCGGCGTGTCGGGGCCGCTGGTCCTCTCCGCCTCCTCCTACCTGACGGGGGACCCGGGGGGCTTCCGGATGGAGATCGACCTCAAGCCGGGGCTCGACGACCGGCAGCTCGACGCGCGGCTGCTGCGGGACTTTTCCGCGGCGAAAAACCGCGACTTTGCAAACGCCCTCGACCAGCTCCTGCCCAAAAAGCTCATCCCGGTCGCGGTGCGCCTGAGCGGGATTCCGCCCGACCGCAAGGTGAACGCGGTCACGCGGGAGGAGCGGCGGGCGTTCGCCGCGCTTTTAAAGGCGCTGCCGGTCACGCCGGCGGGGCTGCTGCCCGTCGAGGCGGGGGTGGTCACGGCGGGCGGCGTGGCGGTCCGGGAGATCGACCCGCGCACGATGGAGTCCAAGCTCGTAAAGGGGCTCTACTTCGCGGGGGAAGTGATCGACGTGGACGCGCTGACGGGGGGCTACAACCTCCAGATCGCCTGGTCGACGGCCTTCCTGGCCGCGAAGGGCGTCAATCGGAACGGATAAAAGGAGAGAAACGGATGATTTCGATAGCGATAGACGGACCCGCGGGCGCGGGCAAGAGCACGATCGCCCGCGCGATCGCGAAGGAGCTCGGCTATATCTATGTGGACACGGGCGCGCTCTACCGCGCGATCGGCCTCTACGCCAACGCCAACGGTGTGGCGACGGACGACCCGGCGGGGGTCGAGCGGCTGCTCGGCGGCATCAAGGTGGAGCTGCGCTACAAGAACGGGGAGCAGCGGGTGTTCCTCAACGGCTACGACGTGTCGGAGGAGATCCGCCGCCCGGAGGTCTCGATGGCCGCGAGCAATGTGAGCGCCATCCCGGCGGTGCGGCAGTTCCTCTTCGCGCTCCAGCAGAATATGGCGGTCGAGCACGACGTGGTCATGGACGGCCGCGACATCGGCACGATCGTGCTGCCCGGCGCGCAGGTGAAGATCTTTCTGACGGCATCGCCCGAGGAGCGGGCGCGCCGCCGGTACGACGAATTGAAGGCCAAGGGGCACGACGTCGACTACGACGCGTTGCTCGAGGAGGTCAGGCAGCGCGACTACAACGACTCGCACCGGGCGATCGCGCAGCTTAAGCAGGCGGACGACGCCCTGCTCGTCGACACGACGGGCAACACCCTCGAGCAGTCGGTCCAGGCGCTCACCAAGCTGGTGAAGGAGAGGCTGCGCGATGTTTTATAAGGTCGTAAGGGCGCTGTGCGCCGTCTTCCTGCGGCTGGCCTTCCGGTTCCGGGTGGTCGGCCTCGAAAACGTCCCCGACGGCGGGGGATTCATCCTCGCGGCCAACCACCGCTCCAACTGGGACCCGGTGCTGGCGGGGATCCCGGTCAAGCGTCACAAGGTCTGCTACATGGCCAAGGCGGAGCTCTTCCAGAAGAACGCGCTTTTCGCCAGGATCATCACCGCGCTGGGCGCCTTCCCGATCGAGCGCGGCAAGGGGGACACCGGCGCGATCGACTGGGCGGACCGCATCATCACCGGGGGCGGCGTGCTGGGGATGTTCCCCGAGGGCACCCGCTCGAAGACGGGAACGCCCGGCCGTCCCAAGTCGGGGGTCGCGATGATCGCGCAGCAGACGGGGGCGGACGTGGTGCCCTGCGCCGTCTGTTTCGGGGAGCGGATCGGCTTCCGGTCGCCGGTGACCGTCCGCTACGGAAAGCCGATCGAAAACGCGCGGTTCGGGTTCGGCGCGGAGATCGCGCCGCACGAGCTCAAGGAGGCCAGCCGCCTTGTGATGGACGAGATCGTCAGGCTGCTGGAGGACGGGATTTGAAACGGATCACGGTGGCGAAGACGGCGGGCTTCTGCTTCGGGGTCCGGCGGGCGGTGGACGCCGCCTTCGCGGAGGCCCGTTCGGGGACGCCCGCCTGCACGCTCGGGGAGCTCATCCACAACCCCCGGATCGTGGAGGAGCTCGCGCGCGCGGGCGTGCGGGTGATCGAAAGCCCCGCGGAGAACACGGACGGCCGGACGGTGATCATCCGGTCGCACGGGGTGCCGCCGCAGGTCTACGAGGAGCTGGCGGCGTCGGGCGCGCGGGTGGTCGACGCGACCTGCCCCTATGTCGAGAAGCTCCACCGGCTTGCGGCGGAGCACTCGGGGGAGAGCGTCACGCTCATCGCGGGGGACCCCTCCCATCCGGAGGTGGTGGGGATCGCGGGCTTCTGCGAGGGGGAGACGCACATCTTCCGTTCGGCGGAAGAGCTTGACAAAATCATTCCGATTTTGGATAATGGTGGAAACCGGCCCGTCACCCTGCTTGCACAGACGACTTTTTCGGTGCCGGAATGGGAAAAATGTGTAGAAAAACTTAAAAAAGTGTGTACAAAGCTCCGAATATTTGATACAATATGTATTGCTACTGAAAAACGACAGTCTGAGGCGCGGGAGCTGGCGGCCCAAAGCGATGCGATGATCGTGATCGGCGGCCGGAAAAGCTCCAACACCGCCAAGCTGGCGCAGCTCTGCGGGGCGTATTGCGACACCTTTCTGATCGAGTCTGCGGCGGAGTTGCATGATCTCGATCTGGGCGGTTATACTAGGATTGGCGTTACAGCGGGCGCGTCGACGCCGGCTTGCATAATTAAGGAGGTACATAAAACCATGAGTGAGATTCTTAAAGATCAGGACGAGCTTTCTTTTGAAGAGATGTTGAATGAATCCTTCAAAACAATAGATAACAGGGAGAAGGTCACAGCGACCGTCACGGGGATCGCGCCGAACGAGATTTCCGTCGACATCGGCACCAAGCACGCGGGCTACGTCCCGCTGTCCGAACTGACCGACGACCCCAACGCGAAGCCTGAGGAGCTCGTCAAGGTTGGCGACCAGATGGACCTGCTGGTCGTGCGCGTCAATGACGTCGAGGGCACCGTGATGCTCTCCAAGAAGCGCCTCGATGCAATTGCCGGTTTCGAGAAGGTCATGAACGCGGTGGACACCGAGGAGATCCTCGAGGGCACCGTCGTGGAGGTCATCAAGGGCGGCGTGCTGGCGCTGACCAACGGCGTCAAGGTCTTTATCCCCGCCTCCCAGGCCACCCTTTCCCGTAACGACAGCCTGGAGGACCTGCTCAAGAAGAAGGTCCAGTTCAAGATTCTGGAAGTCAACCGCCAGCGCAAACGCGCGGTCGGTTCGATCCGTGCGGTCCTGCGCGAGCAGCGCCGCGAGCTCGAGGAGAAGTTCTGGCAGGAGGTCGAGGTCGGCAAGCATTACACCGGTGTCGTCAAATCCCTCACCAGCTACGGCGCGTTCGTCAACCTGGGCGGCGTGGACGGCATGGTGCACATCTCCGAGCTGAGCTGGAACCGCATCGAGCACCCCTCCGAGATCGTCAGCGTGGGCGACACGGTCGAGGTCTACATCAAGGACATCGACGCGGAGAACAAGAAGATCTCCCTCGGCTACAAGAAGGCGGAGGACAATCCGTGGGTCATCATGCAGCGTGACTACGCGGTCGGCACCGTCTGCACCGTCAAGGTCGTCTCGATGACCCCGTTCGGCGCGTTCGCCCAGATCATCCCGGGCGTGGACGGGCTCATCCACATCAGCCAGATCTCCAACGAGCGGATCAACAAGCCCTCCGACGTGCTTGCGATCGGCCAGGAGGTCGAGGTGAAGATCACCGAGCTCGACAGCGAGAAGAAGCGCGTCAGCCTCTCGATCCGCGCGCTGCTCGCCGACAAGGCGCCCGCGCCGGCCGAGGAGGAAGCTCCCGCCGCCGAGGAGTCCGCCGTTGTCTACGAGGCCGGCCCGGACGGCGCGCAGGGCGAGATCCCCGAGGATTCCGCGGAATAAACAGAACCGTTTTACCGGCAGGGCGCTTCGCGTCCTGCCGGTTTTCATTTGGGAGCGGCGTTTTGGGACGGGGCCTGCCGAAGAAACCGCTTTGGAGCCGTATATTGTGTTTTTGGCAAAAAAGTGGTACAATATCTCTTACTGTATGAATGGCAAGCATCGATGACTTTTACGGTTTTCCCGCCGCGCGGGGCCTTCCGGCCTCCGCGCCCGGTTTCCTGCGGATTTTCCGCGGGGACGGCGGGAGGTATCTGCGGAAAACGGAGGAATCTACGTGCCGATAAAACGCTGGAACGTCCGGCGCCCCGACGAGGCGGCGGCCAAGCGGCTCGCGAGCGAGCTGGGCCTGCCGCTGATTGCTGTGCGGGTGCTGGCCGGCAGAGGGTATGACACCCGGGAAAAGATCGAACGCTTCCTGTCTCCGGACGGGACGCTGACCGACCCGCTGGCGATCCGCGACATGGATAAGGCCGTGGCGCGCATCCGGCGGGCGCTTTCCGAGGGGGAGCGGATTGCCGTCTACGGCGACTACGACTGCGACGGCATCATGTCGACGGTCGTGCTCTACAGCTATCTCGAGTCCGCGGGCGCGGACGTCTGCTATTACATCCCCCAGCGCGACCGGGAGGGCTACGGCCTCAACCGGGAGGCGCTGAAGCTCATCCACGACGACGGGGTGCGCCTCGTCATCACGGTGGACAACGGCATCACGGCGATCGGCGAGGTGGAGTACGCCTCCTCGCTCGGGCTCGACGTGGTGATCACCGACCACCACAAGCCGCGCGAGGTGCTGCCCGCGGCGGCCGCGGTGGTCGACCCGCACCGCCTCGACGACGAGAGCGGGTGCGAATATCTCGCGGGCGTGGGGGTGGCCTTCAAGCTCATCTGCGCGCTCGAGGGGGACGACGGAGAGCTGATGCTCGACCAGTACGGCGACCTCGTCGCCGTGGCGACGGTGGCGGACATCGTGCCGCTCACCGGCGAAAACCGCACGATCGTGCGGCGGGGGCTCGAGAGCCTCCAGAACACCGACAACGAGGGCCTGGCCGCGCTCATCCGGGTGTGCGGCATGGCGGATAAGCAGCTCTCCTGCGAGAACATCGCCTACGGCATCGTGCCGCGCATCAATTCGGCGGGCCGGTTCGACTGCGTCGACAACGCGATCGAGCTCTTCGTGGGAGGCGGCGACGAGCCGGAGGAGCTGGCCGGGGGGATCAACTCCCTCAACGAGAAGCGCCGCGCGATCGAGGACCAGATCGTCCGGCAGATCATGCAGCAGCTTGAATCGGACGCAGAGGCGCTCGGCCGCCGGGTGATCGTCATCTACGGCGAGGGCTGGCACCATGGCATCGTGGGCATCGTGGCCTCGCGCATGGTCGAGCGGTTCGGTAAGCCCTGCATCGTGCTGTCGGTCGAGGGGGAGAACGCGCGCGGCTCGGGCCGCAGCGTCGAGGGCTTCTCGATCATCGACGCGATCGACTCCTGCTCCGAGCTGCTCGTGCGCTACGGCGGGCACAACCAGGCCGCCGGGCTGACGGTCCCGATGGAAAAGCTGCCCGCCTTCATCGAAAAAATCAACCTCTGGGCGGCGGAGCACTACCCCGAGATGCCCCAGCAGACGATCAACATCGACTGCGCCCTCTCGCCGCGCCAGCTCAACGTCCACTCGATCCAGCCGCTCGCACTGCTCGAGCCGTTCGGCTCGGGCAACGAGCTGCCCGTCTTCCAGATTCCCGGCTGCACCCTCCAGGGGGTCTACCCCATCGGGGAGGGCAAGCACCTGCGGCTGCGGTTCGCGGGGGAGGACACGGTCTTTTACGCGGTCTATTTCGGCATGACGCAGGAAAACTTTCCCTATGCGGTCGGCGAGGTGGTCGATCTGGCCGCGACGGTCGACGTGGGGGAGTGGAACGGCGAGCTGCGCGTCTCGGTCAAGGTGAAGGACATCCACCTGACGGGGATCGATTACGATAAGATCCACCACTCGGAGCAGGTCTACCAGCGGCTGCGCCGCAGCGAGCCGGTGGAGGAGCCGGCGAAGGCGCAGGTGGTGCCCAGCCGGGACGACATCGCGGTGGTCTACCGCTACCTGCGCTCGAAGGGCAACCTTTCGGCGCCCGACGAGGTGATCTACGCGAAGCTGCGGGGGAACATCTCCTGCCTGTGCAAGCTGAAGCTCGCGATCGACGTGCTCGACGAGATGCACCTCGTCACCCGCGGCCCGGGCGGCAGGCATGTGGCGGTGGTGCCCAATCCGCAGAAGGTGGATATCTCCCAGTCGAAAATCCTGCGGGAGCTGCAATCCCAAAGCCTGCCGGCCGGCGTATGAACCGGCAACCTGGTTGCGGGCAATCGCCCGTGATGGAGGAAGCGAATGAAATACTATGTAATTGAAGATCTGCTGCAGGCGATCGAAAAGAGCGGCCGTCCCTACGACCGAGAAAAGATCCTTGCGGCCTACGAGGTGGCCAGAGAGGCCCACAAGGGCCAGTGCCGCGTATCGGGGGAGCCGTATATCTCCCACCCGATCGCCGTCTCGATCATCCTGGTCGACCTCGGCATGGACAGCGAATGCGTCGAGGCCGCGCTGCTGCACGACGTGGTGGAGGACACCGACGTCACGGCCGAACAGGTCCAGAAGCAGTTCGGCGCGGACGTGGCGCTGCTCGTGGAGGGCGTGACCAAGCTGGGCAAGATCAGCTTCACCTCCCGCGAGGAGCAGCAGGCGGAGAACGTGCGCAAGATGCTGCTCGCCATGGCGCAGGATGTGCGCGTGATCATCATCAAGCTGGCCGACCGGCTGCACAACATGCGCACGATCGAGGTCATGCCCGAGCAGAAGCGCCGCGACAAGGCGCTTGAAACGATGGAGGTCTATGCGCCGCTGGCGCACAGGCTTGGTATCCGCGCAGTCAAGGAGGAGCTCGAGGACATCTCCCTGCGCTACCTCGACCCGGTGGCCTACCACGAGATCGAAAAGATGCTCGAGCTCAAAAAGGCCGACCGCCAGAGCTTCCTGGAAAAGATCAAGGCGAAGATCCGCGAGCGGCTCGCGTCGGAATACAGCGAGGTCTACATCGACGGGCGGGTCAAGAGCGTCTACGGCATCTACCGCAAGGTCTACATCCAGGGCCGTGCCTTCGAGGAGATCTTCGACATCTACGCGGTGCGCATCATCGTCGACTCGGTCAACGAGTGCTACAACATCCTCGGCATCATTCACGACCTCTTCCGGCCGCTGCCCAACCGCTTCAAGGACTACATCTCCACCCCCAAGCCGAACATGTACCAGTCGCTCCACACGACGGTCATCGACAAGGAGGGCATCCCCTTCGAGGTGCAGATCCGTACCTGGGATATGCACCACACGGCGGAATACGGCATCGCGGCCCACTGGAAATACAAGGCGGGCATCACCGGGCACGACAAGCTCGAGGAGCGCCTCGCGTGGATCCGCCAGCTCATCGAGAACCAGAAGGAGGCGGACGACGTCGAGGACATCGTCCGCTCGATCAAGAGCGACCTCTCGCCCGAGGAGGTCTACGTCTTCACGCCCAAGGGGGACGTGATCGCCCTGCCGGTGGACTCGACGGTCATCGACTTCGCCTACGCCATCCACACCGAGGTGGGCAACCGGATGGTGGGGGCAAAGATCGACGGGCGGATGGTCGCGCTCGACACGCCGGTGCGCACCGGCCAGATCATCGAGGTCGTCACGACCAACGCGAAGGACCACGCGCCGAGCCGCGACTGGCTCAAGATCGTCAAGACGACCGAGGCGCGCAACAAGATCCGCAACTGGTACAAGAAGGAGCGCCGCGAGGAGAACATCGAGCAGGGCCGCGCCGAGCTGGAACGGGAGTTCCGCCGCAACATGATCACCCTGCCGGAGGGCAAGGCGAAGGAGTTCCTGCTCGCGATCGCCAAGCGCCAGCACTTCGAGGTGGTGGACGACTTTTTGGCGGCGGTCGGCTACGGGGGCGTGCTGCTCTCCAAGATCATGCCGCGCGTCAAAGAGGATTACGTCAAGATGTACCGCACCGTCGAGCCGGAGGACCCGACCGAGCGGGTGCCAATCAAGCCGCACCGCGTGAAGGGCGCCTCGAGCGGCGTGATCGTCGAAGGGCTGGACAGCTGCCTGGTCAAGTTCGCGCGCTGCTGCAACCCGCTGCCGGGGGACGAGATCATCGGCTTCGTGACGCGGGGCTTCGGCGTGTCGATCCATAAAAAGGACTGCGCGAACGTCATAAATTCCATCAACGACCCGAACAACGCCGAACGCTGGGTGCGGGCCGAATGGGCGATGGAGAGCGCCAAGAAGGAGCACTTCAAGAGCACGATCGAGATCGTCACCGACGACCGCATCGGCGCGCTGGCGGACATCTCGGTGGCGCTTTCCACGATGCGCATTTCGATCAGCACCCTGATGGCCCGCGAGGTCAAGACGGGGGAGAACATCGTGACGGTGACCTTCACGGTCAGCGACATCGATCAGCTCAACTTTATCATCGGAAACCTCAGAAAGATCCCGGGCGTGACGAGCGTCACAAGGTCTGTGCAGTAGCGGCCCGGAATAAACTGGTAGGGGGATCGCCATGAAAGCGGTATTGCAGCGTGTTTCGTCCGCGAAGGTCACGTCCGGCGGGCGGGTGCTCGGGGAGATCGGGCAGGGGCTTGCGGTCCTGCTCGGCGTCGTGACGGGCGACGGGGTGGACGAGGCGGATTTCCTCGCGGAAAAGGCCGCCGGCCTGCGCGTCTTCGAGGACGAAAACGGCAAGATGAACAAATCCCTGTTGGAGGTGGGCGGCGGGATGCTCGTCGTCTCCAACTTCACCCTCTGCGCCGACGCGCGGCGGGGGAGGCGGCCCTCCTTTACGGGCGCGGCCGCGCCGGAGGAGGCCAACGCCCTCTACCTGCGGTTCGTCGCCGCGGCGAAGGACGCGGGCGTCTCCCCCGTCGAGACGGGGGCGTTCGGCGCGGACATGCGCGTGTCGATCGAGAACGACGGCCCGGTGACCATCCTGCTCGACACGGACGAAATCATGAAGAAATAACCCGCGCCCGGTCCCGGCGGCGTTTCCGCCGGGGACTGCGCGGGAATTGCTGCCAGAGGTGAAAAGATGAAAGTATACACGATGCCGGTCGGCACGATGGGCACCAACTGCTACATCGTCGCGGACGGGGAGGCGAGCGTGGTCATCGACCCGGGCTTCCAGGCGGAAAAGCTCGAGGCGTTCCTGCGGGAAAAGGGCCTGCGCCCCGAATACATCCTGCTGACCCACGGGCACTACGACCACATCGGCGCGGTGCGGGCGCTGCGGGAGGCGTTCGGCTGCAAGCTGGCGGTCGGGCGGCGGGATCTCGAGATGCTCGCCGACCGCCGCAAGAGCCTCGCGATCATGCGCGGCATGACCGACGAGGACTACCTGCTCACCCCCGACCTGCTGCTCGGGGAGGGGGACGCGGTCACGGCGGGGCCGATGCGCTTCGAGGTGATCGACACCCCCGGACACACGGCGGGCGGGGTCAGCTACAAATGCGGCGACCTGCTCTTCACGGGGGATACCCTCTTCGCGGGGGACATCGGGCGGATCGACCTCTACGGCGGGGACTACCCGTCGATGCTCGCCTCGCTCAAAAAGCTCGCGGCGCTGCCGGGGGATTACCGGGTGCTGCCCGGCCACGGCCCCGAGAGCACCCTAGAGCGGGAACGCAGGCACAACCCCTACATGAGCGGAGCGGCGCATGACGGTCTTTATTGACGGGCACGCCTGCGGCTACGAGCTCCAGCGGCTCACACAGATGTTTTTCCCCGGCGAGAAGGTCGCCGTGGAGCAGGGCGCGCCCCCGGAGGATTTCGCGGGCGATTTTCTGCACGCCTGGTACCGGGAGGGGCTTCTCGAGGCGGTTTCGCGCCTGGGGGACGGCTCCCCCCGCGCCCTGCGGGCCGAGGCGCCCGCCGGGGGAACCGCCGGGCTGGAGCACCGCTTCGGCGTGCTGGCCTATACGCTTTTGTCCGAGGGGACGGGCGTCCGCCCGCCCTGGGGGGTGCTTACCGGCATCCGGCCGGTCAAGCTCTTCGCGGCGCGGATGGAGGAAGGGATGGACGAGCCGGCCCTGCGCCGTCATTTCATGGACGAGCGGCTGGTGAGCGGGGAGAAGTTCTCCCTCGCCATGGAGACGGCCGCCGTTGAGCGGGAGCTGCTTTCCCGGTCGACGCCCGACAGCTTTTCCCTCTATGTCTCGGTGCCCTTCTGCCCGACCCGGTGCGCCTACTGCTCGTTCGTCTCCCACTCGGTCGAGCAGGCCGCGAAGCTGATCCCCGACTATGTGGACAGGCTGTGCGGCGAGCTGGCCGCCACCGGAGAGATCGCGCGGGAGCTGGGGCTTCGGCTGCGCACCGTCTATTTCGGCGGCGGCACCCCCACCACCCTCACGGCGGACCAGCTCTCCCGCGTGATGGACGCGGTCGCGGCGCATTTCGACGTGGCCTCGGCGTGGGAATACACCGTCGAGGCGGGCCGCCCCGACACGGTCACGGAGGACAAGCTGCGCGCCATCAAGGCGGGCGGCGGGCGGCGGGTGAGCATCAACCCGCAGACCCTCTCGGACGGGGTGCTCGCGGAGATCGGCCGCCGCCACACGTCGGCGCGGTTCTTCGAGGCGTTCGAACTCGCGCGGAAGGTGGGCTTCGACTGCATCAACGCCGACCTGATCGCGGGGCTCCCGACCGACACGCCCGAGGGCTTTCGCGCGAGTGTCGACGGGGTGCTCGCCCTCGCGCCCGAGAACGTCACGGTGCACACGCTGACGGTCAAGCGGGCCTCCCGGCTCTCCTTCGGCGAGGCGCGCGCCGAGCTCGCGCTCGTGGACGGGATGGTCGGCTACGCGCGCCGCGCGGCGGCCGCCGCGGGCCAGCGGCCCTACTACCTCTACCGGCAGAACGGCACCCTCGCGAACCTCGAAAACGTCGGCTATTCGCTGCCCGGCCGGGAGGGGCTCTACAACGTCTACATCATGGACGAGACGCACACCATCCTCGCGGTGGGGGCGGGCGCGTCCACCAAGCTGCGCCATCCGGTCACCGGGGAGATCGAGCGGGTCTATAACTACAAGTACCCCTACGAGTACCTTTCCCGGTTCGACGAGGTCCTGCGGCGCAAAAAACGGGTGCGGGAATTTTACCTGGAATAGGAAATCCGCGGCGGGCGCTTGTAAAAGCCCCGGCCAGCGTGTATAATATCCCTAGAATCTAACGGACGGAGGTCATGCTGATATGGGAACCATTGATAACCTGATCATCAAGGCGAAGGATTTGGCGAGCGCGGCCGGGAGCAAGGCGCAGGAGGTCGCGGAGCAGACGAAGGTCCGCGTGCAGGCCGCGCAGCTCAAAAACGACATCGACGCGAACTATCTGAAGCTCGGGGAGATCATCTACGAGCTCCGGAAATCGGGCGCGGAAAACGAGGAGCTCATCAACATGTGCGTCGAGGAGATCTCCTCCCAGCTCGCGGAGCTCGACGAGCTCAACGGCCGGCTCGACGAGATGAAGCGGGTGCTGCGCTGCCCCGAGTGCATGAAGGAGAACCCGCTCGACGCGCTCTACTGCCAGCGGTGCGGCGCTTCCCTCAAGGAGCAGGCGCCCATCGAGTCGGAGGCGGCCGAGGCCCCGGAAGCGCCGGAGGCGCCCGCCGGGGATACCCCCGCGGAATAAGAAAACCATGAAAAAAGGCGGAGATTCGTTTAGAATCTCCGCCTTTTTGCGTCTGTGGTCAGTCGTCCTCGAAGTCGAGGAACTTATACGCGGGCACGCCCAATGTCTTGGCGATGTCAAAGAGGGTATCCATCGAAATCGCCTTGGCAATGTTGGGAGCTTCAATCTGCCCGATATATGAAGTGTCTTTGCCCATCATTTCTGCAAGTTGTTCCTGCGTGTAACCTTTCAATTTCCGGTAATAGGAAATCTTCAATCCCAGCTTGATATACTCGTCCCGATGCTCAAATTTCACTGTCAATCCACCCCTCTAAAATTTTAGCAACGGAACGCAATAATTATTATTGCATTTTGATACAATAAATATTATGATATAGATAATAAAGACTGATCAAAAAGTAATAGGAGTGATAAGGTGGACGTTTACAAGGAAATGTATCTGAGGCTGTTCAACGAGATGACGGACATCAAAGACCTTGCGTCGGGCATGGCGACGCAGGCGTCGGAGATCGGTTACCGCGTCAAGGCGGCGCAGGCCGCGGTGGAAGAGATGTTTTTGGCGGCCGGGGAAAAAAAGGAAGCGGGCACGGATTAGTGCCCGCTTCCTTTTTTCCGTCACAGCTTCTTTCATTTCGGGGTTGATGTATCGTCCGGGATATGCTATACTATCTATTTAGCTAATAGACGCGAATGTGGACGAAAAAGAGAGAAAAGAAAAAGGAAGGGTCCAATGGAAGAGAGAAAAGAAAACCGCATGGGCACCATGCCGGTGGGCAAGCTGCTGGTGACGATGTCCCTGCCGATCATGATCTCGATGCTGATCCAGGCGCTTTACAACATCGTGGACAGTATCTTCGTGGCGCAGATCGGGGAGAATGCGCTCACGGCGGTGTCGCTGGCCTTCCCGGTGCAGAACCTCATCATCGCGGTGGGCATCGGCACCGGCATCGGCATCAACTCGCTGCTCTCCCGCAGGCTCGGGGAGCGCCGCTTCGACGACGCGAACGCGGCGGCGGAAAACGGCATCCTGCTCTCCCTCTGCAACTGGCTGGTCTTCGCCATCTTCGGGGGGCTGTTTTCGGAGGCGTTTTTCCGCGCCTTCACCGAGAACCCCGAGATCATCTCGATGGGCACCGACTACCTGACGGTCTGCACCGTCTTTTCGTTCGGCTGCTTCATGCAGTTCGCCTGCGAGCGGATCTTGCAGGCCACGGGCATCACGATCTACAACATGATCACCCAGGCGACCGGCGCGATCATCAACATCATCCTCGACCCGATCATGATCTTCGGCCTCTTCGGGTTCCCGAGGCTGGGAGTCAAGGGCGCGGCGATCGCCACCGTCATTGGGCAGATCGTGGCGATGCTGATGGGGCTGTGGTTCAATGCGAAGAAAAATAAGGAAGTCCACATGGATTTCCGGCATTTCCGTCCGAACGGCCGCATCATCGGGGAAATTTACAAGGTGGGCGTGCCGTCAATCGTCATGCAGTCGATCGGCACGGTCATGACCATCGGCATGAACAAGATCCTCATCGCCTTTTCGGAGACGGCGGTCGCCGTGTTCGGGGTCTACTTCAAGCTCCAGAGCTTCGTCTTCATGCCGATCTTCGGGCTCACCAACGGCCTCGTGCCGATCGTGGCCTACAACTACGGCGCGCGCAAGCGCACCCGGATCACCGCTTCGATCCGCCTGGCGCTCGTCTACGCGCTGAGCATCATGGCGCTCGGCCTGTTGATCTTCCAGCTCTTTCCGGTGCCCCTGCTCCGCCTTTTCAAGGCGTCCGACGCGCTGCTCTCCATCGGCGTGCCCGCCCTGCGGATCATCAGCATCAGCTTTTTGGGCGCGGGGGTCGGCATCGTGCTCTCCTCGGTCTTCCAGGCGATGGGCAACGGCGTGCTCAGCCTGACCATGTCGGTCGCGCGCCAGCTCGCGGTGCTGCTGCCGGTGGCCTGGCTGATGGCGCGGTTCGTCGGCCTCGACGCCGTGTGGGCCGCGTTCCCCGTCTCGGAGTACGTGTCGGTGACGATCGCGCTTTTCATGTACCGCTATGTCTACCACAACCACATCGCGACCCTCGCGGACGAGGCGTAGCCGCCCCGCTCCCGCGTACCCGTTTTCGCAAACGGAAAAGCCGCCTCGTCAGAGGCGGCTTTTTTTCACGCGGTGCGGGGGGCGCGCCCGGCGGCGGAACGCCCGGCCCGCGGCCGGGCGGACGCGTTCTGCGAACGCGTCCCCGCGCGGATGCGCGGGTTCCGCCGCCTGTGTCTCCCGCCGCGCTCAGATGCGGTCGATAAGGCCGAGGGTAATTTTGGCGCAGCGCCGGGCGGCGTGCCCGACGAAGGTGTCGTAGTCCATGCCGCCGCTGTCGTCGGCGCCGTCCGAGATGCACCGCACGACGGCGAAGGGCACCCCGCTCAGGTAGCAGGCGTGGCCGACCGCCGCGCCCTCCATCTCGATGGCGTCGGCGCGGGTTTCGCGGGCGATCCGCTCCTTGACGGCGGAATCGGTGACAAACTGCTCGCCCGAGACGATCTCCCCGCGCACGCAGCGGACCCCCTGTCCGGCGGCGAGCTCCTCCACGAGGGAGACGAGCCGCTCGTCGGCGGGAAAGCGGGAGCAGTGGGGGAAATACTTTTGCAGCAGGCGTTCCTCGAGGTCGTGGTAAAAGACGGTGCGCGCCGCGACGAGGTCGAGGATGCGCAGCCTGTCCGAGAGCGCGCCGGCGACGCCGCTGTTGATCACATAGTCCGCGCCGAAGCGGGAGATGAGCATCTGCGCGCAGACGGCGGCGTTGACCTTGCCGACGCCGCAGGTGGCGGCGACGACCCGTTTGCCCGCGCGCTCGGCCGAAAGGAATTCACAGCGGCCCACGGTTTGGATTTCCCCGTGGGAGAGGGCCTCGCGGATGAGGTCGAATTCGCTGTCCATCGCGCAGATGACGCCGATCGTAACCATAAAAATCAAGTCCTCCAAACGGTTCAGATGCTCCCATTCTACCCGAAAGGGCGGGGGAATGCAACCGCGGTATAGTAATAAACGGCCCGCTGTGGTAATATAGGTGTATTAATTCGGGACGGGGGTGTGGGAATGGAGCAGCGCCACAGGCACGGCTATCTGTATGGGACGATGGTGCTGGCGGCCGGGACGGTGGTCGTCAAACTGATCGGCGCGCTTTTCAAGATCCCGCTCACCAACATCCTCGGCGGCGTGGGCATGAGCTACTTCAACGTTGCCTATGAGCTCTACTATCCGCTCTACGCCCTCTTTGTGTCGGGCGTGCCGGTGGCGGTCTCCAAGCTCGTCAGCGAGAGCATGGCCTGCGGGCGCGCGCGCGACGCGCGCAAGCTCCTGCGGGTGGCGGGGGCGGCCTTCCTCGCGGTCGGCGCGGCGGGAAGCCTGCTCATGTTTTTCGGCGCGGGGTGGTTTTCCGCCCGGGTGCAGAACCCGGGCTCGGTGTGGGCGGTGCGGATGCTCTCCCCGGCGCTTTTCTTCGGCTGCCTGATGGCGGCGCTGCGCGGTTACTGGCAGGGGATGCAGGACATGGCCCCCACCGCCGTCTCGCAGATCGTCGAGGCGGTCGCGAAGCTCGCGTTTGGGCTGGCGCTCTCCTACGGCGTGACGGTGGCAGGCCTGCGGCAGTTCTCCCTGGAGGGGACGGTGTTCGGCGCGCCCTGCGCCTCGGCGCAGGAGGCGCAGATTGCGGTGTTGCCCTACGCGGCGGCGGGCGCGATCCTCGGCGTGACGGTCAGCACCCTCTGCGGCGCGGTCTACATGGCCGCGCGCCACAGGCTCGGGCGCGGCGCGATCACACCCGAGCAGTGGAAGGCGTCGCCGCCCGCGGCCCCGTCCCGCGCGCTGCTCAAACGGCTGGTCGCGATCGCGGTGCCGGTGTGCGTCGCCTCGCTCATCACCAACCTCACCTCCTTCATCGACCTCATCTCGGTGATGAACCGCCTGGGCCACGCGATCACCCGGCATCCGGGCGTGATCGAGGGCATCTACGAGGGGCTCATCCCGGGCGGGGTGGGTCGGGAGATGCTCGCCTCCTATCTCTACGGCTGTTATTCGGGGCTGGCGGTGCCGGTCTATAACCTGGTGCCCTCGCTCACCACGACGATCGGCGTGAGCCTGCTGCCCGCCGTGTCGGCGGCGTGGGCGGTGCGCGACCGGAGGGCGCTGGAGCGCAACGTCGCGTCCGCGCTGCGGCTGGCCTCCCTCATCGCGATGCCGGCGGGGCTGGGCATCTGCGCGATGGCCGGCCCGGTGTTGCGGCTGCTCTTCTTCTCCAAGCCGATGGAGTCGGCGGTCATCTCCCCGGCGCTCCACCTGATGGGGCTGAGCGCGATCTTTGTGGCGCTCTCGCTGCCGGTCAACGCGATTTTGCAGGCGGTCGGGCGCGCCGACCTGCCGGTCAAGCTGCTGCTGGCAGGCGGCGGGCTCAAGCTCGTGCTCAACTTCCTGCTCGTGGCGGTGCCCCGGCTCAACATCCAGGCTGCGCCCGTCGGAACGCTCGTCTGCTACGCGTTCGTGCTCTTCGTGAGCTTCGGGGTGCTGGTAAATTCCACCGGGGTGCGCATTCCGGTGGGGCCGGTCTTCGGGAAGCCGTTTTTCGCGGCGGTCTGCTGCGCGGTCGGGGCATGGGCCGCAAACGGCCTGCTGGAGCGGGTTTGCGGCAGTCAGCTCGCGGCGGTGGGCGGCGTGTCGATCGGTGTCGTAATTTATGTTTTTGTCGTCTTATTGACTAAAACCGTCACCAAAGAGGACATATTAATGGTGCCGGGCGGCGAAAAGTTTGCAAAGCTACTTGAAAAGCGCTCCCTTTTAGGGTAGAATACTAAAAGCAGCCCCAAATGGGCCTGTAAAGGGGGCGCGGCGGGCATGCCGGTGCAGTTTGAGCGCAAGCAGAAATACGACGTGGGGGACCTGATTACGATCATGTCCCTGCTCCGCGGAGAGGGCGGATGCCCGTGGGACCGCGAGCAGGACCACCACTCGATCCGCAGGAACTTCATCGAGGAGACCTATGAGGTCTGCGAGGCGATCGACAACGACGACCCGGTGCTCCTTCAGGAGGAGCTGGGGGACGTGCTTCTCCAGGTGGCGTTCCACGCGCGCATGGAGGAGGAGGCGGGCCGCTTCGATTTCGGCGACGTGTGCGACGGCATCTGCAAAAAGCTGATCGTCCGCCATCCCCATGTGTTCGGCGAGACGAAGGTCGCGGACAGCGGCGAGGTGCTCGTCAACTGGGACCGCATCAAGGAGCGGACCAAGGGCCAGAAGACGGCGACCGAGACGCTCAGGAGCGTGAGCGCGGCGCTTCCGGCGCTCATGCGCAGCGAAAAGGTGCAGCACCGCGCGGCGAAGGTCGGGTTCGACTACCCGGATACCGGCGGGGCGCTGCGGGACCTTGAAAGCGAGGTCGCGGAACTGCGGGAAGCCATTTCCGAAGGGGACGCGGCGCACATCGATGAGGAATTGGGGGACGTGCTCTTCGCGGCGGTCAACGTGTCCCGGTTCACCCATGTGGACGCGGAGCAGAGCCTCGGACAGGCGTGCGAAAAGTTTATCGACCGGTTCGAGCAGGTGGAGGCGCTTGCGCGGGAGCGGGGCGTGGACATGAAGACGGCCGGCATCGAAAAGCTGGACGAGCTGTGGAAGCAGGCCAAGAAACGGAACGCCGCCAAGCCAAACGACTGATTATCCCAGGCAGTTGCTGTCTGAAGATATAACAATGTTTAATTTTATTTACGGAGGGCATTCAAAATGACAAAAGCAGAGCTCATCACCGCGGTTGCGGAGAAATCTGGACTTTCCAAGAAGGACAGCGAGAAGGCCGTCGGCGCGGTTGTCGACGCGATCACCGACGCGCTGAAGGCCGGCGAGAAGGTTGCTCTGGTCGGTTTTGGAACCTTTGAGACCAAGACCCGCAACGAGCGCAAGGGCATCAATCCGATCACCAAAGAGGAGATCACGATCGCCGCGGCGACGGTTCCCTCCTTCAAGGCCGGCAAGGCGCTCAAGGACGCTGTCTCCGGCAAGTAAGACCGTTTCACCAAAAGGCCTGCCGCGTCGCAAGATGCGGCAGGTTTTTGCATCTGGAGGAAGCATATGCGACTGGATAAATACCTCAAAATCACCCGGCTCATCAAGCGGCGCACCGTGGCCAACGAGGCGTGCGACGCGGGGCGGGTGACGGTCAACGGCAAGGTGGCGCGCGCCTCCTACGACGTGAAGGAGGGGGACGTCGTCGAGCTGAACCTCGGCCAGAAGCCCCTGCGGGTGCAGGTGCTCAAGGTGAGCGAATATGCCACCAAGGACACCGCCGCCGAGGGCTACAAGGTCATCGACTGAGGATCGGCGCACGGGCCGCCGGAGGATTCCCTCCGGCGGCCCGTTCATATTTTGGCGCGCCCCCTCATAGGTATTAGAGATCAATTGACGGGGGAGGCGGACGCGGGTGGTCGAGGAAAAGAGGAATCTGGGGCCGCACAACATCATCATGGAGGACCGCAGGAGGCTGACGGTGACGGGAGTGACCGACGTGGACAGCTTCGACGAGCAGACGGTGGTCGTCTACTGCGAGACGGGGGAGCTGGCGATCCGCGGCGAGGGGCTGCACATCAGCCGGATCGACGTGGAGACGGGGGATCTGAACCTCGAGGCCGCGCGGATCGACGGGCTGTCCTATGCGGATAACCACCCGGCGCGGGGCGGTTTTTTCGGCAAATTATTCCGCTGACGGAAGGTAGAATGGAAGGACGGGGGGAAGCCGATGGAGATCACGGTCGCGGGGCAGACGTGGCTCTTTTTACTGTCCGTCGCGCTGGGCGCGGCGCTCGGGGTGTGCTACGACGTCTTCCGGATTCTGCGCATCGCCTTCCGGCATCCCTCCCTGGCCGTCCTGCTGGAGGACATCCTTTTTTCGCTTGCCGCGGCGGGCGCGACGTTCGCTTTCCTGCTCACAACGGGCAACGGGCAGCTGCGCGCCTTTTTCCTGATCGGGGAGCTGGTGGGGTTTTCCCTCTACCACTGCACCCTCGGCGCGCTGCTCATCGGCGCGGCCAAGGGGATCATCGCGGCCATCCGGTGGCTTTTTGGGCTGATTTACCGGGTCTTTGTGGCGCCGGTCCTGCGCCTGTTAGAAAAGATTCGGGGCTTTTTGGCGAAAATCATGAAGCAATCGGCAAAATGTATAAAAAATAAAGCGAAAAATTCGAGGATACCCTTGAAAAAGCACAGTCATTTATTGTATAATTTAAAAAAGCGACTTCAGTGGGACGGACAGAAGAAAAACGTGAAGGAACAGGAGCAACCCGGTTCATGAAAAGTGTACGTGGAAAAAAGAAGAGCCTGTTTATCCGGTTTTGTATCTTCGCCTTCGCCGCTTACGTCGTGGTAAGCCTGATCACGCTGCAGATGGAGATCTCCTCCAAACGCAGCCTGCTTACTAGCGTAAACGCGCAGCTGGAAGACCAGGTCGTTGCAAACAAGGAGGTCGAGCGGCAGATCGCCTTGGGGGACGACCGGGATTTTATGGCCCGTATCGCGCGCGACAAGCTCGATATGGGTGTGGCGGACGAGCGCGTATTCCGTGACACAGCGGGCACGTGAGCCCGCCTTTTGGCGTGTCTGGAGCCGGTAGGGCTTCTCGATAAAACACAAGATCGTTAAGGAGGCAGCGTAACATTTATGCAGCTTGAGGTAGGGAGTATTCTGGAGGGCAAGGTCACCGGCATCACAAAGTTCGGCGCGTTCATCGAACTGCCGGGCGGCAAGACCGGAATGGTACATATTTCGGAAGTGGCGTCCTCCTATGTCAAGGAAATTTCCGATTACCTGTCGATGGGCCAGATGGTCAAGGTCAAGGTCATCGGGATCACCCCCGAGGGTAAGGTCAGCCTGTCGATCAAACAGGTGGCGCCCGCCCCGGCTGCGGCTGAGCGTCCCAACACGCCGCGCCCCTTCCGCCAGGGAGGCCCCGGCGCGCCCGGCGACCGTCCGGCGCGCCCGCCCTATCAGCGCAGGCCGCCCCGCGAGGTCTCCTACGGGTTCGACCGGCGGCAGGACATCACGAGCGAGAACATGTCCTTCGAGGACATGATGAGCAAGTTCAAGCAGAAGAGCGAGGACAAGATGTCTGACCTCAAGAAATATACCGACATGAAGCGCGGGACGGCGCGGAGCAGAAATTCACCCAAATGATTCCAAAAGGGCGCCGCGGCGCCCTTTTCCTTTTGAAAAGAGAAGCGGAAAACAGGAGGACGGGCATGGTAATCGTCAACGCGGACGTCCGCACGATGGCGGGCGAAAGATTTGAACACGGATACATCCACATGGACGGCGGAAAGATCGTCTCGGTCGGCCCGATGGAGCGCGCGCCGCGGGACGCGGAGCGGTTCGACGCGGCGGGCGCGGTCGCGCTGCCCGGGCTGGTCGACGCCCACTGCCACATCGGCATGTGGGAGGACGGGCTCGGCTTCGAGGGGGACGACGGCAACGAGGACACCGACCCGGTCACGCCGCAGCTGCGCGGCCTGGACGGGGTGAACCCGCTCGACCGGGCGTTCACCGAGGCGCTCGACTGGGGGGTCACGACCGTCGTGACCGGTCCCGGCAGCGCCAACCCGATCGCGGGGCAGATGTGCGCGATGAAGACCTGCGGCCGCCGGGTGGACGATATGCTCCTCGCCGCGCCGCTGGCGGTCAAGATGGCGATGGGGGAGAACCCCAAGACGAGCTACCACGAGAAGCAGCAGGGCCCCGCCACCCGCATGGGGATCGCGGCGGCCATCCGCGAGCAGCTCGCGAAGGCGAAGAAGTACGGCGAGCAGCTCGAGCGGGCGGCCGCGGACGACGACTTCGACGAGCCCGAGTACGACGCGAAGTGCGAGGCGCTGCTGCCGCTCCTGCGCGGGGAGATCAAGGCGCATATCCACGCCCACCGCGCCGACGACATCTTCACCGCCATCCGCATCGCGAAGGAGTTCGGCTTTCCCTACGTGATCGTCCACGGCACCGAGGGGCACCTCGTGGCCGACCTGCTGGCCCGGGAGGGCGCGGCGGTCATCGCCGGGCCGCTGCTCGGCGCGCGCTCCAAGCCGGAGCTCAAAAACGCCGACGACGGCGGCGCGGGCGCGCTCGACCGCGCGGGGGTGAAGGTCGCGGTCGCGACCGACCACCCCGAGCTGCCCTGCCGCTTCCTGCTTTTAAGCGCGCAGGTCGCGGCCCAGAACGGCATGGACCCCGGCGCCGCGCTGCGGGCGGTCACCTCCACGGCGGCGGAGATCTGCGGGCTGGAGGGCCGCGTGGGCGCGCTCGCGCCGGGACGGGACGCGGACGTTCTGCTCTATGAGGAGGAGCCGCTGGAGACCCACCGAAAGCCGTTCGCGGTCTTCGTCGACGGAAGGAGGGTGCGCTGATGCGGGAGATTCCACGGGAGGCCGTCGTCGAGGCGGTGAAGGCGCTCTGCATCGAGGCCAACCGGATGCTTCCGGCCGACCTCAAGGAGCGGCTGTGCGGGGCCTGCCGGGCGGAGGAGTCGCCGCTCGGGCGGGAGGTGCTCTCCGACATCGTGCGCAACTATGAGACGGCCGAGGCGCTCTCGATTCCCGTCTGCCAGGACACCGGCATGGCGGTCGTCTTTGCCGAGCTCGGGGAGGACGCGCATGTGCCGGGCCTGGAGGAGGCCGTCAACGAGGGGGTGCGCCGGGGCTACACCGAGGGGCTGCTGCGCTGCTCGGTGGTGGGGGACCCGCTGCGCCGGCAAAATACCGGCGACAACACCCCCGCCGTGCTGCACCTGCGGCTGGTGCCGGGGGACAGGCTCACCCTCACCGTCGCGCCCAAGGGGGCGGGCAGCGAGAACATGAGCTCCATCCGCATGATGACCCCGGCGGCCTCCGAACAGGACCTGATCGACGCGGTCGTGCGGGCGGTGGAGGCGGCGGGGAGCAACCCCTGCCCGCCGGTCGTGGTCGGCGTCGGCGTCGGCGGCAACTTCGAGGGGTGCGCGCTGCTCGCGAAACGCGCCCTCTGCCGGGACACGGCCGTGCGCAATCCCGATCCGCTCTACGCCTCGCTCGAGGAACGGATGCTCAAGGGGATCAACCGCACGGGCATCGGGCCGCAGGGCTTCGGGGGCCGGGTGACGGCGCTGGCGGTCAACATCGAGGCGGGGGCGACCCACATTGCGAGCCTGCCGCTGGCGGTGAACATGGGCTGCCATGTGACGCGGCACGCCTGCCGGACGATTTGAGTCCTGTTTGTTAATTTTCCACGAACCCTCCGATACCCCTTGTAAATTCGCCCAATGTCCTGTATAATAAAGGTAGGATAATTGGGTAAAATGTTAAAAGCAGGCTTGCCTGTTTTGCTATAAAACAAAGGGGTTGAATTTATGAACATCACCATCACAGCACGGAAAACCTCTGTTCGCGACTCTTTCAAGGAAAGGATCGACCGGAAACTCGCCAAGCTGGACCGGTTCTTTGACGACAGCGCGAATGCGATCGTCACGGTGACCAACGAGGGCGACCGCGAGACCGTCGAGGTCACCATCCAGTCGCGGGGTATGTTCTATCGCGCGGAGAAAACCACCTCCGACCGCTTTGACTCCCTGGAGGCCGTGGTGGACTCCCTCTTCCGCCAGATCGTGAAGAACAAGAACAAGCTCGGCAAGCGCCTGCGGGACACCGCGTTCGACGCGGCGAACGTCGAGGTGGGCGAGGAGCAGGAGTCGGAGGCCCCGGAGTATGCCGTCAAGCGCGTCAAACGGTTCGCGCTGCGCCCGATGGACGTGGAGGAAGCGATCCTCCAGATGAACATGGTCGGGCACGAGTTTTTCGTCTTCCTCAACGCGGAGACGAACGAGATCAACGTGGTCTACAAACGCCACAATGGAACTTACGGGATTCTCGAGCCGACGGTCGGCTGACGATACAGCACTCCCACAGGCCGGTCCCCCACGCTCCCCGCGTGGGGGACCGGCTTTTCGGCGGGAATTTCTTGTAACCGCCGGGCATTTGTGATAGGATAAAGGTAATTTCACGGGCGGAGGTGCGCGGATGCTCTGCAAAAAATGCGGAAACAACGTCAAAAGCGATTTCAAATACTGCCCCTACTGCGGCGAACGGATCGTCAGCGACTTCCACGACCACTATGAGGAGCTGACCCCGCCCTTCCTCGTCCGGGAACCGGACGAGCCGGACGCTGCGGCGGCGTGGTACGCGTCCGCGCCGGGGGAGCGGGCGCCCGACTTCGCCCTCCCGCCCACGGCCGCGCCGGAGGAGCCTCCCCTCGCGCCCGGGGCCTTTCCGCAGGAGGACCCGGAGGACGACCTCGCGCCGCCCCATTTCCGGGTTTCCCTGCCGGAGGAGCCGGCCCCCGGCGGGTACGGCGGCCCCCTCTTCGGCGCGGACGGCCCCCCGGCAAGCGGGAGGTACGCCGCGCCCGCGGGCTTCGAGCCGGTGGACGACCCGGCCGGGCCGTCGGAGGCGCCCTATTTCGTCTACCGTCCGGAGCCGGCCGCGCGGATCCCCGGAACCGAACCCGCCGGGGAAACGCCCTCCGCGCCCCCCGCGCGGGAGATTCCCCGCAGGGGCGCGGACAAGCCGAAGGCGGGCCCGGGCATCGTGGTCAAGCTGCTGATCATCGTGGGGGTGCTGATCGCCGCGGGAGCGGCGTCCTGGTTCGGATACCGCCTGCTGGGCGGCGGACCCGCGCCCTTCCGGAATACCGACTTTTCAGCGATGTTTGCGCGGGTTTACGGTCTGTAAACATTTAAAAACCCCCTTGCGCATTGGCAATACAGCGTGTATAATATAGACATGCCACATATGAAAAGATCTGGAGATTCGGAGGGGGGCCCCTGGGGGGCATACCGAAAGAACGGACTCATATGTGCGGTAAACAGGCGGAGCCGCGCGAAGCGAGGCTTCGCCTGTTGCGTTGAAGGGAGGCGCGTAAAAATGGAAAAGGTGCTGGTCGCCATGAGCGGCGGCGTGGACAGCTCGGTGGCGGCGCTGCTCCTGAAGGAGCGGGGCTATGAGGTGGGCGGCGCAACGTTCGAGCTCTTCGACGGCTGCCCCGAGCAAAACGTCTCCGACGCGAAGGCGGTCTGCGAGAAGCTCGGCATCCCGCATTACGTCTTCGATTACCGCGCCCTCTTTTCCGAGCGGGTGCTCGACTGCTTCGCGGACGGCTACCTGCGCGGCGAGACGCCAAACCCCTGCATCGCCTGCAACCGGAGCATCAAGTTCGGCGCGTTCGCGCGGGACGCCGAGCGCCTCGGGTACGGCCGCATCTCGACGGGGCACTATGCGGCGATGCGGTTCGACGAGGCGTCGGGCCGCTATCAGCTGTGGCGCAGCGCCCAGCCCCGCAAGGACCAGTCCTACGTGCTCTACCACCTGAACCAGCGCCAGCTTTCGATGCTGCTGCTGCCGCTCGACCGTTACGACAAGAGCGAGGTGCGCGCGCTGGCCGCGAAAGCGGGACTGCCGGTGCAGTCCAAATCGGACAGCCAGGACATCTGCTTCGTGCCGGACGGCGACTATGTCTCCTTCATCGCCCGGCACACCGGAAAGACCCCCGAGGAGGGGGATTACCTCGACGACGCGGGCAACGTGATCGGACGGCACCGGGGGGTGCTGCACTATACGATCGGGCAGCGCAAGGGGCTTGGGGTCGCCTTCGGGACCCACCGTTATGTGAGCCGCCTTGATCCGGAGCATAACACCGTCACCCTGTCGGACGAGTCGGCGGTCTTCCGCGACACGCTGTTCGCGGACGGGCTGCGGCTCATTTCGGGCGGCGCGCTCGGCGGGCCGCTTTCGGTGCAGGCCAAAATCCGCTACGCGCACATCCCCGCCCCGGCCACCGTCTATCCCCTCGGGGAGGGGGAGGTGCGGGTGCGGTTCGATTTCCCGCAGCGCGCAATCACGCCGGGACAGGCCGTGGTCTTTTACGACGGGGAACGCGTGGTGGGCGGCGCGACCATCCGCGCGGCAGGACAGGATAAGGAGTGACATCGATGAACCTACTCGTCCCGATCGTCATGATCGTGGCCTCCAACGTGCTCTACAACCTCTTCACCAAGACGATGCCGGCGGGCGCAAACCCGTTCGCCGCGCTCGTGATCACTTACCTGACCGCGGGCGCGGTCTCCTTCGGGATGCTGCTCGTGACCGCGCAGGGGGATTCGGCGGCCGCCTTCCGCTCGATCAACTGGACGAGCGCCGCGCTCGGCGCGTCGATCGTCGGGCTGGAGCTCGGCTATATCTACGCCTACCGCGCGGGCTGGAACATCAGCGTCTGTTCCCTCGTCGCCAACATTGCGCTCGCTGTCATCCTGCTCTTTGTGGGGCTGCTCTTTTTCAGCGAGAAGCTCTCCCACAACCAGCTGATCGGTATCGTGCTCTGCGTAGCCGGGCTGTTCTTCCTCAACCGCCGATAGGTGTAGTTGCCGGGTCCCGCCCCGGCGGGCGGCCCCATTTCTTGTACGGACAAGAAATGGGGGAAAGAAGCCGCAGGGGGCTTGGGCGGCCTGCCCGGGCTGCGCCCGGAGCGCGCTACGCGCGACGGCCGCTCGCGGGCGCTCCGCCCCGCGACCCCGGCTTGAGTCCGCTGCGCGGACCCGGCCCTGCGGGCCGGATTCTCTATAAGGTTGGCCTACGGCCAAATC
>ENA-UOIV01000734-UOIV01000734.1-human-gut-metagenome-genome-assembly--contig:-C59-NODE-734-length-32906-cov-8.140239_pt1 | contig 32906 bp, 26 predicted proteins | sample MGYA00242333_ERZ723880 | MGnify/ENA metagenome assembly ERZ723880 | reverse complement strand
ACCGCATAATAATACCCCCTCTACTGGGTGTCCAGTAAAGGGGGTACATATCAGGTCCGGGCGCTCCGTTTTATTTCTCACCGCTTGCTGCCCCAGTACAACAGGGCCACCGTACCGGGGCCGGTGTGGGCTCCGATGATGGGCCCCATATAGACGATGTCGATTTCAATGCCCGGATGCCTCTCCCGGAGCTGGCCGGCCACGAACTCCGCGTCCTCCAGGCACGCGCCATGCCCCAGCATCACCGTGCCGTCCAGTTCCGGCGCCCAGGTCTCGTCAAACCGCTCCACCAGAGCGGAAAGTGCCCGTCGGCGCCCCCGCACCTTATCCACGTTCTCCAGATGTCCGGTCTCATCTACCCTCAGGATGGGCTTTACTTGGAGCGCCGTGCCCACAATGGCCGTGGCGGCGGAGATCCGTCCGCCACGGCGCAGATGCTGCAGATCGTCCACGGTGAACCAGTGGCATACATGGAGGCGGTTTTCCTCCAGCCAGGCCGCCGTCTCCTCCAGGCTGTGTCCCTCCCGCTGCATCTTGGCCGCCCGGCGGGCCAGGAGTCCCTCGCCGGCGGAGGCGCACAGAGAGTCCACACAGATCAGCTTCCGCTCCGGGTATCGTTCCCGCAGCTCCTCCATACAGGTCTGGGCCGCCATGATGGTCCCGGACAATCCGGAGGTAAAACAGACATACAGGACATCCATCCCCGCCTTCAAAAACCGCTCAAAGCAGCTCTCATAGACGAGAGGATTGATCTGGGAGGTGCTGGCCCGCTTTCCCGCCTGGAGCGCACGATAGAATTCGGCCTCTCCCAGATCGCCGCCCACCGGAGCATAGGAGTACCGCTTTCCTTCGATCTCCACATCCATGGGCAGCATCTCCAGCCCGCTCTCCTGCATCAGCTCCGCATTCAGGTCCGCAGTGGCGTCGGTTATGATCTGGTAGGTCTTTTCCATCGCTTTTACTCCTTTCCTGTCCCGTGGGATTCCGCCCACAGCGCGTCGGCCGTCCCCTTCCAGGCGGCGGCGTACGGTTCACATTTTTCACACAGGTGCGCGGCGCTCTCCGGAGACTGTAGGTCCGTGGACTTCGCCCCCGTCTCCTGCACCAGCGACCGCAGCCGCTCCGGGTTCTCCAGCATGGGGCAGGGGCGCAGGTGGTTCTGGTTGAAGGGCTGATTGTCATGATAGGCCATGAAGAGAGGGCTTTGAAGCGCCTCCAGCAGCGTACATTCATGGATGTTGCAGTTGGAATAGTGGATGAAGACACAGGGCTCCACATCTCCGTTGGCGTTGATGTGCAGATAGTGCCGCCCGCCGGCGATACACCCACCAATGTACTCTCCGTCGTTCTGAAAGTCAATGGCAAAGATGGATTTGGTCTGACGGAAGGCCCGGATGCGGCGGTACATCTGGGTGCGCTGCTCCGGGGTAAGGAGCAGCTCGGTGGAGGCGTCGTTGCCCACCGGCATATAGTGGAAGAACCAGACGAACATGGCGCCGCAGTCGATGATCTTGTCGTAATAGGCCTCGCTGCTCACATCCTGGTAGTTTTTGCTGGTATAACAGGTGGATATCCCAAAGGGCAGCTTGTGGGACTTGAGGAGAGCCATGGCGTCCATGACCTTCTGATAGACGCCCGCTCCCCGGCGTCCGTCGTTGGCGGCTTCGAACCCCTCCAGGCTGATGGAGGGGATGAAGTTCTTTACGCGCAGCATTTCCTGACAGAACGCCTCATCGATGAGCGTCCCGTTGGTGAAGGAGAGGAACTCACAGTCCGGGTGCAACTCACACAGGCGGATCAGGTCATCCTTGCGGACCATAGGTTCCCCGCCGGTGTAGATATACATATAGGTGCCCAACTTCTTCCCCTGGCGGATGATGGAATCCAAGGTATCCAGGTCCAGGCTCAGATTGTGGCCATACTCGGCGGCCCAACAGCCGGTACAGCGGAGGTTGCAGGCAGAAGTGGGGTCCAGCAGGATAGCCCAGGGCACATTACAGTTATACTTGGCCATGTTCTCCTCCTGCGTGGCGCTCCCCTTCAGGCTGGCGTTGATAATGAAATTTTGGAAAAACGCCTTGCGGACGCCAGGATCCAGTTCATAAAAGCGCAGGATGAGCTGATACCAGTTGTTTTTTGCCGCGATGGCCTCCCGAAAGGCCCTGCGCTGAGGGACATACCAGTCCTCCGGGCAGAGCCTGTCCACCAGGTCCATGACCTTGGGGATGTTTCCCTCCGGGTCCTTTTCCAAATAATTGAGGGCCGTACTCACAGCGGCGGTAATGGCGGCACTCTTTGCCTTCTCCGTGACAGTCATGGCTGCATTTCCATCCTTTCTGCGCCTGTGTTCCCGCTGCGCGGGCCATCTCACAGGTCTTTCAGCTTACCTCTATCCTATCGGAGACCTCCCCTCCTGTCGCCGGACAATCACACCGGTCTGTAGGATTTTTCGACACTTTTCGAGAGTGTCACCTTTTGGGACATTCAGGACGTTTTGTCCCTTTTGGTCCGCCGGGGGTTGGAATAGGATAGACGTGTAAGTCTGGAAAGGGGGACGCCGATATGGAGTCAAGGGCGCTGTCCAGGGCCATGGTGGAGTCCGTCGTGGACCGGAGCCTGCGTGAAATCGTCTCGGACCCGGACCGTAGTCTCCGCAAGCTGGTGGATCTGGGCAATCTGCTGGCCCGCGGGCGCTCTCAAAAGGAGTCCTTTTCTCTCCTGAGCAGGGTATTGGAAAACGAGGGGAGCCCCTATTATGATATGGTCCGCCGCATCGTTCAGGAAGTGGACCGGGAAAAACTGAAATGCTTCGGGATCAATCTGGGCTGGGAGAGCTGGACCGTGGGAGCCGGCCGCATCCGGGCCCTGGAGGGGGAGCGACACTACAACATTCCGTGGTGCCTCACCTTCCGACTGGGCGGACAGCCTTGGGCACTGGGCGCGGAAGACTACCGGGCGCTTCTCCTCCAGGGACAGGAGCTGGGAATCTGCTCCTATTTCTTTTTCGCGGAAGAGCCCGGCGCCGACCCTGGGTTTCTCCCGGAGCTGGCCCTCCAGTTCAGCCGCTGCGCGTTTTTCCTGTTCCTTCCCCCGGCGGCCCTCAAGGAGCCTCTCCTCACGGCGGCCTCCCGGTGCGGCAATCTGATGCTCTTGCTCCGGACGGACGCGGACATATGGCGCGCCCCCGACAGCCGTCTCCGAAGCGATGGATGCCTGCACGGGCTCTATCGCACCTATACGTGTGAGGAGGACGCCGCGGACATCACATCCGGCGGCTGGCTTAACGCGCTGGGCGGGGACGCGGGACCGGCCATCTTCTATGTCCCCGCCCGGAGTTGCCCTCCGTCCGTCCAGGAGGCGGTCCGGCGCTATGCCCTGGATGCCAGGACTGCTCAGAGCTGCTCCTCTTTCCCTGTGGAGTACATCTCCGACCTGCTGCTGGTGGACCACATCATCTCCGATGAGCCCTGCTTCCTCTCCGTCGCGCCGGACGGCACCGTCTGCGGGAGCCGGACCGGGCGCGAGACGGTCCTGGACGCCTCTCTGCGCTCCTCCACCCTCACAGAGGTCCTGGAACGTTTCTTTCCATGGGTCTCGTAAGGCGGCGGGCATTTTCTCCGCCGCCCTCCCCCAGGATCGACAGCGCCCGTCCGTGCAGACCACACGGACGGGCGTTTCTTTCGTCTCTCTATTGTCCACCAAGCTTCTCCAGGGTAAGACGCGCAAGGCGCACAGCGATCTCCCGGAGCTGTTCCAGATACTCCTTCGGATGGATCTGCACACCCTCGGTGAGCCAGCGGATCAGCGACATCAGGATGGCATCGCTGAAAAAGGTGATATAAAAGTCGGCATTCTCCACCCCGTCAAAGACGTCCTTCGAAAAGAAGGAAATCAGTGGCGTAATGGCTTCACAAAAATATTCCCGAAAGGAATTCTGTCCCTCGATCTGCATCGCACAGCGGTAAAATTCCTTCTCCTCGTAGAAATAAGTACACATATCTGCCAGAAGCTTCCATCCAGCAGTATAGTTTTCGGGACGGATGGACTGGAGGAATTCCGTATCGAAGATCCAGTTGACCAGATCGTATTTGTCCCGAAAATGATAATAAAAGCTCTTTCGGCTCATCCCGCAGGCGTCGCAGATATCCCCCACGCTGATTTTGGAGAAGGGCTGCTTTGCCATGAGTTCCTTCATGGTCTGTGCCAGCGCCTTTTTTGTGATATTGGAGTCGGGCATACCGTCACCTCCTCAGCCAACGGAAACGCTTAACCTCTTTTCTTGGAAATTATATCATTTTGGACTTTTTTTTGCAAGCTTCGACCTCTGTGCAATTGACAGGCCGCGCGCACTCAATTTCTTTTTTCATTTCGCCCCGCCATTGTGACGTCGACGATCCATCCCCGGGAACGGAAGCGGCGGACCCCCGCGCCCAGCTTGGCCGCCTGCTCCATAAAGACCCCCACATAGACCCAGAAGATGCCCCACCGGAGCCCCAGCCCGAAGAGCGCCGCCAGGGGGAGCGCCACGCACCACAGCGGCAGGATATCGATCAGCATGGCGGCCCGCACATCTCCTCCGCCCCGGAGCACCCCCACGGTATTGGTGGTGTTGAAGGCCCGCAGGGGCATGGCGGCAGCGGTGAACGTCAGCATCATCGTGGCAATCCCGGCCGCATTCTCAGAAAGCCGGAAAAGTGGATAGACCACAGGCGCCAGGAACAGCCGGGTGGCAGCCAGCAGCACCAGCCCAATGCCAAGCCCGCAGAAAAGGGCCAGCGTATCCATGGCGGCTCCCACTTGATAGACCGTCCCGGAATCCCTGCCGGAGCCGATCTCCCGGCCTACCGTGATGCCGGTGGTCCCGGCCATGGCAAAGATGGCCACCAGACAGATGTCCTCGATGTTTCCGGCCAGGGCCCGAGCCGCCAAGATCTCGGTGCTCCCCTCCATATGGCCCATGATCACCTTGTAAAGGGACGTCCCCAGCCCCCACATCCCCTCGTTGAATACCACAGGGCCGGAATAGTGGATGAATTTCCGGACGATCTCCCTCCCCGGACGGATCAGGCAGGAGAGCCGGAGACGAAACCGCCTGTTGCCGCCGGCGTACACCGCCATGGCTGCGAACTCCACCACCCGCGAGATGAGGGTCGCCAGGGCGGCACCCTTCACCTCCAGGCGCGGCGCGCCCAGGTTCCCAAAAATAAGCACCCAGTTGAGCGCCGTATTGGTACACATGGATATGGTAAATACGACCAGCCCCAGACGGGGGTTTCCCATGCTGCGGTGGGCCCCCACGTAGATGCCGGTGAGGCTGTTGAAGAGGTAGGAGGGACCCACGATGCGGGCATATCCCGCGGCAATCTCCACCAGCGCGGGGTTATCCGTCAGCATCCCCATGAGCTGTCGGGGAAAGAGTCCCATGGCCAGGGCAAAAAGGACGGAGATGGCCCCCGCCACATAACAGCCAATCCCCATGACCCGGTTGATACTCTCCACATCTCCTTTTCCCCAATACTGGCTGATTAGCACCGAGGACCCGCTCTGCAGGCCGAAGATGACCAATTGGATCACAAAGACCGGCACGTTGGCCAGCGTCACCGCTGCCAGCGGCGCCTCACCCAGCGCTCCCACCATGAAGGTGTCGATCAGCCCCAGCGAGGTGGTAATCAGGTTCTGGAGAATGATGGGAACGGCCAGCGTCACCACTCCCCGGTAAAACGCCGGGCCCCGCTTCAGATAGTCGAACAATTCCTCACCTCACCCCGCAGCAATGCGCGTGTTTTTGATCTCGGTCAGGGCTTCCGTCAGCGCCTTTGCCTCCTCCCGGGTGCTGTCCGGACAGAAGGAGACCCGCAGCGTTCCCATAAGCTCCCGCTTGGGCCGTCCGGTGGCGGCAAAGACATGGCTGGGCTTGCCCCTGTGGCAGGCCGACCCGGAGGACACACAGATCCCCCTGTCGCTCAACTCTCGCACCAGCATCTCGCTGGGATAGCCGGGCAGAGAGACGGCACAGATGTGAGGCGCGTCTCCCCGGCTCACCACCACCGCGTCTGGGATCGCCGCTTCAAGCAATTCCAAAAAGTAATTTTTCGTGTCCGACATACGATTTGTATAGTCTTCCCGGTGCTCTGCCCACACCCTGCACGCCGCGGCCAGGGCGGCGACCTGCGCCGTGGGCTCGGTGCCGGGCCGGAGCCCGCTCTCCTGTCCGCCGCCGCGCAGCAAGGGCTTTAGCTTTATGCCCTTTCGGATATAAAGCGCGCCGATCCCCTTCGGGGCGCGGACTTTGTGTCCGCTGATGGTGAGCAGATCCGCCCCCAGCTCCTCCGGCGTGAAGGGCACCTTGAGAAAGCCCTGGACCGCGTCGGTGTGCAGGAGGGCCGGGCTGCCCGCGCGGCGGATGGCCTGCGCCGCCTCCCTAACGGGCAGGATGGTGCCCAGCTCGTTGTTCACCAGCATCATGGAGACCAGTACGGTGTCGGGCCGGAGCGCGGCCTCCAGCCCAGCGATATCGATGTGTCCGGACCGGTCCGGCCGCAGATAGGTCACGTCGTACCCCTGCCCCTCCAGTTCCCGCAGGGGCTCCAGCACGGCGGAATGCTCGATGGCGGTGGTGATGATATGCTTTCCCTTCCGCCGTCCGTACTCCACGGCCCCCCGGATCGCCCAATTGTCCCCCTCGGTGCCGCAGGAGGTGAACACCAGCTCCTCCGGCAGGCAGCCCAGGGCGTCCGCCACCGCGGCCCGGTCCGCGCTGAGCCGCTCCGCGGCCTGTGCGCCGAAGGCATACCCCGAGGACGGATTCCCAAATGCCTCCGTCATGACCTCCAGCGCCGCCTGAGCCGCCTCAGGACACACCCGCGTGGTGGCCGCATTGTCTAAATAGATGCCCATGCTTTTCTTTCTCTCCCCTGTTCCCGGCTTTCTGCCGTACCATTCTACCGCCCAAACGAAGCCCCGTCAAGCCGACAGATGTTTGTGCCCAACCGCCCCAACCGCTTTCGGCCCACTTTCTTACATTTTTGAAGGTTGACATACCCGCCCCTGGAAGATATACTTAATTCCGACAGAAATAGAAGGGTTTCCAACTCTCCCAAATGACGATAGAAAGGAACAACGCTATGAGTGCCATTCAACTGCGTGAGGGCGTCTGGTCCGTGGGCGTTCTGAATCCCGCGCTCCGGGTGTTCGATATTGTGATGGAGTCCAGGTATGGGACTTCTTATAATGCTTATCTGGTGACCGGCGGAGAAAAGACCGCCCTCATCGAGGCCGTTCACAAGGACTACTTTGAGGATCTGGTCTCCAACATCGAGGAGATTCTCCCTGTGGAAAAGCTGGATTATCTGATCATGAACCACACCGAGCCCGACCACTCCGGCGGCGTCCGTGCCCTGCTGGACCGCTGCCCCAACCTCACTGTGCTCTGCTCCAGCTCCGCAAAAAAATTCCTCACCTCCATTGCCAATGAGGAATTCCCCTGCCGCGTGGTGAAGGACGGCGATACCCTGGACCTGGGCGGCAAGACGCTGCGGTTCATCAGTGCGCCTCTCCTCCACTGGCCCGACTCCATCTTCACCTGGGACGAGGCGGACAAGACCCTCTTTACCTGCGACTTCTTGGGCTGTCACTTCTGTGAACCCTCCATGCGGGATACCGGCATCCATCCGGAGTTCCGCCGCTACTATGAGGCGGAGCTCCTCAACTACTTTAACTGTATTTTTGGCCCATTCAAGCCCGCCGTGCTGGACGGCCTGGACAAGATGCCCGCCGGGGTGGAGCTGGTGTGTACCAGCCACGGTCCCACCCTCTCCCAGTCCATCGGCTATGTGAAGGACTGCTACCGCCAGTGGGCCGCGCCCGCAGTCCGTCCCGGTGGGAAAAAGACGGTGGGCATCATCTACTGCTCCGCCTACGGCTGTACCCGCGCTCTTGCCGACGCCGCAGCCAAGGCGCTGACCGCCGACGGGATGCAGGTGACCACCCTTGACGTGGTCTTTGCCGCCCCGGAGACTGTGTCCGCTCTGGTAAACGCCTGTGACGTGGTCCTCTTCGGCACGCCTACCATCAACCGGAACGCCCCCGAGGCCATCTGGAATGCCGTCCACGGTGTGGACGCCATCAATACCCGCGGGCGGGCCGCCGGCGCTTTCGGCTCCTTCGGCTGGACCGGCGAGGCCGCCGGCATGGTCCAGGAGCAGCTCAAGCAACTCAAGTTCAAGACTGTGGAGGCCCCTTTCAAGGTCTGCTTCACGCCCACCGAGGCCGACCTCACCGCCATGGCGGAGTGGGCCCGCGGGGTGGCAGACCTGGTCAAAGCTCCGGAGTCGGTCAAGCCCAAGGCGCAGAAGTACATCTGCAAGCTCTGCGGCTATATTTACGATCCCGAGACGGGCGACCCGGATCGTGGCGTGGCCCCCGGCACCGCCTTTGAAGATGTACCGAAGCTGTGGACCTGTCCCCTGTGCGGAATGGACAAGGCCATGTTCAAGCCCCTGGACTGAGGGAACGCCTCTGCCGGAAGCGCAGCACCCCGGCGGCAAAATGGCATTGCGTCGGGCAGGAAGGGAAACATCACTCGGGCGGATGGCCAACAGAGAAGCGCTGTCCCCCCAAAATTCACGAAAATGGACACCATTTAAAATGGTGTCCATTTTTATGCCCTTTTTGGGGCGGTCGTTTCCAGAGGGGGAGAAAATTATGCCCCCGCCGGGCGCACAGGAAAAGACCGCAGGGAAGCAGCGTATCTTTGCGCCTGTTTGCACATAAACATCAGTTATTTTAAAAGCATACTATTGATTTTCCGATCACAATCTGTTAAAATGACTTCCATGAAGGGAGCTGATACAATGGTCAACAAGGATAGCTGCGGACATCTTATTAAGCAAATCCATGGAGCTTTAGAAAAAAGTGCAAATAATGCCCTGCGAAGTAATGATATGACGATGGCCCAGGTAGACGCACTGATGCTGTTGAATGATTCCCCCGAAAAACAGATGTCCCTAAAACAAATGGAGCAGCTCATGCATGTGGCGCAGTCGACCGCGGCCGGAATTATTGTGAGGCTGGAGCAAAAGGGCCTGATAGAAAGCTTTGGGGACCCCGGAGACAAGCGCGTCAAAATGATTAGAATCACGTCACAGGGAGAAGCACGGTGTATCCAATCTGAACAGCATATGGCGCAGGCGGAATCCAGACTGTTGTCTGCCCTGACGGATACTGAAAAAGATATTTTTCGTGCTTTGTTGAAAAAGGTTGGAGATTCTCTTCTGTAAATGCCTGCCGGAAAAGCGGGCATTTACGCTGAGCATATCAATAGCTAGCTTTTAATATGATGCGAACAAAAGGAGCGATAAAAATGGATCAGAAGAGGGACCTCGAAGGGTTTGCGTCCGGCCCGGTTTTTACTTTGGTTCTGAGAAACGCCATTCCGGCGATGGCCGCCATGCTCATGGTATTGATTTACAACCTGGCAGATACCTTTTTTATTGGTCAGACCCATGATGCGATCCAGGTGGCAGCGGTATCGCTGGCAACGCCTGTGTTTTTAATTTTTATGTCTGTCGGCACCGTGTTTGGTATTGGCGGAACTTCTGTCATCTCCCGTGCTCTGGGGGAAGGGCGCAAAGAATACGCAAAAAAAGTCAGCGCCTTTTGTATGTGGGGCTGCGTGATCGCGGGCAGTGTAATGTCTCTATTTTTCTGGCTCTTTATGGAGCAAATTCTTGGACTGGTCGGTGCAACTCCGGACACATGGGAACTTGCAGAAAGCTATTTGAATCTTGTCTGCCTGAGCGGCCCATTTGTCCTCATTTCCAACTGCTTCTCCAACATCTTACGGGCGGAAGGTCAGTCCGGCAAGGCCATGATGGGACAGTTGCTCGGCAACCTTCTGAATATCATCCTCGACCCCATCATGATTTTGGGCTTTGGCTGGAATATCGCCGGCGCAGCCATTGCAACGGTGATCGGAAATATTGTGGGTGCGGGTTACTATCTGCTGTACTTCTGGCGCGGAAAATCAATGCTCAGCATCCGGCTGAAAGATGTCTCACGAAACGATAAAGTATGCAGCAGCGTCCTGGTGATCGGAGTCCCCGCCTCCCTGGGCTCTCTGCTTATGAGCGTATCGCAGATTGTTGTCAACGGGCAAATGTCCGCTTATGGCGACATGGCGTTGGCGGGAATCGGCGTGGCGATGAAAGTCACCATGATCACGGGCATGGTATGCATTGGCCTTGGGCAAGGCGTCCAACCGCTGTTGGGCTACTGCGTCGGGGCAAGGCTGTGGGAACGCTATCAAAAAATACTCAAATTTTCGCTGCTGTTCGCTTTCGCACTTAGTACCGTACTGACGTCGGCCTGTTACCTATGCTTGGATCAGATCATCCACGCATTTCTCACGGACCAAAATGCCTTTGCGTATGCTTTGCGCTTTGCTCGGATCCTGCTGTCCACCAGTTTCCTGTTCGGCGTATTTTATGTACTTACCAACTCCTTGCAGGCTATGGGCGCGGCCAAGGCCTCTCTCATCATCAGTTTGAGCCGTCAAGGGCTGATCTATATTCCGGCACTGTTCCTTTTACAGGCGGCAGTAGGCGTCAACGGCCTTGTGTGGGCGCAGCCGCTGGCAGATGTGTTGTCCATTATCTTGGCGGTGATCCTGTGCGCGACCACAACAAAGCAAATGATGCGGAAACCGATAGAAACCGAAGGCACCATTTCATGACAGCGGCTCTGCCCGCGCAGATGAAAGCCTTCCGCCCTGGCGGCTGCTTTCACCGCCGGGGCGCTGTTTTGTGGCTTGACAATTTGAATTCAAATAAAAGGAATTTGACCGGCGGCTCTCCCTCGCCCAGCGGGTGAGGCTCTCCTGACCGGGATCAAAACAAGCGTACCGCGCCCCAATGGGGCGCGGTACGCCTTTTTATGTACTCACTCCATGCCCAAAATGGCGATGCCCACGGCGGCCACGGCGATGACCGCGTATTGGCCCCTGGTGAGCTTTTCCCTCAGGATGATCCGGCTCCACAGCAGAGAGGCAATGCAGTAGGAAGAGATCATGGGGGCGGCCACCACGGCGTTGGCCCCGATGGCAAACACATAGGCAAACTGTCCCGCGGTCTCGCACAGCGCGCCCACGATCTTGGGCCGCTCCGCGGAGAGGCGGATGCGCTGCTTTTTGACCACCACCACATAGACGAAGGCGAACACCGCCATCAGCAGGAAGGTGAACTCATAGGCGATATTGGCCTGCTCCTCGGCGATGACGGTGTCCAGCAGCAGCGCGTCCACAAAGGTCCCCAGGCCGTCGATGGCACAGTAGAGGAGGGGGAACACGATGGCGATGACGCTGCGGGTGTGCTTTTTGTCGGGGGTGAAGCCCTCCGCCTCCCGGAGCGCGTCGTCCTTTTTCTTCTCAATGTACGACAGGGCAAAGACCCCGGCGCATACCAGCACCACGCCGAAGAGCTGGAGGCCGGTCATGGTCTCGCCCAGGACGAGGAAGCACAGCAGGGCGGCCACCGCTCCGGAGGAATTGCACACGGGGGAGGAGATGGACAGCTCGATGTACCGCAGCCCGGCATAGCCGATGACCATGGAGGTGATGTAGCAGAAGGACGCGGGCAGATAGGTTACGATGTCCCCCAGGGAGAAGGGGGTGCCGGTGGCGATCATGAAAACGGCATGGAGCCCCATGACCACGCCCACCGCCATGACCATTTTCCAGTGGCTGTACGTGTCCTCCGGCTTGGCCCCCATCTTGGAAAAGAGGTCGGAGCCGCTCCAAAAGAGGATCGCGATCAGGGAGAGAAGAAACCAATTCATATTTTGTTGTCATCCTTTCCTTTTCAATCCATTGGGAAGGATGCCCTCCGGAGGCGGCCTGCGGGGAAATCGGGTATTGTGCCAGCACTGGATACGTTTGATGGGACGCCGGTTCAAAGCAAAGGCCACTTCCTTTCTCGGGGCTGGAGCTTTTCGCTCCAAAACCGCCGGCGGATATTATATCTGATTTCCGGCACGGACGCAATCATAAAATATCGCTATTGGATAGAAAAGGCCGGTGGATGTGCCCGTCATCCACCGGCCCTCTCCTTTTTTCTCTCATTGTAGACCTGGATCACATGGTCCACTGCCTCCCGTTCGCTCCCTGTAAGGCGGCGGTACTCGCCAATCAGCCTCCGCTCCTTCTCCGTCATATCCAGGGTCATCACCGGAAGGGCCTCGCCGTTGAGCAGTACCCACAGGGATACGTCCAGCGCATCGGCGATCTTCTGCGCCGCCTCTAAAGATACTGCATGTACGCCTTTGATATAGCTGCTAATCATGCTTGGCGAAATTCCTGTTGCCTCAGCAAGATCCTTCTGGTGTAACCCCGACCAGTCGAGTACCTCTTGGATTTTTTCTCCAAGCGTCATTCCGCCTCACCTCTTGCTAGCATTATATGCAAGAGGTCGCCTTTTACTTTTTTAATACTGTTATAATTGATTTAAATCAATTATAACAGTATTGACAAAAAAGATTTTATATTGTAAAATGTAAATATAAACCAGGGAATAAAAGGATTTTTAAGGAGTGTGTGTCAAATTATGAAATCAACTGGTATTGTACGCAGGGTAGACGAGCTGGGACGTATCGTGCTTCCCATGGAGCTGCGCAAGTCCATGGAGATTGATGAAAAGGCTCCCTTGGAAATCTACGTGGAGGGGAACTCCATCATTCTGAAAAAGCATCAGTGTACCTGCGTTTTCTGCGGAGAGACGGCGGACCTGCTCTCCTTTCAGAATAAGTACATCTGCCCCGCCTGCCTGAAGAAGCTCCACGCCCTGTAAAAAATCGCCACCCCGTCCGGGGCGGCGATTTTTGATCCCTCGCTTACAGCTTTTTGGCGGGCACGCCCCAGATGTTCCGGGCGTACTCCCGGATGCTGCGATCCGCGGCAAAGATGCCGGACCGGGCGATGTTCACCAGCGCCATCCGGTTCCACCGGCCGGGGTCCCGGTAGGTGCGGCCCGCCCGCTCCTGGGCCTCCCGGTAGCTCTCAAAGTCCGCCAGGAGCATATACTCGTCGGCGGGGCCCCCCTTTCCGAAGAGGAGGCGGTTGGTGATGTCGGCATAGCCCACCCCGTCGTCAAAGCCGCGGGTAATCTGGTCGATGACCGCCTTGAGAAATTCATCGTGCATGTAGTACTCATAGGAGCGGTAGCCCTTGGCCTTTTTCTCCGCCACCTCGTTGGCCTTAAGCCCGAAGAGGAAGATATTCTCGTCCCCCACCTGCTGGTGCATCTCCACATTGGCGCCGTCCAGCGTGCCGATGGTCAGGGCGCCGTTCATCATGAACTTCATGTTGCCGGTGCCGGAGGCCTCCTTGCCGGCGGTGGAGATTTGCTCGGAGAGCTCGCTGGCGGGCATGAGCTTTTCCGCCAGGGAAACCCGGTAGTTCTCCAAAAACACCACCTGGAGCCGGTCCTTGCAGGCCGGGTCGGCGTTCACGGTGGCGGCAAGGGAGTTGATGAGGTGGATGATCTCCTTGGCCACGGAGTAGCCCGGCGCCGCCTTGGCCCCGAAGAGATAGACCCTGGGGGTAAACTCGAAGTGGGGATCGGCCTTGAGCCGCTGATAGAGATAGGTGATGTGCATGACGTTGAGGAGCTGGCGCTTGTACTCATGCAGGCGCTTCACCTGCACGTCGAATATGGCGTCGGTATTCAGCAGGACCCCCGACTCCCGGGCCACATAGCCGGCAAAGCTGCGCTTGTTCTCCGCCTTGATCTCAGCCAGGCGATTGAGCACGCTGGCATCCTCTTTATATCTCTCCAGTTGGACAAGCTTTTCCGGCTGGAGCAGATAGGCGTCCCCGCCGGCGCACTCCCGGATCAGCGCGTCCAGCTTGGGATTGATCTCGCTGAGCCAGCGGCGGTGGTCGATGCCGTTCGTCACGTTCTTGAACTTTTCAGGCGTCTGGACATAGACATCATGGAAGGTCTCCCGCTTGAGGATATCCGAGTGGAGCGCGGATACGCCGTTCACCGCGAAGCAGGCGCACACACAGAGGTTGGCCATGCGCACCTCTCCGCCCCAGATGACGGCCAGATCCCGCACTTTGGACTGGTCGCCGTGGAAGTACTCGTTGAGATGCGCCTGATAGCGGTTGCTGATCTCCACCAGGATCTGCCACACCCGGGGCAGCAGGGTCTCTATGAGCTGCTGCGGCCAGCGCTCCAGGGCCTCTACCATGATGGTATGGTTGGTATAGGCAACAGTATGGGTGACGATGTGCCACGCCTCATCCCAGCCATACCCCTCCTCGTCCAGAAGGATGCGCATGAGCTCGGGGATGACCAGCGTGGGATGGGTGTCGTTGATCTGGATGACGTGCTTCTGATGGAAATTCCGCAGGGTGCCGTACTCCGCCTTGTGCTGGCGGCAGATGCACTGGACCGTGGCGGAGACGAAGAAATACTGCTGCTTCAGGCGCAGGGACTTGCCCTCATAGTGGTTGTCCTCGGGATAGAGGATCTTGGCAATGGACTCCGCCATGGCCTGCTGCTCCACCGCCTTGAGGTATTCTCCCCGGGAGAAGAGGGACATGTCCAGCGGCGTGGGGCTCTTGGCGTCCCACAGCCGGAGGACGTTGACATGCTCGGTGCCGTAGCCCGCGATCTCCATATCCTTGGGCACGGCCAGCACATCGCTGCCCCCCACATAGGCGACCCGGTGGCTGCCGTCCTCGCCCCAGATGTCCCTGACCTCGCCGCCGAAGTGGACCCGCTCGGTCTCGTCCACCTTGGGGATCAGCCAGCAGTCGGCCACGTCCAGCCAGTTGTCCGGGAGCTCCACCTGTTGGCCGTCCACGATCTTCTGCTTGAAGAGGCCCAGCTCATAGCAGATGGAGTAGCCGGTAGCGGGGATCTCCAGGGTGGTCATGGACTCCAGATAGCAGGCGGCCAGGCGGCCCAGGCCGCCGTTGCCCAGACCCGCGTCGGGCTCCACCTCAAAGAGGTCGGGGGCGGAGAAGCCCAGGCCCTCGACGGCCTCCTTCAACTGGGGGAGGACCCCCAGGTTATAGGCGTTCTTCTCCAGGGAGCGGCCCATGAGAAACTCCAGGGAGAGGTAGTGGACCTGGCGGGCGTGGCTGTCCCGGATGCGGCTCTCGGTCTCCAGCTCCCGGGCGGACATAATATCCCGGAGCACCAGGGCGCATGCCCGGAACATGTGGACGGGGGTGGCCTCTTCCACTTCCCGGCCGAAATTCCGGCGCAGCTTGCCGATGATCTGCTGCTCCAGCTCTTTTTTGGTGTATTTCTTCGCCATGTGTATGTCTCCATTTCAAAAGGATCGGAGCAGGGACGCAAACGGCGGGGGTCCTCCCCCCGCCTCGTCTGCGTGTGTCTCCGTGTAAGGGTACAATTTTGCGGCAAAAGTCTATCACAGGGGGCCCCGCCCTGTCAACTAAACATGTGCTTATGGCCCGTTTGAAGATTGAAACCATACCCGGAGCTTGGGGTCCCATCCGTCGCCGTGGGGCTTTCCCGCTCTCATGCCGTTTTTTCACAGGCCTTCGGGGGAGCCCAGGACCGAGACGTCCGGCGCTCAGTCCGCCGGCGTCTCCTTCTTTTTCCGCGCCGCCGGCTTTTTTGTTCCGGCCGTACCGGCGCCGGAGGACGCTTTTTTCGCGCCGCCGGAGGTGGCAGGCTTCCTGGCCGCCGCCTTCCTGACCGCGGGCCTCTTCACAGGCGCGGCGGGGGGCTCCGGCACAGGCTCCTCCGCGGGCGCGGGGGCGGGATGCTCCTCCGCCACAGGCGCCTCGTCGGGAATGGGGACCTCCGTCGGTGCAGGCGCCCCGGCGGGGGCGTGGAACTCTGCCTCCGGGCGCGGAATCCCGGTGATCTGGTAGTACACGCCCTCGTACTCCCGGGCGGGCTCGTTCCAGCTAAAGTCCCGGGTCATGCCGTTATGCTGGAGGCCCCGCCAGGCGCTCTTATCGTTGTAATAGAGGTCCACGGCCTCCCCCAGCACCCACACCATGTCGTGGGCGTTGATGTCGGCAAAGGTAAAGCCGTTGTCCCCAAATACCCCGTGGGGGACCACCGTATCCTTGAGTCCTCCGGTCTCCCGGACCACCGGTACGGTGCCGTACCGCATGGCGATCATCTGGGAGAGGCCGCAGGGCTCGGAGACGGAGGGCATGAGGAACAGATCCGCGCCGCCGTAAATGGCGGTGCTGAGAGCGGCGGAATACTGGATGCGGGCAGAGAAGCGGCTGGGATACTGGGCCTCCGCATGGCGGAACGCCTCCTCAAAATTCCACTCGCCGGTACCCAGCACCACCATCTGCACATCCATATTCATGATCTCTGGGATGGCGGCGGCCACCAGTTCGAAGCCCTTGTGCCGGACCAGACGGGAGACGCAGGCGATGATGGGCACATTAGGGTCCTCACGCAGCCCCACCGCCCGCTGCAGCGCGGCCTTGCAGGCGGCCTTCCCGCCCAGATCGTCGGGCGTGAAGGCCGCGGCCAGCCCGGCACCGTTGGAGGGGTCGTAGAGGTCCACGTCCAGGCCGTTGAGGATGCCCTGCAGCTTCCAGCGGTTGTCGGTCACCACGCCCTCCAGACCGTGGGCATAGAAGGGATACTGGAGCTCCTGGGCATAGGTGGGGGAGACCGTGGTCACATAGTCGGCGGCATAAATGGCCCCCTTCATCAGATTCACGTCCCCGTGATAGGCCAGCATATGCTCATTCATATACCCGCGGTTCAAACCCAGCAGGTCCTCCAGCACCTGGTCGCCGTAACGCCCCTGGTACTCGATATTGTGGATGGTGAACACGCTCTTGCTTCCCCGCAACTGCCAGACCCGTTCCCGCTCCTCCAGGAGGTAAATGGGCACCAGGGCGGTCTGCCAGTCGTTGCAGTGGATGACGTCCGGGTGCCAGTCCAGGTGGGCCGGCGTCTCGACGACGGCACGGGAGAAAAAGGTGAACCGCTCGCCGTCGTCATAGTGGCCGTAGACCTCGGCGCGTTTGAAATAATATTCGTTGTCCACGAAGAGGTAGGAGATGTTGTCCTCCCGCAGCTCCAGGATGCCGCAGTAGGGCGTCCGCCAGGCCACCCGGCAGTTCCAGTGGCACAGGAGCTTCATTTTCTCCCGGTACTGCTGCGCCACGCCCTCATAGAGCGGGAGGATCACCTTTACGTCGTGTCCCATTTCGGCCAGCTTTTTGGGCAGGGAGCCGGCCACATCGGCCAGGCCGCCGGTTTTGATAAAAGGGGCTACCTCGGAAGAGGCGAACAGAATATTCATACTTGTCTCCTTTTCATATTCTCAGGGGTGATACACTGCGCGGCCGCCATATACGGGCCCTCCGCCCCATATGGCGGCCGCGTCCTTGTGCCGCTCCGGGGCCCGCGCGGCCCCACGGCGGCGCCCGGTCCCTTTCGTTATACTATACCACGGCGTTTTTTGCAATCGCCAGCGGGTAGGTCTCGTGACCCATCAGCATCCGCCCGGCGTTCACCTGCACGTTCTTGTCGGTGATGGCGTATTTGAGGGTGGCGCCCTGCTGGATGACCGTGCCCTGCATCAGGATGCAGTTTTGCACCTTGGCACCCTTCTCCACACGGACGCCGCGGAAGAGGATCGAATTTTCCACCTCGCCCTCGATGATGCAGCCGTCGGCCACCAGGGAGCTTTTGGACTTGGAGAGAGGGCCGTAATAGGTAGAGGGATTGGACATGTCCTTGGTCTTGACCGGACGCATAGGATTGAAGAGATCGGCCCGCACCGCCGGGTCCAGCAGTTCCATACTCCGGGCGTAATAGCCCGCCACGGACTGGAGCCGGGCGGCATAGCCCTCAAAGCAATAGGACATGATCTTGAGCCGGCCGCCCATATTGAGGAGCACGCCCTGGCTGAAGGAGGGGATATTATGGGCGATGCAGTACTCCACCAGGGAGATGAGCAGATCCTTCGACATGATGTACACCTCCATGGACTCGCAGCCCATGGGGTTGATGGGGTGGACGGAGACGTCGGTGATGACGCTGTTCTCATCCACGGTGAAGTAATCGGAGCTTCTGGGATCGCCCCTGGGGACGGGGGTGCAGACGGCGGTAATGTCCGCCCCGGTGCGCAGGTGCTGCTCAAAGACATCGTCCAGATCCAGGTTCACCGCCACATCGCCGCCGGAGAGGACCACATAGTCCTGACGGATACGCTCCAGGTAGGAATAGACACCGGCCAGGGCGTCCATACGCCCCCGGTATTCGCCCTCCCGCCGCTTGTCGGCATAGCCGAAGGGGGGCAGTATCCGCAGACCGCCGTGCTTCCGGGAGAGGTCCCAGTCCTTGCCGGAGCCCACGTGGTCCAGCAGAGACTGATAATTGGCGTGGACGATGAGTCCCACATCGGAGATGCCGGCATTTACCATATTGGAGAGCATGAAATCCACGATGCGGTAGCGCCCGCCATAGGGGATGGAGCAGGTGTTCCGGTGCTGGGAGAGCTCCCGGAGCTGCGGATTGGAGCGGTAGGCAAAGATGATCCCGTGCAGCTTGTTGGTCATTTCACCGCACCCCCTTTCACATTCCGGGTGATCATGGCCTTGGGGGGCACCACGGCCTTGTCCCCCACCTTGATCCCCTCGGCTACCACGGCGATGCCCCAGTCGTCAGGGGCGCCTTCCCCCTCCGGCGGCGCGCCCACCTTGGCCTCGGCGCCGATGACGGCGTTTTCCGCCACAATGGCGTACTCCACCGCGGCGCCTTCCCGCACCACCGCGCCGGGCATCAGGATGGAGTAGCGGACACTGGCCCCCTTCTCCACCTTGACCGAGTGGAAGAGCACCGAATTCTCCACCGTGCCGTCCACCTCACAGCCGCCGGTGACCAGAGAGTGGCTGACCACCGCGTCGGGGCCGGTAAAGTGAGGCGGGCGCGTGGGCGTGCGGGCATAGATGGGCCACTCCGTATCATAGAGATTGAAGCCGCTGTGGACGGAGAGCATATCCATATTGGCGTCCCACAGGGAGTCGATGGTGCCCACGTCCTTCCAGTAGCCCTCAAAGCGGTAGGCAGCCATCCGCTCCCCCTTCTCCAGCATGGCGGGGATGATGTTCTTTCCAAAGTCGTTGCTGGACTTCTCATCCGCCTCGTCCGCCACCAGATACTCCCGGAGCTGTTTCCAATTGAAGATGTAAATGCCCATAGAGGCGAGGTTGCTCTTGGGCCGCTTGGGCTTCTCCTCGAATTCATAGATCATGTCGTGCTCGTCCACATTCATGATGCCGAACCGGGAGGCCTCCTCCATGGGGACTTCCATGACGGAGATGGTACAGGCGGCGTCCATGGCCTTGTGATGCTCAAGCATCTTCTCATAATCCATCTTATAGATGTGGTCGCCGGAGAGAATGAGCACATAGTCTGGGTCATAGAGCTGGATAAAGCCGATATTCTGATAGATGGCGTTGGCGGTGCCCTTGTACCAGGTGCCCTTGTCCCCCTCCTTCACATAGGGGGGCAGGATATGGACGCCCCCGTCCGACCGGTCCAGGTCCCAGGGCTGTCCGTTTCCAATGTAGCCGTTGAGCTCCAGCGGCTGATACTGGGTAAGCACTCCCACCGTGTCGATGCCGGAGTTAACGCAGTTGCTCAGGGGGAAATCGATGATGCGGAATTTTCCCCCGAAGGGGACGGCTGGCTTTGCCACCCTGGACGTCAAGGCCCGCAGGCGGCTTCCCTGGCCGCCTGCCAGCAGCATGGCGACGCATTCTTTCTTCATCTTATCGAACACCTCTCTCGCTTTGAAGTGAAACTTGGACGATGGGATGGTCCGCGCCGTACTACGGCTGTTCCTTCTTGACGGCCGGCTTGGGGGATTTCGGCTTCACCATCGGATACCCGGCCTTTTCCTTGACCGCGGGATGGGAGGCTCCGGCCTTGACGGCCGGCTTGGCCGCCTTCTTCTTCACGGCTGGCTTGGCTGCGGACTTTACCGCCAGCGCAGAGGTTCCCTTCCTTCTCCTGGGCGGGAACTTCCGGGTGCACTTGTAAATGACCGCGCTCATGGGGGGCAGGGTGATCACGATGGACTGTTCTCTGCCGTGGCAGGGGATATACTGGCTCTTTACGGCCTCGCGATCCCCCCGGCCCTCGCCTCCAAACGCCGGATCGTCGGTGTTGAACAGGCAGGTATACGCGCCCGCCGCCGGCACGCCCACACAGTAGCCCGTCCGATCTACAGGCGAGAAGTTGCACACCACCACCAGCGCGTTCCCCTTCTTATCCCTGCGGAGGAAGGAAATGGTGTTGGCCTGGCTGTCATCGGCATAAATCCACTCAAAGCCCTCCCAGGAGAAATCCTCCTCCCACAGCGGGGCCTGCGCCAAATAAAAGTGGTTGGCCGCCTGGAAGAAGGCCTGGGTCTTGCGGTTAATCTCATTGTCCAGCAGGTGCCAGTCCAGTGAATATTCAAAGTGCCACTCGTTCCACTGTCCAAACTCGCTGCCCATCATCAGCAGCTTTTTGCCCGGATGGGTGAGCATGTAGGCATAAAAGGCCCGCACACCGGCGAACTTCTCCTCATAGCTCCCCGGCATCTTGTTGAGGAGCGAGCCCTTCATGTGCACCACCTCGTCGTGGGAAAGGGGCAGGATAAAGTTTTCGGAAAAGGCGTACAGGAACGAAAAGGTGATATCCTTATGGTTGAACTGGCGGAAGTAGGGGTCCATCTTCATGTAGTGGAGGACATCGTTCATCCATCCCATGTTCCACTTCAGGTTGAAGCCCAGGCCGCCTTCAGAGACCGGATGAGATACCTTGGGCCAGGCGGTGGACTCCTCCGCGACCATCAGCACATCGTCATGGGCGGCGAAGACCCGCTCATTGAGCTTCTGCAGGAAATCCACGGCCTCCAGGTTCTCATTGCCGCCGTGGATATTGCGGACCCACGCTCCGTCCTTGCGGCCATAGTCAAGATACAGCATGGAGGCTACGGCGTCTACCCTCAATCCGTCGATGTGAAACATTTCCAGCCAGAAGAGGGCCGAAGAGTAGAGGAAGGAGCGGACTTCGTTCCTCCCATAGTCAAAGACACGGGTACCCCAGTCGGCGTGTTCTCCCTTGCGCAGATCGGCATATTCATAGCAGGGCTGTCCGTCAAACTCATAGAGTCCGAAGGCGTCCTTCGGGAAGTGGGCGGGTACCCAGTCCAGAATCACGCCCACACCGGCCTGGTGGAGCTGGTCGATGAGATACATCAGGTCGTCGGGTGTGCCAAAGCGGCTGGTGGCCGCAAAATATCCGGTACACTGATAGCCCCAGGAGTCGTCCAGCGGATGCTCGGTGATGGGCAACAGCTCCACATGGGTAAAACCCATCTCCTTTACATATGGGACTAAGTATTGAGCAATGTCCCGATAGGAGAGGAACTCCCCCTCCCCTGTTCTGCGCCAAGACCCCAAATGGATCTCATAGATATTCAGCGGTCTGTGGTAGACCGGGTTGTTCTTCCGGTACTCCAGCCAGGCCCCGTCCCCCCACCGGTATTCCCCCAGCTCATAGAGCTTGGAGGCCGTGCCGGGCCGGGTCTCGGCGTGGAAGGCGTAGGGATCGGCCTTGAGAAGGACGCGCCCGTCCGCGGCTTCCACCGCATACTTATAGATGTCATACCGCTGGAGCCCGGGCACAAAGGCCTCCCAGATTCCCCCGCCCAGCAGGTGCATGGGGCCCCGCTCCGCCTCCCAGCCGTTGAAGTCCCCCACTACCGACACCTTTGCCGCATGGGGCGCCCAGACCCGGAACACATAGCCCGGGATGCCTTCACGCTCCTCCTGATGGGAACCCATGTACTCCCACGCCCGAAGGGCCTCTCCGGCGGCATACTCCTTTATCATTTGCTCCGTCCGGCTGTCCGCCGGAGGGTACTTTTTTGGGCTTTCCATGGCACACGCCTCATTTCATTGGTATATTTATCCAAATTTTAAAAAAATTTTGTCTCATGTGTTGTCATTACGGCTAATTGCTTAATTTTTTTGTTCCATATATTTGTATGAATTATACAACACAAACCTTTATCCGTCAAGGCGCAGGTCGCCGCGAATCGTAAATTCTGCACATAAAGTTTCTCAGCTTTTTGTAAGATCGGCATACAGCGCCCACCAAGAGAAAGGCGCCCGCCGGGATTTTATGTCCCGGAGGGCGTCTTTATACCGCTTATCCTGCCATAAATAACTGTTTCACGAACTTTGCAAAGATTCCGGGCAGGGTCAGGCGTTCCACAGCCTGGTCGGCCACCAGGGGGATCACCTGCCGCTCCTGTCCCCCCACGGAAACCACCATCTCTCCCAGTTTCTGTCCCTGTTCCACCGGGGCCTCCACATTGTCCGTCAGTCGAAGCTCCGTGGTCACCTCATTGAGTTCATTCCGGTCCACCAGAATCCGGCTGCCCTGTCCCAGAATGGGCTGCACCTGATCCAGGGTACCCAGGGACACCTCCACTGGCGGGATGGCCGCGTCCGGCTGGATATCCAACAGGGTATAGTTGGCAAAGCCGAAGTTCAGAAGGGATTTGGCGCTTTCAAACCGCTGGGCGGAGGTGGGGGACTTCATCACCACGGCGATCAGTTCCATTCCGTCCCGCTCGGCAGTGGCGGACAGGCAGTAGAGAGCGGAGTCGGTGGAGCCGGTCTTCAGCCCCGTACAGCCCTCATAGAATCGCACCAGCTTGTTGGTGTTGGCCAGTTGGAACTGTCCGTCCCGGATGGTGTCCATCCAGATGGTGGTGTACTCCCGGATCTTGGCGTGGCCGATCAGCGCCCGACTCATCAATGCGATATCATAGGCGGAGGTGAGATGTCCCGCCGCCGGAAGGCCCGTACAGTTGAGGAAATTGGTATCCTCCATCCCCAACTCGTGGGCACGCTGGTTCATCCTCTCCACAAAGGCGGACTCACTGCCGGCCAGGTGTTCGGCCAGAGCCACGGCGGCATCGTTGCCCGACACCACGGCGACTGCCTTGAGCATGTCGTCCACCGTCATTTGCTCCCCCTCTTTGAGGTAGACCTGTGACCCTCCCATGGAGGCGGCGCGGGCGGAGACGGTAACCATATCGTCCAGCTTGAGCCGCCCCGAGTCGATGGCCTCTATCACCAGCAGCAGTGTCATCACCTTGGTCACACTGGCGGGCTCCAGCTTGTCGTGGGCGTGGTCCTCATAGAGGACGGTGCCCGTCTCCTTCTCCATCAGGACGGCGGACCCTGCCTCGGTCTCCGGAGCGCCGGTGACGGCGGCGGCGGGCAGGACCAGCAGACAGGCGCATAGAAATGCCGCGAGAATTCGTTTCATAGTTGGTCTTCTCCTCCATCATCGAAGTTACTACGAAAAGGATGTGGAGGAAGCGGGCCTTCTATACTGGAAGAAATTTTATTTCAGACACCGCCCCGCAATTGCGGCGCTGTCCCAGGGCAGAGCAGGCGGGGGCGCATCGGAGAGGCGGTCCAGGGGCCCGGCCGATCGCAAGGGAGCCCCGCGCCGGTCGGGCGCTCTCCTCTTTTCCGATACGCCCTAGAGCTCCATCTTCATCATGATATCGGAGAGCGCAAAGGCCACGTTGTCGTGGGCCTCGTAGCGGAAACCGAAGCTTTCATATACATGGAGGGCCGCTTTCAGACTGTGGTGGGAGGTGAGGACCAGGGTATGTACCCCCAGTTCCCGGGCCGCGTCGATGGTTGCACGCATCAGAGCCTTGCCGATTCCACGGTTGCGCCAGGGCGCCTTCACCCCAAATTTGAAGGGCTCCGCCACGCCGTCCCGGAAGAGCTCCAGCATCATCATTCCCACGATCTCTTCCCCCGCCCGGGCCAGAAAGATGCGCCCGCCGCCTGCCAGCACCCGTTCCGGATGCTCCAACTGTTCCAGGTCTGCCGGCTCCAGAATGTCGTTTTCCTCCAGCCAGGGCAGAGAGATCGCCAACAGCTCCGGCTTATATCGGTCCTCGTAGTCGATAATGACAAATTCCTCTGACATATGCTCCCCCACTTTCGCCGTTTTACCCATTTTACCACACTCCCCCCCTTTTGGCAATTCCGCTGGCAATCAAATCCCGCTTTTGCAAGCATAAATCCGGGATTTTTCGTTCACATTTAATTTACATCCTTTGCTATTGACTTTTTTTCCGGGTAGTGGTAGATTTACATTAGCACTCAGAGATGTTGAGTGCTAAGATTTTAAACATACTGAGATTGGAAAAGAAGGTGAGCGCGGTATGGACCTGAGCGACCGGAAGAAAAAAATCCTCCGCGCCATCATCGAAAACTATATCGAGACGGCGGAGCCTGTGGGCTCCAAGGCCGTGGCCTCCACGCCCGGCCTGAACGTCTCCTCGGCCACTGTCCGCAACGAGATGGCGGACCTGGAGGAGCTGGGCCTGCTGGAGCAGCCCCATACCTCCGCAGGGCGGATCCCCTCCCCCAAGGGCTACCGCATCTATGTCAACGAGCTGATGGACGATTACCGCCTGTCGGTCCAGGAGACCAGGCGGCTCAATGAGGCGCTTCACCTGAAGATGCGGGAGCTGGACCAGGTCATTGACCAGGCCGGGCGGGTGGTCTCCCAGCTCACCCGGTATCCCGCCTTTGCCCTGGCCGACCGGGCCAGCAAGGTCACCATCCAGCGCTTTGACCTTCTGATGGTCGCCAGCGACTCCTTCATCATCGTGGTGATGACCGATACCAATGTGGTGCGCAACCGGCTGGTCAGGCTGCCCGCCGATCTCTCGGAGGCACAGCTTCAGCTTTTGAATACCCTTTTGAACACTACCTTTACCGGTCTCACGCTGGATGAGATCACCCCTGAGCTGATGCGGGTGGCCTCCCACGCGGCCGGTGAGGCCTATGGGCTCATCTCCCTGGTGGTGTCCTTCGCCATCGACGTGCTGGAGAGCCTGGAGCAGCGCACCGTCCATACGGCGGGCATCGCCAGTCTGCTCTCCCACCCCGAGTACCAGAGTCTGGATCGGGCCGCCCCTCTCATGAGCTACCTCAGCGAGGACCAGGACGCAGGACGCTTCCCCATGCCTCAGGCCGACCCCATGGAGATTCTCATCGGGCCCGAAAACGTGGCGGACGCCCTGAAAGACACCAGTGTGGTGGTGGCAAGCTACGAGATCGGCGACGGCATGCGAGGGGTCATCGGCGTGGTGGGCCCCACCCGGATGGACTACGCCAAGATCACCGCGCGCCTTGCGTATTTCGCCTCCGGCCTCACCCGCCTCTTCGGAACGGGCGAGCTCCCTCCGGCGGACGACGGCGCCAAGGAAAAATAGGAGGAAACACCTTGAGTAAAAAGGATCAGAAAAAGGACCCCATCCAAGAGTCTCCCGCAGAACACGCACAGGCCCAGCCCTCAGCGGAGGCTGACTGTACGCCGGAGGCTGAGACTGCCCCCGATCCCCTGGTGGAGGAGCTGGAAGCCTTGAAAAACGAGCTGGCGGAAAAAGAGAGCAAATATCTGCGTCTGGCCGCTGAATATGATAACTTCCGGAAGCGGTCCCAGAAGGAGAAGGAATCCGCCTATGCCGACGCCAAAACCGACGCGGTATCCGCTTTCCTTCCCGTCTATGATAATCTGGAGCGCGCCCTCAAGCAGGAGACCTGTGACGAGGCCTACGCCAAGGGTGTGGAGATGACCATGACCGGGTTGAAGGAGATCATGACCCGGCTGGGCATCGAAGAGATTCCCGCCCTGGGGCAGCCCTTTGACCCCTCGCTTCACAACGCCGTGATGCATGTGGAGGACGAAAGCGCCGAAGAGAACACCGTCGTGGAGGTCTTTCAGGCCGGCTTCCGGCTGGGGGAAAAGGTCATCCGGTTCGCTATGGTAAAGGTGGCCAACTAGAGATGCCAGGGTCCCCCGGAACAGGCGGAAGACGCCGTTCCAGTTGAATTTGTAAAGCCAATTTCTTTATTATTGGAGGAATTTATTATGTCTAAGATTATCGGTATCGACCTGGGTACGACCAACTCCTGCGTGGCTGTTATGGAGGGCGGCGAGCCCGTTGTCATCGCCAACGCAGAGGGCAACCGTACCACCCCGTCCGTGGTGGCCTTCTCCAAGGACGGCGAGCGGATGGTGGGCCAAGTGGCAAAGCGCCAGGCCATCACCAACCCCGACCGCACTATTATGTCCATCAAGCGCGAGATGGGCACCAACCACAAGGTAAACATCGACGGCAAGGCCTACACACCCCAGGAGATTTCCGCCATGATCCTGCAGAAGCTGAAGGCGGACGCCGAGGCCTATCTGGGCCAGAGCGTCACCGAGGCCGTCATCACCGTCCCCGCCTACTTCAATGACGCCCAGCGCCAGGCCACCAAGGATGCCGGCAAGATCGCCGGCCTGGACGTGAAACGGATCATCAACGAGCCCACTGCCGCCGCCGTGGCGTACGGCGTGGACAAGGAGAAGCAGGATCAGAAGATCATGGTCTACGACCTGGGCGGCGGCACCTTCGACGTGTCCATCCTGGAAATCGGCGACGGCGTCATCGAGGTGCTGTCCACCTCCGGCGACACCCATCTGGGCGGCGACGACTTCGACCAGGCCGTGATGGACTGGATGGTAGCTGAGTTCAAGAGCTCCAACGGCATCGACCTCTCCAGCGACAAAGTGGCCATGCAGCGGCTGAAGGAGGCCGCCGAGAAGGCCAAGATCGAGCTCTCCGGCGTCACCTCCACCGCCATTAACCTCCCCTATATCACCGCCGACGCCACCGGCCCCAAGCACCTGGATCTGACCCTCACCAGGGCCAAGTTCGACCAGCTCACCGCCTCCCTGGTGGAGCGGACCGCCGGTCCTGTGCGCCAGGCCATGAGCGACGCCGGTCTCGCCGCCAACGACATCGCCAAGGTCCTGCTGGTGGGCGGCTCCAGCCGTATCCCCGCCGTGCAGGAGATGGTCAAAAAGCTCACCGGCAAAGAGGGCTTCAAGGGCATCAACCCCGACGAGTGTGTGGCCATCGGCGCCGCCATCCAGGGCGGTGTGCTGGTGGGCGATGTGAAGGGCCTGCTGCTCCTGGACGTCACCCCCCTCAGCCTGGGTATTGAGACCATGGGCGGCGTAATGACCAAACTCATCGAGCGCAACACCACCATCCCCACCAAGAAGAGCCAGATCTTCACCACCGCCGCAGACAATCAGACCTCCGTGGAGGTCCATGTGCTCCAGGGCGAGCGGGAGATGGCGCAGTATAACAAGACCCTGGGACGCTTCAATCTGGACGGGATCGCACCGGCCCGCCGCGGCGTGCCCCAGATCGAAGTCACCTTTGACATCGACGCAAACGGCATCGTGAACGTCTCCGCCAAAGATATGGGCACCGGCAAAGAGCAGCACATCACCATCACCTCCTCCACCAACATGTCCAAAGAGGATGTGGAGAAGGCCGTCAAGGAGGCCGAACAGTTTGCCGCCGAGGACGCCAAGCGGAAGGAAGAGGTGGATGTCCGCAACCAGGGCGACCAGATGGTGTACCAGACCGAAAAGGTCATGGAAGAGCTCAAGGACAAGATCGACTCCGGCGACAAGGCGACCCTGGACGCCGCCCTCACCAAGCTCAAGGACGCCCTGAAGGGCACCGACGTGGAGGCCATCAAGTCCGCTACCGAGGAACTGAGCAAGGCCTTTTATCCCATCAGCGAAAAGCTCTATAATCAGGCCGGCGCCCAGGCCGGCGGCGCGCAGGGTGGCGCCGGCTTCACCGGTGGAGCACAGGCCGGCGGCGCGGACACCGATCCCAATGTAGTGGATGCCGACTATGAGGTCGTGGACGACGACGGCAACAAGTAAATCCCGGAATGACCTGACTGCCGTGGGACGGGGGAGCTTCCTCCGTCCCACGCAGAATGTATCGGCGGACGGTCCGCGCCCGCTGTATCTGCGCAATCGATCCTCCTCATTGAAAGAGGTGACCATATATGGCTGACCAAAAGCGAGATTATTATGAAGTTCTGGGCGTCTCAAAGGGCGCCACGGACGATGAGATCAAAAAGTCCTACCGGAAATTGGCCAAACAGTACCACCCGGACCTGAACCCGGGCGACAAGGCGGCCGAGGCCAGGTTCAAGGAGGTCAACGAGGCCTACGAGATCCTGTCCGACAAGGAAAAACGCGCCCGTTATGACCAGTTCGGACATGCGGGCGTGGACCCCAACTTCAATCCTGGCGGCGGGTTCGGAGGCGGCTTCGGCGGCTTTACGGATATGGGCGACATCGACCTGGGCGACCTCTTCGGCTCCTTCTTCGGCGGAGGCTTTGGCGGAGGCGGCTCCAGCCGCCGGAATGGCCCCCAGAAGGGGGAGACCATCCGTACAGGGGTCGCCATCTCCTTCGAGGAGGCGGCCTTCGGCTGCGAGAAGGAGGTCACGGTGAGCCGCACCGAACAGTGCGACGTCTGCCACGGCACCGGATGCGCCCCCGGCACCACGGCGGAGGTCTGCCCGGACTGCCACGGCAGTGGCACAGTTCGCATCCAGCGAGGTGGCGGTGGCTTTTCCTTCGCCACCACCACCACCTGCCCCAAGTGCCGGGGTGCCGGAAAAATCATTCACCAGCCCTGTAAGACCTGCAATGGCGCGGGCAGCGTGCGGCGGCAGAAAAAGCTGGCCGTCACCATCCCTGCGGGCATCGACAACGGTCAGGCCGTCTCCCTCCGGGGTCAGGGCGGTGCCGGCAAGAACGGTGGTCCGGCGGGTGATCTGCTCATCGCCGTCACGGTGAGGCCCCATCCCACCTTCCGCCGGGAGGGCACCTCCGTCTACATGGACCAACCCGTCTCCTTTGTCCAGGCCGCTCTGGGTGCCGAGCTGGAGATCCCCACCATCGACGGCACGGTGAAGTATACCATGCCCGAGGGGACCCAGTCGGGCACCACCTTCCGGCTGCGCGGGAAAGGCATCCCCGGTCTCAACGGCCGCGGGCGCGGCGATCAGTACGTCACCGTCAAGGTCCAGGTGCCCACCGGCCTCTCCCGTGCCCAGAAGGACGCGCTGAAGGCGTTCGGCACCACCATGGGTGAAACAGCGCCTGAAACCGATCCCTTGAAGAATCTCTTTGACAAGCACAGGAAAAAGAAATAAAATAAGGGGCGGCCCTATGGGCCGCCCCTTTTGTTTTTCCGCCCTTCTGCGGAGCGCAGCGGGACAGGCTGTGATCCCCGCCCACGTCATCCGCCCCTTCCACACGGGCCCCTGTTTCCCATGGAAAGCACGCCCTTTTTTGAAAGCCTCGGAGGTGTCCTATGTCCGACTTCGCGCAGAACTTGGAGTCCGGCTTCCGGCAGTATATCTATCCCTGTCTTACCGGCATGGCCTTTGCCCTGGTGGTACTGCTGGGGATCGTCCTCTTCTTCTCCGCCTATTGCTCCGCCTGCCGCCCGCGCCGGGGCAGCGTGGAGTGGATCGCCCTGCGGGAGCGCCGTACCCGGCGCGGCTTTTCCCTTCCGCTGCACCCCATGGAGCGGCGGGACGCCCTCCCTCTGCTCCTGATCACCGTGCTTTACGCCTTCAGCGCCTTTTTCCGGTTGGGCTCCCTCTCCGCCCCACAGTCGGCCCTGGACCTGGGGGACAACGGCTCCGTGGAGCTCGAGCTCTCGGAGCAGGTCTATCTTACCAAGCTGATGTACTTCTCCAACCTGGGGACCGGAAGCTACAATCTGGAGGTCTCCGCAGACGGGGAGACTTGGTACACCCTTTGGGCCAGGAAGGACGAGGAGGGGGATGTGACGGGCTACTACTGGGCCGACGCCGAGGGCTATTCCCCCAGTTACGCCCTGCCCCAGAAGTATAACGATCTCTTCAAGTGGCTGGAGATCGAGCCGGAGAACCCTCAGAACGTCCGCTATCTCCGTCTCACCGGCAAGGCTGACAAGGGTCTCCTGGAGCTGGGAGAGCTGGCTCTTTATAGCGCCGTCGGAGAAAGCCGAGACCCCCTGGGCCGCCTCAACGTCTCCCCTGCTCCCCTGTCGGCCCGGAACGGTACCGACCTCACCGGCATCACCGTATCCGGGGCGGACGCCCTTTTTGACGAGCAGGACACCGTTCCGGCGCAGTCCACTTGGTACAATTCCGCCTACTTTGATGAGATCTATCACGCCCGCACCGCTCTGGAGCATTTGGAGGGCGTTTATCCCTACGAGGTCTCCCATCCGCCTTTGGGCAAGCTCATCATCGGTCTGGGGATCCGCGTCTTTGGCATGACCCCCTTCGGCTGGCGCTTTATGGGGACCCTTTTCGGCGTCTGCATGCTCCCCATCCTCTACGTGTTTTTGAAAAATCTCTTCGGCAGAACGGCGGTGGCCGCCTGCGGTACCTGTCTGTTTGCCTTCGACTTCATGCACCTCACCCAGACCCGTATCGCCACCATCGACACCTACGGCGTCTTTTTCATTCTGCTGATGTATTTCTTCCTTTACCGCTATCTGACCCTCCCGGCGGGCACGCCTTTCCGGCGGGGCGCCCTGCCCCTCTTTCTCTCCGGGCTCTTCTGGGGGATCGGGGCGGCCAGCAAATGGACGGTGATCTATGGTGCGGCGGGCCTGGCGGTACTCTACTTTATCGGCCTCCATGCCAAGTGGCGGGCTTGGCCCGTAGGAGAACAGGCTCCCCGGTTCGCCCCCTGGCTGGTCAAGACGCTGCTCCTTTCCGCCCTGTGCTTTGTGGCGATCCCGGCCTGTATCTACTGCCTGAGCTACCTCCCCTATGCCCAGGCCAAGGGGGTGGACCTGTCCTTTGCCAACACGCTGGCCGGGGCGCGGGAAAGTCTGCCGGTCCTCATACAGAACCTCTGGGGCAGGTACACCGGCGGAGAGGGCTTCCAGGCCGCCTCCATCCCCAAGGACAGCCTGCCGGGAATCATGGCCGACAACCAGTGGTTTATGCTCACCTACCATGAGGGGGTCCACGCCGCTCACCCCTATTCCTCCCGCTGGTATCAGTGGCTCGTGGACGCCCGGCCCATCCTCTATTATCTGGACAACAAGTCCGGTGCCGCACAGGAACTCAAGGCCGCCTTTGGCTGCTTCAACAACCCCATTGTCTGCTGGGCAGGTCTGCTGGCCATGCTCACGCTGCTCCTGCCGCCCCTTCTGTCCCTTCTGTCCACTCTTACCCGCCCCCTGCGGGCGTTCCTGGCCCGCCTCCTGCCCGGCGGAACGGTCCGCTGCGACGGTGTGCCGGCCCTGGACTTTCTGGCCCCCGACGGGCGGGGGATCTTCATCCTCATCGGCTATCTCTCTCAATTCCTCCCCTGGGTGTTCATCGGCCGTACCACGTTTGAATACCACTACTTCCCCTCCACGGTCTTTCTGGTGCTGGCCGTCTCCTATGTGATGGACGGGATGATTCGGCGCAGGCCAGATACCTGGAGAGGGCCGGTATACGGTCTCACCGCAGGGGCCGTCGGGCTTTATGTCCTTTTCTACCCGGTCCTCATCGGACTGATGACGCCGACCTGGTATACGTCCAATATCCTCAAGTGGCTGCCCTCGTGGCCCTTCTGACGGAGGTTCTTCTCTATGTACTATGCAGATTACCACACCCACTCCCGCCTCTCTCCCGACAGCGACGCCCCCCTCCTCGACATGGCGGAGGCCGCGGCCCGCGCCGGCCTCTCCGAGCTGTGCATCACCGATCACTACGATCTGGTGGAGATGGACGGCACCCCCCGGACACAGCCTCTGGACTGGCCCGCCGCCGTCGCCCAGTGGGAGGAGGTCCGCCGTCGGATGGCGGGGCGCCTCATCCTCAAGCTGGGCGTGGAGTTCGGAAGCCCCACCTATGACCACACCGCCGCCCGGCGCACTCTGGATCAGTCTCTGCTTGATTTTGTGATCGGTTCTCTCCACAACTACTCCCCGGAGGCGGGCGGCGCGGACTTCTATCTGGGCGACTACACCTCTCCGGAGATCTGCTATGCCGCGCTGGACGACTATTTCGCCCATATGGCGCGCCTTGCGCCGCTGCCCTTCTATGACAGTCTGGGCCACATCATCTACCCCCTGCGGTATATGTGTATGCGGGATGGCCAGAGCGTCTCGCTGGACCGCTATATGGACGCCATCCGGGAGATCCTGAAGACAGTGGTGGAGACCGGCCACGGCATAGAGGTCAACACCTATAACGGCCGGACCGTCTCCGACTGGCGCCCTATTCTGGATCTGTACCGAGAAGTGGGCGGTGAGATCCTCACCGTGGGCTCCGACGCCCATGCCCCCCGGAACGTGGCCCGGGGCATTCGGGATGCCTATGCGCTCATCGCGGAGGCCGGGTTCCGGTACGTGGCGGTCTACGCGCGGCGAAAGCCGGCCTTTATTCCGCTGTAAAAGGCGGACCACGTTGCGACGTTGAATCAAAAAACTTGGAGGTATTTTATCATGATTGCACTCGGTTCCGATCACGGCGGATATGGCCTGAAGCAGCACATCAGGGACTATCTTGATTCCCATGGGCTGGACTATCGAGATTTCGGCTGCATGGACGAGAGTAACTGCGACTACCCTGTCTATGCCAAGGCGGCGGCTGAGTCCGTAGCCTCCGGCCAGTGTGAGAAGGGCATCGTCATCTGCACCACCGGCATCGGCATCTCCATCGCCGCCAACAAGGTCTGCGGCATACGCTGCGCCCTGTGCACCGATCCCCTCATGGCGGAGATGTGCCGCCGTCACAACGACGCCAATATGCTCGCCCTCGGGGCGGGCATCGTAGGTCCCAATCTGGCCGAGCGTATCGTGGAGGCCTTCCTTACCACAGAATTTGAGGGCGGTCGCCACGCCCGCAGAGTGGGCCTGATCACGGAGATGGAGCATTGAGCCTTGTTTCAAAAAAGGGCCGCCGCACGATGAGACAT
>ENA-UOIV01000723-UOIV01000723.1-human-gut-metagenome-genome-assembly--contig:-C59-NODE-723-length-33455-cov-13.582964_pt1 | contig 33455 bp, 37 predicted proteins | sample MGYA00242333_ERZ723880 | MGnify/ENA metagenome assembly ERZ723880 | reverse complement strand
CATCGTGCTGATCCTCTTCGTGCAGGGCTACTGGGACAAGATTTTCAAGGCGCTGTTCATGCGCTGATCCATGAAAAGAAAAAGGAAGCCGCCCGCGGGCGGCTTCCTTTTTTAGATGTGTTTTTTGATCCAGTCGAGCGCGCCCTTTTCCAGCCGGGAGACCTGCGCCTGCGAGATGCCGATCTCCTTGGCCACCTCCATCTGGGTCTTGCCGACGAAAAAGCGCAGCGTGAGAATCCTCTTCTCCCGATCGCCGAGGCTCTTCATCGCCTCCTTGATCGCGATCTCGTCCATCCAGTCGCTCTCGCCGCCCTTGTCCCCCACCTGGTCCATCACGTAGATCGTGTCCCCGCCGTCCGAATAGACCGGCTCGTAGAGGGACATCGGCTCGACGATCGCCTCGAGCGCGAGCACGACGTCCTCCTTTTTGGCGCCCATCTCCGCCGCGATCTCGTCGACGGTCGGCTCCTTGGAGTTACGGTTGATGAGCGTCTCCTTCGCCTGCATCGCCTTATAGGCGAGATCGCGCAGCGAACGGCTTACCCGCACCGAATTGTTGTCGCGCAGGTGGCGGCGGATTTCCCCGATGATCATCGGCACCCCGTAGGTGGAAAAGCGCACGTTCTGGTTGGGATCGAAGTTGTCGATCGCCTTGATCAGTCCGATGCACCCCACCTGGAAGAGGTCGTCCAGATTCTCGCCGCGGTTGGTGAACTTCTGCACGACCGACAGCACCAGCCGCAGGTTGCCGTTGATCATCTCCTGGCGCGCCTGCTGGTCCCCCTGCCGGATGCGCTTCAACAGCTCAATCTTTTCCTTTTCCTTTAAAACGGTCAGCTTGGCCGTATTGATCCCACAGATTTCCACCTTGTTGTAATACACGTTTCGCACCCCGCTCACCCGAATCTTTCTAAATTCAGTATGAGCAGGGGAATTTGCAAACATACGCTTTCCAAAAATTGCTTGACCGGCGCGGCAGCATTTTCCGGGACGCGCAGGAAGGCCCCGGCACGGAGATTCCGTGCCGGGGCCTTCCTGTAAAGCGGGGTGCCGTTACAGGGTCTTTTCCAGCTCCTTCTTGAGCTTTTTGATGATGCGCTTTTCCAGCCGCGAGATATACGACTGGGAGATGCCGATGATGTCCGCGACCTCCTTCTGGGTCTTCTCCTCGCTGCCGAGCAGGCCGAACCGCAGCTTCATGATGAGCTGTTCGCGCTCGTCGAGATGGCTGATCGCGCCGAGCAGGAGGTTCTTTTCCGCCTCGTCCTCGATGGGACGGTTGATGCTGTCCGGATCGGTGCCAAGAATATCCGAAAGAAGCAACTCGTTGCCGTCCCAGTCGATGTTGAGCGGCTCGTCGATCGAGATTTCGTTCCTGTGCGATTGATTTTTGCGCAGGTGCATGAGGATCTCGTTTTCGATGCAGCGGGAGGCGTAGGTGGCCAGCTTGATGTTCTTCTGCGGGCAGAAGGTGTTCACCGCCTTGATCAGCCCGATCGTCCCGATCGAGATGAGGTCCTCCACGCAGATGCCGGTCGACTCGAATTTTTTGGCGATGTAGACGACCAGCCGCAGATTATGTACCGTCAATGTCTCCTTCGCGCCCTCGTCGTTCTCCTCGAGCTTGCGGAAGACGATCTTTTCCTCCTCCTTGGAGAGCGGAGCGGGCAGCGTCTCCGGGCCGTTGATGTAGTAGGCCCGCCGCCGCCACAGCCGCCGGAAGATTTCGCGCAGCCGCCCGAACAGCCCGGCCGCCCGCGCCCGTAATGTCGTGATCAAATAAATACGCCCCTTCCCTAATGCGCCCGGTCGATGATTTGCGGGTTGATGAGCGCCTGGTATTCCCCGCTGATCGGTTCGCGGCTCGCCGCTATGTAGACGTCGGAGGTCCGGATCGTCCTGCCTCCTCCGGTGATCTGGATTTCATCGGGCCGGAACCCCTCGAGCGCCCCCTCCCCCGTCACCGTCCGGCAGGGGATCACCCGGAAGCCCGCGTGCTCGGGCGGACGGACCCGTTCCGCCAGCGTCCGGTCGCAGACGATGACCGGCGCGCCGGAAAAAGGCTCCCGCAAATCGCTGCCGGTATCCGCAAGCCCCTTGCAGGAGACCGCCCTCCCGCCCGCCGTCACGGTGATCTCATAGAGCCGGCGCTCGTCGACCCGGCCCGCGAAGAGCCGCTCGAAGAGCAATAGGAGCAGGTAGGCGGCGGTCGTGGAGAGGATGAGCGCCAGCACGGAGATGTCGAAGTAGACCACGCCGTTATAGAAAATCATCCCGGCGGGCGCGAGCAGGCGGGAGAGCGCCAGCATGAGCCCCGCGAAGAGGAAGCTCACCGCAAAGGTGACAAAAAGGGCCTTTGCGAGCCTCTGCCACGGGCGGACGCCGAAGGCGGCCGCCGCCATCGCCAGGGCGAGCAGGATTTTATAGAGGACCTGGAACCACATCCCGACATAGGGCAGGAAGATGACGAGCGACCCGAGCGCGCCGACGAGCGCCCCGGCGCACAGCCTCCAGCGGCATGTCACCACGCCGAGCAGCTTGGCAGAGGCGAGCAGGAGCAGGAGATTGACGATATAATTCACCACCACCAGCACGTCGGCATAAACTGTCATAACCGCCCCGCCCCCTCGAAAAGTTCCAAGCTGATATTGTCCAACAGGACTATTATAGAGAGCGGACAAGTTTTGTTTCTGTCGAAATCGCGGGACAAATCATCGGATTTCTCCAAAGCCCCGCGCGGGCTAACACGATGGGCCCCTCCCGCATACAATGAGAGAGAACAGCAACTGTATCGGAGCGTCCGGCGGGGCTCCCTGCCCGCCCTTTCCTGCCGCACGGGACCGCGCGCGGCGTTCTTATCCCTGTGAGCTGTGCTTTTGATACATTTATTCTGAGAAAAAGGTGTGATCGTTAATGGCTTGTTGTTGTAACAACAGGAACCGCTGCAACTGCGGCTGCAACTGCTGCCGGAAAAAGATGGACGAATGCCGCATCCAGCCCGTCAGCGGATGCCGTCCCAACAGCGACTGCTGCTGGTATCCGGTTGATGTCACGTCCGACAACGGACGCCAGATGAGGCTTTGCTGCGACCAGAGCGGCTGCTGCGGGATGTTCCCCGAGGACTGCCGGAATACCTTCTGGCCCGACTTCGCCCATCCGCGGTGGCTCTGCTGCAAGGACCTCTACTGCGCGAGGAGAAAGTGCGGCTGCTGACCTCCCGGTCTCGGGACCGCGCCGCCCGTGCAGAACATAAAAAAGGTGCGCAGCAACCGCTGCGCACCTTTTTTATCGCTTTACAACCATACGGCCGCCCCGACTACTGATAACAGTCCGGGTCGGGCGCCGGCACCGCCTCGAGCAGCGCCCGTGTATAGGGGTGGCGCGGACGCCCGCAGACCTCCGCGGTCTCCCCCAGCTCGACGAGCTTTCCCGCCCTCATGACGCCGATGCGCCCGCAGACCCGCCGCACCGCGGCAAGGTCGTGGGAGATCAGCAGGACGGACATGCCCCGCTCCCGCCGCAGGCGCAGGAAGAGGTTCAAAATCTGCGCGCGTACCGACATGTCGAGCGAGGCGGCGGGTTCGTCGGCGAGCAGGAGATCGGGGTCGGGCGCGAGCGCCCGCGCCACCGCGATCCGCTGCTGCTGCCCGCCCGAAAGGCCGCCCGGAAAGCAGCCGGCGAGCTCTTCGCCGAGGCCGACCAGCCCGAGCAGTTCGCGCGCCCTTTCCCTGCGTTCGGCGCGCCCGCCCCTGCGCAGGATATCGAGCGGCTCGCAGATCAGCTCCTCGGCCGTCATGCGCGGATTGAGGGAGCCGGACGCGTCCTGGAAGATCATCTGGAAGCTCCCCGCAAGGCGGATTTCGCCGTCCTCCGGACGGCAGAGCCCGGCGACGCAGCGGGCGACGGTCGATTTGCCCGAGCCGCTCTCCCCGACGAGCCCGAAGAGTTCCCCGCGCCCGATCGAAAAGGACACGCCGTCGACCGCGCGGATCTCCGCGCCGCCCGACAAAAAGCGTTTTTGCAGCCCGCATACCGAAAGCAGCGGCTCATCCACCGGCGCTCACCCGCCTTTCCCCAATCCCGGCGGGCGGGTCGACGCGCGGCGCGTCGGGATGCAGCAGCCAGGTCGCGGCATAGTGGGTATCGGAAACGCGGAAGAGGGGCGGCTCCTCCCGCCAGTCGACACCCAGCGCCCAGGGATTCCGCGGGGCAAACGCGTCGCCCGCGGGTGGATGGAGCAGGTCGGGAGGCGCGCCTGGAATGCTGAAGAGCTCCCCCGTCCCCTCCGGGGAGGGAACGGACGCGAGCAGCCCCCAGGTGTAGGGATGGCGCGGGTCGTGGTAGATTTCCTCCGCGGTGCCGATCTCGACGAGCCTGCCCGCGTACATGACGGCGACGCGCCCGGCGATCCGGGCCGCCGCGCCGAGGTCGTGGGTGATAAAGAGGATCGCCGTGCCCGTCTGGTGCTGGATTTCCCGCAGCAGATCGAGCATCTGCGCCTGCACGGTCGCGTCAAGCGCGGTGGTCGGCTCGTCGGCGACAAGCAGCTTCGGGCCGCAGGCAAGCGCCGACGCGAGCACGCAGCGCTGGAGCATCCCGCCGGAAAACTGGTGCGGATAGTCGCCGTACCGCCGCGCGGGTTCGGGGATGCCGGTCAGGGCCATCAGCTCGAGCGCGCGCGCCTTCGCCCCGGCGCGGGAGATCCCTCCGTGCGCGCGAGCGGCGCGGGAGATCTGGCTTCCCACCGGCAGGGAGGGGTTCAGCGCGGACATCGGGTTTTGCAGCACGAGCGCGATCTCCTTCCCGCGGATCCCCTCGAGCTCCCGCTCGCCCATCGCGGCGAGGTCCCGCCCCGCGTAGAGGATGCTCCCGCCCGCGACCCGCCCCCGGTGGGGCAGCAGGCCGAGCAGGCTCTTGCAGAGCACCGACTTGCCGCAGCCGCTCTCCCCAACGACCGCGAGCGTCTCCCCCGCGCAAAGGGAGAAGGAGACGCCGCGCACCGCCCGGATGACGCCGCGCGGGGAGTCAAACGCGATCTTCAGATCCCGCACCTCAAGCAGCGCGTCCATGGTCATTCCCCCTTCAGGCGAGCGTCCAGTCTTTGACGTTCCAGAAGATGCCCACCCCGTGGTGGCCGAGGACCGTGTCGGGCGCGATCCCCTGCACCCGGTCCTTCGCGACGTAGACGGCGTCGGCATAGGCCAGGAAGGTGTAGGGCAAATCGTCGGTCAGCGCCTCCTGGAACGCCTGATAGTATTTCATCCGGTCGGCGGAGACGTCGGTGCCGCGCGCTTTCCCGAGCAGGTCGTCCACACGGGGGTTGGAGTAGTTCCCGTAGTTGGCCGCCTGCCCGGTGCCGAACACCTTGTAGGTGTGGTCGTCGGGGTCGAAGGGGCTTCCCCAGCCGATCAGATAGGCGGCCTGCCCCGCCCAGTCGATCTCGGAATCGATCGAGACGGTCACGTCCGCGCCCGCCTCGGAGAACTGCTGCGCGCAGATGTTCGCCATGTCGACGCGCACCGGGTCCCCCTCGGGGCAGTGGATCGTAAAGGCCAGCCGGTCGCCGTCCTTCTGGTAGACGCCGTCGGAGCCCTGCCGCCAGCCCGCCGCTTCGAGCATCGCACGGGTCTTGACCGGATCGTACTGGAACTTTTCAACGGCGGGATTGTTGTAGGGGCCGGACTGGAGGGGCGAGTAGGCGGGCCGGCCCTTGCCGAGCAGGACGCTGTCGACGATCGCCTGCCGGTCGACCGCGTAACTGAGCGCGTTGGGCAGCTCGCGGTATTTGGCGAAGAGCGGATGGCTGAAGTTATAGAGGACCCCCCGGTAGTCGGAGGTCTTCATGTCGTAGACGGTGAAGCCCTCCGCGTCCCCGAACGACCGCGCGTCCTGCGGGGACACCTGCGCGAGGTCGAGCTCCCCCGACCGAAGCTGCATGGCGCGCGCCTTCTCGTCGGGCACGATCTTGAAGATGATCCGGCCGATCTTCGGCGTGCCCGCGTAGTAATCGGGGTTGCGCTCGAGCACGATGCTCTGTCCCGCGTCCCACGCGACGAGCTTGTAGGGGCCGGTCCCGACCGGCGCCTGGTTGAAGGGGTCGGTGACGAGGTCCTTCCCCTCGAGCAGGTGCTTCGGGAGGATTCCGATCGCGAGGTAATCGAGCATCGCGGCGTTGGGTGAGGAAAGCGTGATCCTCACGGTGTGGTCGTCGGGCGTCTCGATCGCCGCGATGTCCTCATAGTTGGAGGCGATCTCCGAGAGGTTCTCGGGGGCGAGGATCGCTTCCAGCGTGAACTTTACGTCTGCGGCGGTGAACGGTTCGCCGTCGTGCCATTTGACGCCCTTCCGGAGCGTAAAGGTGTAGGTGAGGCTGTCGCGGTCGTACTCCCACTTTTCCGCCAGCCCGGGGATGATCTTGTTTTCCCCGTCGCGGGCGGTCAGCCCCGAAAAGAGCAGCAGGTTCACTTCCCCGTGCTCATAGAGCGCGGGGTTGATGCTCGTGTAGTCCCCGCTGCCATAGACGAGGGTCGTTTCTTCCGGTTCCCCGCCCGCCGCGCCGCAGCCCGGCAGGAGGAAGAGGACCGCCGCCAGCAGGATGGCGAGGAGGCGCGTTACAGATTGCTGCATGTTTTGTTACCCTCCCTGCGGATGTAATTTCCAATGTCGGTGATGGAGACGAGCGTCGTGATCAGAAAGACGCCCGGTATGACGATGACCCACCAGCTCCCGGACAGGAGCGCCCGGTCGGCCTGGGAGAGCAGGCTCCCCCACGAGACGACGCCGACCGGCAGGCCGAGCCCCAGGAAGCTGAGGGTCGATTCGGTTGCGATCGCCGCGCTGATGTTGGTGACGACCATGAACATGAGGGGCGACAGGAGATTCGGCAGCAGGTGCCGCCGCAGGATGTGCCAGAAGCCCGCCTTCATCGTGCGCGCCGCGAGGACGTAGGCGCTGTGCCGCAGCCTGCGCACCTCTCCGCGCACGACCTGCGCCATCTGCATCCAGCCGGTCACGCCGACGACCAGCGCGATGCCCGCCGGGCTTTGGCGGCCGATGACCGCCTGCAAAAAGATGACGAGCAGGATGGACGGCACCGAGAGGGAAAGCTCGATGAAACGCATCATCGCGGCGTCCGCCTTAGCGGGCGCGACTCCGCTGACGCTGCCGTAGAGCAGGGCGATCGCGGTTGATATCGCGGCCGCGAGGCACCCCACGAGGAGGGACACCCGCCCCCCATGCCAGATCATGGAAAAGAGGTCGCGCCCCATCGGGTCGGTGCCGAACCAGAATTCCGGCGAAGGCGGCGCGCCGATGTGCGATAGGTCGAGGTATCCGGGGTCGCGCGGCGCGAGCGCGCCCGCGAGGGCGCACCCCAGCAGGATCAGCCCGAGCAGGCAGAATGCGGCCCACGGCCGTTTGGCGCGCGGCTTCGGTGGCGGCAGCGGAGGTGCCGCGCCGGGGGGCGCGGGCGCGAAGGAGAAGTCGCCGGGCAGAAAATTCATCGCGCGCCCCTCCCCCTCATGCGCGGGTCGAGCGCCCCGCCCAGCGCCCGCGCCGCCATGCCCGCGAGCATGACGACCGCGCCGGTGATGAGGCAGAGGACGAGCAGCATGTTGTAGTCGTGATATTTCGCGCTTTCAAAACAGAGTGTGCCCAGCCCCGGATAGGAAAACACCTTTTCCACGATGTAGGTGCCGCCCAGAATATGCGGAATCGACACCGCCATCAGCCCGAAATAGGAGGGCAGGACGTTGCGCAGGCACTGGGTGAAAAGGATTTTGCGGCGGCTGAGCCCCTCCGCGCGGCAGAGCAGGACATAGTCCTGCCGCACCTCGTCGAGCAGGCGGTTGCGGATGAGGTAGGCGTAGTACCAGAGGTGCCCGAGCACCAGCACGGCGAGCGGCAGGACAAGATGGCGCAGGCGCCCCAAAAGGTCGTACGGCCTGCCGATGTCGTAGGCCCCGCTCGAGGGCAGCAGGCCCAGCTCGACGCTGAACAGCAGGATCAGCAGAAGCGCCAGCCAGAAGGAAGGGATGCAGCCGGTCACGGTGCCGATCCGCCGGACGGCGCGGTCGGTCGGCGAATCCTCCCGCAGCGCGCAGAAGGCCCCCAGCAGCAGCGCCAGCCCGAAGGTCAGCAGGTAGGCGGTCACGCCGAGCAGCAGCGTGTTCCCGTAGACGCCGCCGATCACCGTCATCACGTCCCGCTTATACTGGAAGGAGACGCCGAAGTCGCCCCGGAGCGCGTTTTGAAGCCACGCGCCATACTGCACGATGATCGGTCGGTCCAGCCCGAGCCGGTCGAGCGCGTCGGCGCGCTCGGATTCGCTGAGGCGTTCCGCGCTCTCGCCGTAGTAGGAGCGCAGCGGGTCGCCGGGGGAAAGCCGCGAGAGGAAAAAGACCGCGATGGAAAGCAGAAACAGCGCCAGCACAAATCCCAGCGCCCGCCTGACCGCATTTTTCACCGCGCGCTTCATCTTTTCACCCTCCCCCGCCAAATTTGACGCAAAAGAAAAAACCATGAAAAATCCCCCGCGTTGCCCGCGGGAAAATCTTCATGATTTCATTCGTCAAATCGTCTATACTGCCTGCCGTCCCTTCGTGGGCGGCGCACGCGTCCGCTTCTGCGGACCTCACTAAGGATACCCGAATGAAACGGATTTGTCAAGCCGCCGCGATTGACAAACCGGTCCCGTTATTGTAAACTGGTAACGCACAGGAAGTGCGCTGTCTGTGGTCAAGCCACGGAGAAAACCGCCAGAAGGCTCACGCTTCGTGAGCCTTTTTTTGTCGACAGGAGGTCTTTGGGATGCCTCTCGAATCCTTTTTTGCTGCGCACCCGCGGGTAGCGGTCGCGTTCTCCGGCGGGGTGGATTCCGCCTACCTGCTCTACGCCGCCAAGACGGCGGGCTGCGATGCGGCCGCCTACTTTTTGAAGACGCCCTTCCAGCCCCGGTTCGAGCTGGAGGACGCCCAAAAGCTCGCGGGCCAGTTCGGCGTGCCGCTGCACATCGTCGAATACGACGTGCTCAGAGTCCCCGGCGTCGCGGAGAACGGGCCGCTGCGCTGCTACCACTGCAAGCGCGCGCTCTTCACCCGACTGTGGGAGGCCGCGCGCGCCGACGGATTCGAGGTGCTCTGCGACGGCACCAACGCCTCGGACGACGGCGCCGACCGGCCGGGCATGAAGGCGCTCGCGGAGCTTGGGGTGCGCTCCCCCCTGCGGGAGGCGGGCGTCTCCAAGCCGGAGATCCGCCGGCTTTCCCGCGAGGCGGGGCTTTTCACCCACGATAAGCCCGCCTATGCCTGTCTTGCCACCCGGGTCCCCACCGGCACGCCGATCACCCCCGGCCTGCTGGAAAAGACCGAACGCGCCGAAAACGCCCTCTTCTCCCTCGGGTTCACCGATTTTCGGGTGCGTTTTTTTTGCGGCGCGGCGCGCATCCAGCTCCCGGAGGGGCAGCTTTCCCGCGCGCTTTTGGCGCGGCAGTCGATTTTGGACGCGCTATCCCCCGATTTTGACGCGGTGCTGCTCGATCTGCGGCCGCGCGGTTAAGGAGACGACTTGATGGAACAGGACCGGATTTTACAGATTTTGCAGGAGGTCAAAGCGGGGGCGGTCACGCCCGAGCAGGCGATGCTGGACCTGAAGATGTGCCCGTTTGAGGATCTGGGCTACGCGAAGGTGGACCACCACCGCGCCCTGCGGCAGGGCGTCCCCGAAGTCATCTTCGGCAGCGGCAAGACGCCCGGACAGATCGTCGGCATCACCCGCTCGATGCTGGCGCGCGGCAGCGGCGTGCTCATCACGCGCCTCTCCCCCGAGGCGGCGGAGGCGGTCGCGGCGGAAATCGAGATCAGCTACGACCCCGTCTCCCGCATCGCCTTCGCCGGGGAGCGTCCCGCGCCCGACACGGGGGGGCGGATCGTCGTCGCGACGGGCGGCACGAGCGACATCCCCGTCGCGGAGGAGGCCGCCGTCACCGCCGAGTCGCTCGGCAACCCGGTGGAGCGGCTCTACGACGTGGGGGTCGCTGGGCTGCACCGGCTTCTCGCAAAGCTGGACGTGCTCATGAGCGCCCGCGTGGTGATCGCCGTCGCGGGCATGGAGGGGGCGCTCGCCAGCGTGATCGGCGGGCTGTGCGACTGCCCGGTCGTCGCCGTCCCCACCAGCATCGGCTACGGCGCAAATTTCGGCGGGCTCTCCGCCCTGCTCTCGATGCTAAATTCCTGCGCGAGCGGCGTTTCGGTCGTCAACATCGACAACGGCTTCGGCGCGGGCTATCTTGCCAGCATGATCAACCACATGGGAGGGACGAAATCATGAAGACGCTCTATCTCGAATGCCAGATGGGCGCGGCGGGCGACATGCTGATGGCCGCGCTGCTCGAGCTGCTGCCCGATCCCGCGCCCTTTCTCGCCCGGATGAACGCGCTGGGCATCCCCGGCGTGGAGATCACGCGCGAGCCCATGCAGAAATGCGGCATCACCGGCACCCACGTCCGCGTCAGGGTGCACGGCGAGGAGGAGCAGAGCGAGGACGTCGGCGGCCATGCCCATCCCCACACGCAGGAGGCGCCCCACGTCCATGAGCACCCCCATGAGCACGACCACGGAGAGGCTCCCCACCTTCATGAGCATGAGCACGGCGGGGAGGCGCCGCACACGCACGAACACGGCCACGAACACGGAGAGGGCCACAGCCATCCGCACGGGCATCATCACTACAGCTTTTCCGATATCCGCGCGCTGATCGAAGGATTCGACCTGCCCGCCGAGGTCCGGTCGGACGCGATCGCCGTTTACCGTCTCATCGCCGAGGCGGAATCCCACGCGCACGGCGTTGCGGCCGAGGAGGTGCATTTCCACGAGGTCGGCTCGATGGACGCGGTCGCGGACATCGTCGGCTGCTGCCTGCTCTTCCACCTGATCGGCGCGGACCGCGTCGCCGCCTCCCCCGTCCACGTCGGAAGCGGCTTCGTGCGCTGCGCGCACGGGGTTCTGCCCGTGCCCGCGCCCGCCACCGCCCACCTTTTGCGCGGCGTGCCCGCCTACGGCGGCGAGGTGCGCGGCGAGCTCTGCACCCCGACCGGCGCGGCGCTGCTGCGGCACTTTGTTTCCTCCTTCGGCCCGATGCCCGTTATGGCGGCGGAAAAGATCGGCTACGGCATGGGCAGCAAGGAATTTGAGCGCGCCAACTGCCTGCGCGCCTTCCTCGGCGAGGAGGACGGCGGCATGGACGAAACCTGCGAGCTCCGCTGCAACCTCGACGACATGACCCCCGAGGCGGTCGGCGCGGCGGTCGACCTGCTCTTTGCTGCGGGCGCGCTCGACGTCTTCCTGACCCCCATCCAGATGAAAAAGAACCGGCCGGGCGTGATGCTCACCTGCCTTGCCCGTCCCGCGCAGAAGCAGGCGGTGGTCGAAGCCATGCTCCTGCATACCTCGACCCTCGGCGTGCGGGAGCACACCTGCCGCCGCACGGTGCTGCGGTCCTCCCTTTCGACGGTGGACACCCCCTACGGCCCCATCTGCGTCAAGCGGAGCAGCGGCCACGGGGTCGCCAAGGAGAAGCCGGAATACGCCGACGTGCTCGCCGCCGCCAAGGCGCACGGCGTTCCGTTTGAAACGGTCTGGCGGCATGCCGTCGCCGCCTGCGAATCCGAAGCATGAAAGCGAAAAACGCCCGCCGGCCACTTGGTGGCCGGCGGGCGTTTTGTCATTTCCCCATCCTGCGGCGGATGGAATTCAAAAGGCCGTCCGCGTCGATGATCTCTTTTATAAACGCGGGGAAAGGCGCGGCGGTGTAGCTTTCCTCCCGCGTGAGGTTTCGGATGACGCCCGTATCGAAGTCCACCTCGACGCGGTCGCCGTTTTGGATCGCGTCGCTCGCCTGCTCGCACTCGAGGATCGGCAGGCCGATGTTGATCGCGTTGCGGTAGAAGATGCGCGCGAACGTCTTGGCGATCACGCAGGAGACGCCGTTTTCCTTGATGACCATCGGCGCGTGCTCGCGGGAGGAGCCGCAGCCGAAGTTCCAGCCGCCGACGATCATGTCGCCCGGCCGCACCTTTTTGACGAACTCCGCGTCGATGTCCTCCATGCAGTGGGAGGCGAGCTCCCCGCGGTCGGAGATGTTGAGGCAGCGCGCGGGGATGATGACGTCGGTATCGATGTTGTCCCCATATTTGTGGACGGTTCCGGTAGCTTTCATTGGTTGATTCCTCCCTTACAGGCTGTCGGGGCCGGCGATCTTCCCGGCCACGGCGCTGGCCGCCGCGACGGCGGGCGACGCGAGGTAGACCTCGCTCTTCACATGCCCCATGCGGCCGACGAAGTTGCGGTTTGTCGTCGCGACGCACCGCTCCCCCTCCGCGAGGATGCCCATGTATCCTCCGAGGCAGGGGCCGCAGGTCGGCGTCGAGACGGCGCAGCCCGCCTCGATGAAGTCGGAGAGGTATCCGGCCTCCATCGCCTCCTTGTAAATCTGCTGGGTGCCGGGGATGACGATGCAGCGCACCCCGTCCGCCACCCTCCTGCCGCGCAGGATTTCGGCGGCTGCCGCCAGGTCGCTCATGCGGCCGTTGGTGCAGGAGCCGATGACCACCTGGTCGATCCTCACCTCCCCGACCTCGTCGATCGTCCGGGTGTTCTCCGGCAGGTGCGGGAAGGAGACGGTCGGTCTGATCGCGGAGAGATCGATGTCATAGACCGCGTCGTAGATCGCGTCCGGGTCGGGCGCATAGATTTCAAAGGGGCGGTCCACGCGGCCCTTTTCATAGGCGAGCGTCACCTCGTCCACCTCGAAGATGCCGTTTTTCGCGCCCGCCTCGATCGCCATGTTCGCGATTGTCAGCCGGTCGTCCATCGAGAGGTTCCCCAGCCCCTCGCCGCCGAATTCCATCGATTTGTAGAGCGCGCCGTCCACACCGATCATCCCGATAACGTGCAGGATGACGTCCTTGCCGCTCACCCACCTGCCCGGCTTGCCGGTCAGGTTGAAGCGGATGGCGGAGGGCACCTTGAACCAGCACTTGCCGGTGGCCATCGCGGCGGCCATGTCGGTCGAGCCGAAGCCGGTCGAGAAGGCCCCGAGCGCGCCGTATGTACAGGTGTGGCTGTCCGCGCCGACGACCAGCTCGCCCGGCGCGACGATCCCCTGCTCGGGCAGCAGCGCGTGCTCGATGCCCATGCGGCCCACGTCAAAGAAATGTTCGATGCCGTATTTCCCGGCGAACTCCCGGCAGCGCTTGGAGAGCTGCGCCGCCTTGATGTCCTTGTTGGGTACGAAGTGGTCGAGCACGATCGAGATGCCCGTTTTGCTGTAGACGCTGTCGAAGCCGTACTTTTCAAACTCGTCGATCGCGACCGGCGTGGTGATGTCGTTGCCAAGCACCATGTCGACATCCGCGTTGATGAGCTGGCCGGGCGCGACGGAGTCGAGGCCCGCTTTTTTGGCCAGAATCTTCTGGCTCATCGTCATTCCCATGTCAATTCCCCATTTCCATCAGAGTGTTTTCCACCGTCTGCGGCGATTATATCATGGCTTTTTCTTCCATCGCAATCGCCTTGTTGATTGCGTTGACGTAGGCGCGGATGGAGGATTCGAGGATGTCGGGGCTCAGGCCGCGCCCGGTGACCGTGTGGCCGTTGCAGCTGATCTTGCAGATCGCTTCGCCGAGCGCGTCCTCGCCCTCGGTAACCGCCTGCATCGTCCAGTTTTCCAGCTTGGTGTCCATCTTGACGATGCGGTCGATCGCGTTGAAGGCCGCGTCGATCGGGCCCTCGCCGCGCGCCACATGCTCCTTTTCCTCCCCGTCGTCCCGTACGAGCCGCACGACCGCCGTCGCGGAGATGACGGTGCCCGAATTGACGACGAAGCTCTTCAGCCCGTAGGTCTCCTTCACGTCGGAGATCGCCGCGTTGCCGACGAGCGCCTCGATGTCGCGGTCGGTAATCTCCTTCTTGCGGTCGGCCATCTCCTTAAAACGCTCGAACGCCTCGGCGATGTCCTCGTCGGACATCCGGTAGCCCAGTTCGGCGATCCGGTCGGCGAACGCGTGCTTACCCGAGTGCTTGCCGAGCACCATCTTGTTCTGGTAGATGCCCACGTCGTCGGGGCTCATAATCTCGTAGGTGGTGCGTTCGGCGAGCACGCCGTGCTGGTGGATGCCGCTCTCATGCGCGAAGGCGTTCGCACCGACGATCGGCTTGTTGGGCGCGACTCCCACGCCGATGATCGTGGAGAGCAGCTTGCTCGTGCGGTAGATCTGACGGGTGTTGATGCCCGTCGTGCAGCCGTAGAAATCCCCGCGCGTCTTGAGCGCCATGACGATCTCGTCCATCGCGGCGTTGCCCGCGCGTTCGCCGATGCCGTTGACGGTGCATTCGACCTGCGTCGCGCCCGCCCGGATGCTCTCCAGCGTGTTCGCGACCCCCATGCCGAGGTCGTTGTGGTTGTGGACCGAGATGTCCACGGCGGGATTCTGGAGGTGCGCCTTTACATAGGCGACGAGGTCGTACATCTCGTTCGGGGTGCTGTAGCCGACCGTGTCGGGGATGTTGATCGTCGAGGCGCCCGCCGCGATCGCCGTGTCGAACACCTTGACGAGGAAGTCGCGGTCGCTACGGGAGGCGTCCTCGGCCGAAAATTCAACGTCCGGACAGAGGCTGCGCGCGAACCGGACCATCCCGGCGACGCGGGCGACGACCTCGTCGGGGGTCATCTTGAGCTTGTATTTCATGTGGATGTCGCTCGTCGCGAGAAAGACGTGGATGCGCGGATGCGCGGCGTGCCTGACCGCGTCCCACGCGCGCTGGATGTCCCCCTCGACGCAGCGCGCGAGCCCCGCGACGGTGGAATTCTTGACGATCTTGGCGATCGCCTCGACCGCCCGGAAGTCGTCGGGCGACGAGACCGGGAAGCCCGCCTCGATGACGTCCACGCCCAGCCGCTCGAGCTGGCGCGCCATCTCCAGCTTCTCGTTGAAGTTCATGCTGCATCCCGGGGACTGTTCCCCGTCCCGCAGGGTGGTGTCGAAAATCTTGACCGTTCTTGTGCTCATGGTGATTTCCCCTTTCCCGTAATGAGATTTCGAGAAACGTCAGCGCGGATCGCGGAGAAAACAAAAAAACCTTCGCCTCTCCAAAAAAGAGACGAAGGTTTTGAAAAACTTCCGTGGTACCACTCTCATTGACCGCCATAGGCAGCCCGCTCGACCGCATCCAACAATGCGCTCCCCATCTAACGGCGGGGTTCCGTCCGGTTCTAATCGCAAATGGAGCTTTCGACCGGCAGCTCGGGGGCGAGTTATTCACATTCGCGGTACCGCCTCGCACCGGCCGGCGGCTCTCTGCAAACGCGCGGGATGTGTTTTGTTCCCCGTCAACGCCTTTGACGTATTCATCTTGTTAGACATGATAACGCGCAAAGCCGCGTTTGTCAAGACGTAAATTTCCCAAAATTTTCAACGCATCCGGCGAAGCACCGTGGCCAGCGGTTTACCGAGCGCGACGGTCAGCACCGCGGCGATCACCGCCTCAAGCACGCCGTTGAGCCCGATGACGCCCATGATCACGCCGAGCAGCGCAGTCCGCGCGATCCCCTTGGCGGCGGCGTAGCTCGCGCCGAAAAAGAGGTAGATGCCGCCCATTACAAGGCCGGTATTCGTAATCGCGCCGACGATTCCCGCGCCGAGGAACGCGGCCGTATCCCCCTTGAAGGCCCTGCGCAGCAGGCGGAAGACCCACGCGGAAAAGACGCCGATCAGCACCCGCGGCAGGATCGCGATGACAAGGCTCCACAGGTTCCCGCTGTATTCGGGGGTGAGCGAATAGAAGGGCGTGAACACAAAGGAGGTGATCGTCGGCTGGAAGGTGTTGGTGATCACGCTGAGCAGCCCGAACACGCCGCCCAGGATGCCTCCCGCGAGCGGCCCCATCAGCACGCCGCCGAGGATGACCGGGATGTGCAGGGTCGTCGCCTTGGTCACGCCGAGCGGGATGAACCCGAGCGGCGTGAGGGTCAGCACGATCTCCATCGCGGCCAGCAGCCCCAGCATCGAGAGATATTTTGTGCGGGAAAGGGATTCCTTCATCTCGCCGCCTCCCAGCGCGCCAGGGTTCAGCCCAGCAGGACCTTGTGGTAGATTTTCTTGCCCTTTTTGAGAATCACGTGGCCCTTTTCAAAGGCGTCCGTGCCGATTTCAACTGTAAAGTCAGAAACCTTTTCATCGTCGACAGACACGCCGCCCTGCTGGATGAGGCGCTTGGCCTCCCCCTTGGAGGGCGCGAGCCCGGTCTTCACGAGCAGGTCCGCCACCGCGATCCTCCCACCGGCAAGGTCAGCGGCCGAAAGGGTGGTCGTGGGCATGTCGTCGCTCTGGCTGCCCGCGCCGAAAAGCGCGCGCGCGGCGGCCAGCGCCTTGTCGGCCTCCTGCTGGCCGTGCACCATCTTGGTCAGCTCGTAGGCGAGCGTCTCCTTGGCCTGGTTGAGCTGGCTGCCCTCCCAATCCTCCATCGCCTCGATCTCCTCGATCGGCAGGAAGGTGAGCAGCTTGAGGCAATTGATAACGTCGGCGTCCGCGACGTTGCGCCAGTATTGGAAAAACTCGTAGGGCGAGGTCTTCTCCGGGTCGAGCCAGACGGCGCCATTCTCCGTCTTGCCCATCTTCTTGCCCTCCTTGGTGGTGAGCAGCGTGAAGGTCATGCCATAGACCTCGTCGCCCGTGACGCGGCGGGTCAGGTCGATACCGCCGAGAATATTGGCCCACTGGTCGTTGCCGCCCAGCTCCATCCGGCAGCCGTAGTCGCGGTGCAGCTTTAAGAAGTCGTAGCTCTGCATGATCATATAGTTGAATTCCAGGAAGGAGAGCCCGCGCTCCAGGCGGGTCTTGACGCTGTCCATCGTGAGCATCTGGTTGACCGAGAAATAGACGCCCACGTCGCGGAGCAGCTCGATGTAGTTGAGCTTGCAGAGCCAGTCGCCGTTGCGGAGCATGAGCGCCCTGTCGTCGGAAAAGTCAATGAACTTCTCCATCTGGCGCTTGAAGCACTCGGCGTTATAGTTGATCGCCTCGGGCGTGAGCATCTTGCGCATATCGGTGCGACCGGTCGGGTCCCCGATAAGGGTGGTCCCCGTGCCGAGCAGCGCGATCGGGCGGTGTCCCGCAAGCTGGAGGCGGCGCATCACAACCAACTGAAGAAAGTGGCCGACATGGAGGCTGTCCGCAGTCGCGTCGAACCCGATATAGAAGGTGACCTTCTCGTTATTCAGAAGCTCCTCGATCTTTTCCGGGTGGGTCATCTGCGCGATCAGGCCGCGTCGGGTTAATTCTTCAAATACTGTCATCGATCTTTCCCCTTGTTAAAATTTCTTTGTTACCATCCGCTGGGCGGATTTTTACCAGTATAGCATGCAAAAGCACAAAGTACAACCCCTACCGGAAGGCCCCGTCCGCCTCCCGCAGCATCTCGCGGGCATGTTCGAGCGCGATTTCGCTGAGGGTTTCGCCGCCGGTGATGCGCGCGAGCTCCCGCACCCGGTCCTCCCCCTCGAGCGGGGTGATCGACGTGAAGGTGCGGTCGCCGCGGGCCGTTTTCGAGATGAGCAGGTGGTGCTGCGCGTAGGCGGCGACCTGCGCCAGATGGGTGACGACGATCACCTGCCGGTCCGCGGCGACCTGCCGCAGCTTGTGGCCGATCTTCTGGGCGGCGCGGCCGGACACGCCGGTGTCCACCTCGTCGAAGATGAGGGTGCCGATGTCGTCCCGCCCGGCCATCACGTTCTTGACCGACAGCATGATACGCGCGAGCTCGCCGCCCGACGCGATCTTCGCGAGCGAACGCGGCTCCTCGCCGACGTTGGTGGAGATATAGAGCTCCAGCTCGTCGATCCCGTCGCCGGAGAGCGGCTTCTCCTGGCGGCGCACCGTGAGGGTCACCGAGGGCATGTCCAAAAAGGCGAGCTCCTCCATCACCCGCGCGGTAAACCGCCCGGCGGCGTCCTCGCGCGCCGCGGAGAGCTTTTCCGCGCGCGCCCGCGCCTCGGCGAGCAGCCCCGAAAGCTCCTCCTGGAGCTGCCGGGCGCGCTCGTCCGACCGCTCGATCTTCCGGAGCTCCTCCGCCGCCCGGTCGCGGAAGGCGAGGATCTCCTCCACCGAGCCGCCGTATTTCTTTTTGAGGCCGTAGAGCAGGTCGAGGCGGCTTTCGATCGCGTCGAGCTGGCGGGGGTCGCAGTCGAACCCCTCGAGCAGGCCGCGGATGTCGCCCGCGAACCCCTCGAATTCGTAGGAGAGCTCGGTCAGCCGCTCGCTGACCGGCCGGGCCGCGTCCATATACCGGGCGGCCTGCTCCATCTGCTCGACCAGCGTGCCGAGCTGGGTGGAGAGCCCCGGCGTCTCGTCGTCCCCGTCGAGCACCGCGAGGCTGCCGCCGAGCGCCTCGGTGACGGCCAGCGCGTTCTTGAGGAGCTTGCGCTGCGCGCGCAGCTCGTCCTCCTCCCCCGGCGTGAGCTGCGCCGCGTCGATCTCCCCGATCTGGTAGCCCAGCAGATCGATGCGGCGCGCCTTCTCCGCCTCGTCGGTGTCGATCTGCTCGAGCTCCCGCCTGGCGGCGGAATAGGCGCGATAGGCGTTCCGGTATTCCTCCAGCATCGGCTCCAGCTCGCCGTACCCGTCGATGAAGCCGAGGTGCTTTGCCGGGGAGAGCAGCTGCTGGTTGTCGTGCTGGCCGTGCACGTTGATGAGGTGCGCCGCGACGGTTTTGAGGATTGCGGCGGTGGCGGGCCTGCCGTCGATGCGGCAGGCCGATTTCCCGTCCGCCGTGATCTCCCGGCTGATAAGCACGCCGTCCTCCTCGGGCGGGTATCCCGCCTCCCCGAGCGCGGCGGCCGCCGCGGGCGAAAGCCCGGTGAAGAGGGCGGAGATGACCGCCTTCTCCTCCCCCGTGCGGATGATCTCCTTGGAGGTGCGCTCCCCCAGCACGGCGTTGATGGCGCTGATCAGGATCGTTTTCCCCGCGCCCGTCTCGCCGGTAAAGACGTTGAGGCCGCCGGTAAAATCGATCGCCGCCTCGCTGATTACCGCAATATTCTTTATGTAGAGCTGTGAAAGCATCTTCTCACCCCGTTATTCCGGCATTGAAAACGCGCCGCCCCTACTGGCCGGCGCTCGTCATCTTGCGGAGCTGCAGCACCAGTTCGCGCGCGTTGTGGTCGTCCCGCATGACCATGAAGATCGTGTCGTCCCCCGCGAGGGTCCCGACCACGCCGCTCCAGTGGAGGGTGTCGAGCGCCGCGCAGACGGCGTTCGCCATGCCGGTGAAGCATTTAATCACCAGCATGTTGCCCGCCGAATCGATCTCCTTGACCGACTCGGAGAAAATCAGCAGGAACTTATTGGACATTTCGCTTTTGGGAAGGTCGGCGTGCGCCGCGTAATGGTATTTGCCGTCGGGGGTCAGCGTCTTGACCAGCCGCAGCTCCTTGATATCCCGGGATACGGTCGCCTGCGTCACCGAAAAGCCGCTTTCGCGCAGCAGGCCCAGCAGCTCGTCCTGCGTGTCGATCGGCCGGGAATTGATGAGTTCCAGGATTTTGGCGTGACGTTTTGCTTTCATACGATTCTTCCCCTTCGCCGCTGCGCGCCGGCGTCAATTTGTCCGTGCTCCGTCCCCGCCGCGCGCAGCCGGTGGACGGCGGGGACCCCTTCGCACGGGGCCTAACCCCGCGCCTTCAGCTTTTTCCCGAGGATGTCGGTGAAGCTCTTCTCCGGGAAACTGATAAACCGCGCCGCCTTCTCCGAGCGGCGGATATGCACCGTCCGGTCCGCGCCGAGCCCCGCGAAGCTCTCCCCGTCCACGCTGACGAGAATGCTGTCGGGGTTGTTGACGAACCGGCTGCGCACCGTGAGTTCCATGTCGGGCGAAAGGAGCACCGACCGGTCGTAGAGGGAGTGCGGGCAGATGGGCGTCAGGAGGATCGTGCCGATCGCCGGGTCGACGATCGGGCCGCCCGCCGAGAGGGAGTACGCCGTCGAGCCGGTGGGCGTCGCGAAGATGAGCCCGTCGGCGCGGTAGCTGCCGACCGGGCGGCCGCCGCTTTCGATATCAAGGTCGACCAGCCGCGAGAGCTCCCCCTTGGAGATCACGACGTCGTTGAGGGCGTGGCGCACGCCCGGGACCCCGTCGATCTCCACCTCGAGCAGCATCCGGTCCTGGATCGTGTAATCCCCGCTCGAAAGCCGCGCGAGGTATTCCAGCTCGTTGGGCTCCACCTGCGCGAGGTATCCGAGCCTGCCCGTGTTGATCCCGAGGATCGGCTTTTGGTATTCGACCGCGTGCTTGGCCGCGTGCAGGATGGTGCCGTCTCCGCCGACCGTGACGACCACGTCGCAGTCGGCAATCTGCCGGTCGAAGGCGCCGTAGCCGACCTCCCCGAACTGGCCCCGGAACCGCTCGTCCATGACCGGCACGCACCCGGCGGCGCGCAGCTGCCCGATGATCGCCTTCATCAGCCAGACAGTATTATATTTGGACAGGTTCGGCATGATTAATACGGTTTTCTGCTCCATCCGCACCACATCCCTTCCAAAGATTCAGTCAAGCGCCGCGTGGGAACGCTCCACCAGCGCCGCGATCTCCTCACGTTCCGGGAGGGAGCCCCCCTCCTCCCTGCGGAGGTACATGAGGTATTCGATGTTGCCCTCCGGCCCCTTGACCGGTGAAAAGTCGAGCCCGGCCACCGAAAAACCGTTCTCCGCCGCGTAGCCGACGGCGTTTTCCAGCACCTCCACATGGGTCGCGCGCTCCCGCACGACCCCCTTCTTGCCCACCTTGCCGCGCCCCGCCTCAAACTGGGGCTTGACGAGGCAGACCATCCCGCCGCCACCGCGCAGCAGCTCCGCCGCCACGGGCAGCACGAGCTTCAAGGAGATGAAGGACACATCGACGCTCGCGAAATCGATGGGGTCGGGCACCTGTTCGCGGGTGACATAGCGGATGTTGGTGCGCTCCAGGTTGACGACCCGTCCGTCGGTCCGCAGCTTCCAGGCGAGCTGGCCGTAGCCGACGTCGACCGCGTAGACCTTTTCGGCGCCGTTTTGCAGCATGCAGTCGGTGAAGCCGCCGGTCGACGCGCCGATATCCATGCAGGTTTTCCCCTCGAGCACGACCGGAAAGACCCGCATCGCCTTTTCGAGCTTGAGGCCGCCCCGGCTGACGTACCGGAGGGTCTCCCCGCGCACCTCGAGCGCGGCGGCCTCCTCCACGTCCATGCCCGGCTTGTCGGCCTTCTGGCAGTCGACATACACCTGCCCCGCCATGATGACCGCCTTCGCCTTTTCCCTGCTCGGGAAGAGCCCGCGCTCCACCAGCAGGACATCCAGTCGTTTTTTCACGTCGTCCTCCGTCAGGTCAGAAGTAGAGTTCCGAAATTGCGCGCGCAACCGTGTGCGCGTCGAGCCCGCAGCGCCTGAGCGCCGAATCGGCGGGCATCGCGGGGATGAAGGGGTTTTCCACCGCGCCGATCGTCATGCGGCCGCGGTAGCGCACCCGCGAGAGCGCGTCGAGAAAATGCTCCCCGATGCCCCCCTGCCGGACGCCCTCCTCCACAAAGTAAATCGCGCGGTATTTCTTCGCGAGCTGTACGCACGCGTCCGGGATGGGCGAAATGCGGTGCAGCTTCAGCAGGTCGGCCTTTTTCCCCTCGGCGGCGAGCAGCTCCATCGCGCCGTAAGCCTCCCCGAAGGCGCGCCCGTAGCTGACGATCAGCGTCTGGCCGCCGCTTCTGTGGTGGAACCACTCCCCCGGCCGGTAGCCGAGGCGTTCGTCCACCGGGATCTCTCCACCGCGCGGGTAGCGCACCGCCGCGACCCCGTCGCAGCAGTCGAACGCCTGGTCAAGCGCGTAGCGCAGATCGCCGTAGGTTGCGGGGGAGTAGACCGTCACGCCGGGGATCTCCGAAAGGAACGCCGCGTCGAAAAGCCCCTGGTGGGTCTCCCCGTCCTCCCCCACGATCCCCGCCCGGTCGACGGCGAGCACGATGTGCTGCCGTTCGATCGACGCGTCGTGGATGATCTGGTCGAACCCGCGCTGCAAAAAGGTCGAATAGACCGCGAACACCGGCTTCATCCCGCCCGCGGCGAGCCCGCAGGCAAAGGTGACCGCGTGTTCCTCCGCGATCCCCACGTCGAAGAAGCGGTTTTTCGGGCCGAACTCCGCGGCAAAGGCGGAGAGGCCCGTGCCCTCCTCCATCGCGGCGGTGATCGCGCAGATTTTGTGATCCCGGCGCGCGCGCAGGACCAGCTCCCGCCCAAACACCGAGGAAAAGCTCTCGGAGGGGGCCTTGAGCCTCCCGCTCGCCCGGTCGAAGCCGCCCACCCCGTGGTAACGGGCGGGGTTTTTCTCCGCGAAGTCGCAGCCCTTGCCCTTGACGGTGTTGACGTGCAGGACGACCGGCTTCTCGAGCTCCTTCGCGCGGCGCAGCGCCTGTACAAGCGCGGGGATGTCGTGCCCGTCGACGGGACCGAGATAGTCGAAGCCGAAATCCTCGAAGAGGTTCGAATGGTAGAGCAGCTGGCGGAAGGCCGCCTTGGAGTCGGAGATCACGTCGCGCAGCTCCCTGCCGACGACGGGGATCTTCTTCAGCGCGTCCTCCACCCGGTTTTTCAGGTTTAAGTACCCCTCGCTCGTCCGCTTGGAGGCGAGATAACGCGCGAGCGAGCCCACGCTTTTGGAGATCGACATATCGTTGTCGTTGAGCACGACGATCAGCCGGTTTCCGGTGCGCCCGGCGTTGTTGAGCGCCTCGTAGATCATCCCGCCGGTAAACGCGCCGTCCCCGACCACCGCGACCACGTGGTGCCGGTCGCCCGAGAGCGCCTTGGCCGTCGCGAGCCCGCAGGCGGCGGAGATCGAGGTGCTCGCGTGCCCCGCGATAAAGGCGTCACAGCCGCTTTCACCCGGGCGCGGGAAGCCGGAGAGCCCCCCCTCCCGCCGGATGGTCGAAAACGCCCCGAGCCGGCCGGTCAGCATCTTATGCGCGTAGCACTGGTGCCCCACGTCCCACACGATCGCGTCCCGCGGGACGTCAAAAACGGTGTGCAGGGCGACGGTCAGCTCCACCACGCCGAGGTTGGAGGCGAGGTGGCCGCCGTTCTCCGAAAGGGTATGCAGCAGCTTCTGGCGGATTTCCCAGCAGAGGATCTTCTGCTGCTCCGGATTCAGCCGCTTGACGCCGCCGGGCAGCTCCAGGCGGTTGAGCAGGTTATATTTAGCCAAAGGAACACCCCACTTTATCAGAATGCCGGGATCAGCGCGGCGATCAGAATCCCCAGCGCCGCGCCGCAGAGCACCTCCAGCGGCGTATGCCCCAAAAATTCCTTGAGGCGCTTGTTCGGGCCGCCGCGCTCCTCGGGCGCGTCCTCGCCGCGCGCGAGCGCGTCGAACTCCTCCTTGAGCATCTGGAAGATCTCCTTGAAGTCGATGACCATCTTGTTGAGCACCTTCGCCTGCTCCCCGGCGGCGCGGCGCACCCCCATCGCGTCGTACATGACGATGCCCGCCATCGCCAGCGAGAGCGCGAACTCCGGGGAGGCGTAGCCGAGCTTTTTGGCCACGCCCACCGACACCGCGCACACCAGCGCCGAATGGGAGCTGGGCATCCCGCCCGAGCCCACCATGCGTTCCCAGATGATCTTGCGGCTGGGGATATAGGCCAGGATCGTCTTCAGCAGCTGCGCCGCGAACCACGCGAGAAACCCCACGTCGATGACATAGTTGCTGATCAGTACTCTCAATGGGTTCATAACTTCCTCCAGTCCGGCGGTTGTCCGGATGCTTTAGTGATCCCTGCCGAGGATCATCTCCGCGACCCACAGCAGAAATTCATTGCCGGGGATCGCCGCGACGCATTCCCCGGCTTCGCCGATCAGTTCCCGCGCGCGCTCCCGCGCGCCCGAAAGCCCCAGCAGGGTGACATAGGTCGTCTTGTGGTTTTCCTCGTCGCTGCCGGTCGGCTTGCCGAGCTTTTCGGCGTCGCCCGCCACGTCGAGGATGTCGTCGGTGATCTGGAACGCCAGCCCGCACGCCCGCGCATACCGGTCCGCCGTCTCCAGGAGCTCCTCCCCCGCGTTCCCCGCGAGACAGCCGAGCCGCGCGGAGGCGCGCAGCAGCGCGCCCGTCTTGAGCGCGTAGAGGGTATTCAGCGTCTCGAGGTCGACCGGCTTGCCCTCGCAGCCGAGGTCGATCACCTGGCCGCCGAGCATCCCGCGCACCCCCGCCGCCTTAGCGAGGGTGCGGACCGCCTCCACCCGCTGCACGTCGGAAAGGGGCGCGTCGGCGGCCGTCTCAAACGCCAGCGTGAGCAGCCCGTCCCCCGCGAGCAGGGCGTTGGCCTCGCCGAACGCCTTGTGGCAGGAGGGCTTGCCCCGGCGGAAATCGTCGTCGTCCATGCAGGGCAGGTCGTCGTGGATGAGAGAGTAGGCGTGAATCATCTCGATCGCGCAGGCCAGCGCCATCGCCCCCTCCCGGGAGGCGTGGGTGAGCCGCCCGAACTCGAGCACCATCGCCGCCCGCAGCCGCTTGCCCGCGTCGAGCAGGCTGTGGCGCATCGCGTCGACGACCACGATCTGCCGCAGCTCCCGGTCGAAGTGCAGCCGTTCCCGCAGCGCGTCGTTTACCTGCGTCGCGTAGGACGCGAGCTGCTGCTCATACCGGTTCATCTTCCGTCTCCTTCGGGGCCGCCAGCTTCTCCACCTTGAGCTTGGCGGCGTCCAGCTTCCCGTTTGCAAAGTCCAATAGCTTTACAGCCTCGCCGTAGAGCTTGACCGCGTCGTCGATCGAAACGTCGCCGCCCAATTTCGCGGCGATCTCCTCAAGCCGCGCGACCGCGGCTTCCAGCGTCATCGTCTTGGTCATGTCGTCCTCCTATTCGTCCCGGTCACTTCCGACAGAATCTCTCCGTCGGCGACCCGCGTCGTCAGCAGGTCCCCCGGCTTCACCTGTTCCGCCGAGAGGACGGTGCGCCCGTCCGCGCTCGTCAGGCTGTAGCCGCGGGAGAGGATCTTCATCGGACTGCGCTCCTCCACGAGCGCGCCGAGGTATTGCAGGCGGTTTCGCGCGCCGTCCAGCCTTTGCAGAACGCCCGCGCGGATCTCCCGTTCCAACGCGTCCAGCCGCAGTCCGCAGGCGCGCAGGACCCCCTCGGGGGTCGTAAGCCCGGCGCGCAGCTGGCGCAGCCGGAGCTCCGTCCCCTCGATACGGCGGACGACCGCCCCGTGGCAGCGCGCGCCGAGATCGGCGAGGTAATATTGCAGGTCGGCCATGTTGGGCACGGCGAGCTCCGCCGCGGCGGAGGGGGTCGGCGCGCGCAAATCTGCCGCGAAGTCGGCGATCGTAAAGTCGGTCTCGTGCCCGACGGCGGAAATCACCGGGACGCCGCTCGCCGCGATCGCGCGCGCGAGGGCTTCGTCGTTAAAGGCCCAGAGGTCCTCGATCGAGCCGCCGCCCCGCCCGATGATGATCAGGTCACAGGTTTTGGCGGCGTTGAGGGCGCGGATGCCGTCAATCAGCGTCCTTGCCGCGCCCGCCCCCTGCACCTGCGCGGGACAGAGCACGACCGTTGCCGCCGGGTAGCGGCGGGAGAGGATATTGAGCATATCCTGCAGCGCCGCCGCGCCCTCGCTCGTCACGATGCCGATCCGCTCGGGATAGGGCGGCAGCGGGCGCTTGCGCGCCTCGTCGAAGAGCCCCTCGGCCGCGAGCTTCGCCTTGAGCTGCTCATAGGCCAGGTGGAGCGCGCCGATCCCGTCCGGCTGCATGTCGGTCACATAGAACTGGTAGCTGCCGTCCCGCTCGTAAAGGGAGACGGAACCGCTCACGATCACCGACATGCCGTTCTCGGGCGAAAAGGGCACGCGCGCCGCGTAGCTGCGGAACATCACCGCCTTGACGGCGGCGGAATCGTCCTTGAGCGTGAAATAGAGGTGCCCCGACTTGTAGTGCCGGGTAAAATTGGAGATCTCCCCCCGGACCATCAGCCCCGAAAGGACGTGGTCCGATTCAAGGAGGGATTTCACATAGCGGTTGAGCTGGGAGACCGAAACAACGGTGGGGTTCTTCAGCACGCCGTCCCCCCCTCTCCCGCGCGCGACGCCAAAATCGCGACCCCGGCGGCGTTGTCGGAGGAAAACTGCGGGTCGGCGAAATAGCCCCCGTACCGCGCGGTCACCGCCTCGCGGATGATCGAATTGGACATGACGCCCCCCGCGTAGAGGATGGGCAGCTCGCCGAACCGCGCCCGGACCGCCTCGGTCATGCCGCAGAGGGCGGCGAGGATGCTGTCGAGGCAGTAGCGCGCGATATCGCGGTCCGCCTCCCCGTCGAGCTTCATCTTTTGGCAGCGGTTCTCAATCCCGGAGAGGGAGCAGTCCGCCCCCTTCATCACCGGGCGCACCCGGTAGGTCTTTTCCGATTCCTTCGCGAGGCGTTCGAGCTCCCGCCCTGCGGGAAACCGCAGGCCAAGCATCCCGCCCACGCGGTCGACCGCCTGCCCCGCCTTGAGGTCGAGCGAACGGGCGAAGAGCCGCACGGTAAAGCCGCACGGCCCGCCCGGTTCGGCGATCAGGCATTCGGTCGTGCCGCCCGACAGGTGGAAGGCCGCGAACCGCTTTCCGATCAGGTCGAGCCGGCCGGCGGAAAAAAGCGCCGCCGCGATGTGTCCCGACTGGTGGGATACCCGCGTGAGCGGCGCGCCGCAGGCGGCGCCGACCGATTGGGCAACCGCCTCCCCGACGAGGAAGCAGGGCATATAGGAGCCCTCGGCGTCACGCGGGCGCACCGACGCACCGACGCCCGCGAGCGGCGGGGGCCCCGCTTCAAAGAGGGCCTCGACCAGCGCGCCGAGCTGTTTGACATGCGCGAAGACCGCGTCGCTCTGCCGCAGGCCGAGCTCCCCCTCTCTCACCGGAAGGAGCTGTTTTTGCTGGCGCACCGCGCCGCTTTCCGAATCATAGAGGGCGGCGGAGGTGGTGTAGTTGCTCGTGTCGATTCCGAGGTACCAGGCCATCGCGTTACTCCGCCGCCGTTTCGGCGGCGGCCTCTTTGGCGGCGCGGACCGCCTCGTCCTCCGCCTTCGCCTCCCCGGCCGAAGCCGCGGCCTCCTCCTCGGCCCGGCGCGCCTCGGGCACATCCTGCCCCTTCGCGCGCACATAGGCGCCGAGCACCCCATTGACAAAGGAAAAGTCGTCGGCGCTGCCGTATTTTTTGGCCAGCTCGACCGCCTCGTTGATCGAGGCGCCGACCGGCACCGTGTCAACGTTGTCGATCTCCCACAGGCTCAGCCGCAGGATGGTCAGCGCCACGCGCGACATGCGGTTGAGCTTCCACTTTTTCGAGTGGGCGGTGATCGTCTCGTCAAGCCAGGGCAGATGATCGCAGACGTCGCTTGCAAGGCGGTATGCATAATCATCCACCTCGAGGTTGCGGCCGATCACGGCCTCCTCGATGATCTCGTCGACCGATTCCTCCTTGAAGGAGCGCTCAAATACCAGCATAAAGGCCTGCTCGCGGGATTCGCTTCGTTTCATATTGTCCTCTCCTAATTGTACGTCTGCGACAAGAATACCCTCCAAGGGGGCCTCGGAGGGCAGTGAATCGTTTTTTGGTCAGGCTTCCGTCTGCTCGGCGGGCTCGGCAAAGACGATGCCGGCGATGTTGATGTTGACCCGCGAAACGGCGATCCCGGTCATGTTCTGGACGGCCTCCTTGACGGCCGACTGGATCTTCTCGGCGGTCTCGGGGATGTTGACGCCCGCCTTGATGTTCACATGGAGCTCGATGACGGCCACGTCGTCCGACAGGTCGATGCCGATCGGCTTGGCGGACTGTTTTTTGAGCAGCCAGCCCTTGAGATTGGTCGCAAAGGAAGCGAGGGAGTCCACCCCTTCGATCTCCAGCGCCGCGTAGCGCGCGATGGTGGCGATCACCTCGCGGGAAATCTTGAGATTGCCTGCCGCCTGATTCTGGTCGTGACTCTGCATAATCATTCTCCTTTGTATGGCGAGAAACGGATGTGTCCGATTGTTTTTCGGGAGCCAGTGTAGCATACAGGAATATTATATCATAAAATTCCGAATATACAACCGTATATGCAATCTTTTCCGCAAAGAAAGGAGAAGGAAAAAGCCTGCTTTTCAGCAGGCTTTTTTGGTGAAGATTCCGGCTGCGGGCTAACTGATCTCGACGATCGAGATGTTCTCGACCGGGATGCTGGTCTCCTTGAGGATGATATCCTTCATCTGGGCCACCTGGTCCGCTTCGAGCCCCTCCGTCTTGACCACCACGTCGACGTTGTCGGTGTCGTAGTAGACCATGCAGTCCTCGAAGCCCTTGGCCTTGATGAGGTTTTCAATCTTGCCCTCCGTCTCGATCGACTTTGCGATCTCGGTGGCCTTGAGCGCCATCTCCGCCTTGATGTCCGGGTCGACGTCCGCGCTGGCCATCATATTCTTGAGGGTCTCGACCGACTCGTCGCGGGAGCGCTGGCGGGTGACCTTTGCCTCGGCAAAATAGGCCTCGCCGTCGATGTCGTCCACCGTCGGGTCGTTCGCGTCGACCAGCTGGGCGTCGCCGTAGTTCTTGTCATTGGCGAGCGCGCCGGTCGCGGTCAGGTCGCCGTCCGTCCTGGCGAACTGATAGTTGACGTAGACGGCCAGCCCGAGCCCTACCACCAGGGATGCCAGGATGATCTGTTTTTTGCCGATAATCATATTCATACGGGGGTTCCTCCTCTTTTGATAAACTGAACTTATGGCCATAAACTGCGGGCTGCCGCCGCAGGGTATGCACGAATCATTTGCTGAGCTTGGTGACGCACACCTTGTTGTAGGGGATTCCGAGCGCGGTGGTGACCACCTGCGTCACCCGTTCCTGCACCACCATGCTCCCCGCGCCCTCGCACACGATGACGACCCCCTGGATGGCGGGCTGCCGTTCGGTTTTGACGAGCGCCTCCTTTTTGCCGTTCCCGGCGTCGACGACGATGTATTTCTGCTCGGTGTTCTCCTGCTGGGTCTCCCGGGCCACCTCGTCGCCGTTATAGCTGTTGGTGCGGTTGACGTTCTGCGTCTCCTCCACCGCGTAGACATATTCGACGCCGCTTTCGGCCGTGACCATCACCTGGCACCGGCCCACCCCTTCGATGCTCCCCACGATCCCGGTGAGCCGATCCTCCAGCTGCGCCACATACTCCTGAGAGGTAAGCTGCCCCGCCCCGACGCTGGGATTCGGCTTGTTGGAGCCTCCGGTCTGGATCACCGTCGAAAGGAAGATCAGCGCCATGCCGGCTATCCCGACGAATAGTAGGGTGCGGCTGTGCTTTCCCTTGAAGACCGCGTCCAGCTTTTCCCGCAGTCCCGCGCCCAATCTGGTCCCATTCATGAGGTCACTCCTTTGTCGTCATATCCAATCAGTACCCTGACGCCGAGGCGTTCGGTCAATGCGGCGCGGATCTCGTCGTGCCGGGGCAGATAGCTGCGGTCGAGCTCCACCTCGCACTCACTAATAGATATGCCGCCCTGCCCGTCGTCATGTACATTTATGTAAATTTTGTTGTAGCTGACGCCCATGTCCCGCAGGGCACGCATCGCCTCCAGCCGCACGCTTTCGGTCGCGCGTTCCTGCGCGCCCTCCTCCACCGCGCTCTCAAGCCGTCCGGCCTTTTCCTCGATCCGCCGCTGGATCGATTCCGGCGGCGTGAGCTCGACCGAGGCGGACGGCAGCACGACCGGCGAAAGCAGGCACCCGAGGAAAAAGACGCCGCAGGTAATGTTGAAGACCCGCTGCATGCTGGACTTCGGCAGGATGAGCTGCGCGAGCGCGCAGGCGATCGCCGCGGCGCAGATGCCGAACGCCCACTGCCTGACACTATCCAATATACGTTCCCTCCCCGCGAAAATATGACACGTCCCCGAAAACCCCGTCCTATACCCCGGTGGACACCATCATGACGAGCGAGGTCGAAATGACGATGAGCAGCGCGAAGCAGAGGATGACCGCGATGAGGATGCCCAGCGTGGCGGAGGAGCTTTTGAGGATGCTCGCCACCGGCTTTACGCCGAGCATCTCGCTCACCGCCCCCGCGAGGTTCACGGTGAAATACCACAGCACCGTCTGCAGGAAGACGGGCAGGAAGGTCATCAGCGCGATCAGGATGCCGAACACGCCGACCGTCGCCTTGAGGAGCCTCAGGTATCCCTGCGTGGCGACGAAGGCGTCGGAGAGCGCGCCGCCCACCACCGGCACAAAGCTACCGATCAGAAATTTCGCCGCCTTGGAGGCGACCGTGTCGCTGCCCGACGCAACCATCGTCTGGAGCGAGAGCAGCCCCACGAAGAGGGTGAGCAGCAGCCCCAGCGCCCACGACACCGCCGATTTGATCGCGCCCGCGACCGCCGACACGTCGACGCCGGGCGCGAGGTTCCCGACCACGCAGAAGGCGAGGTAGACCCCCATCAGCGGCACGAAGATTCCCGCCACCACCTGCGAGACCACCTGGCAGGCCATGAAGAGGAAGGCGGTGTAGGTGGTGGCGGTCACCGCCTGCCCCCCGACTGTGACAATCGATGAAAAGATCGGGATGAACGCAAGGACGAAGTTGGAGTAGTCGCGGATGGCCGCGGCGGTCGTCGTGATGCAGTCGATGATCGGCGAGACGATCGACGCCGCCACGCACACCACCGCCACCGCCGCGAAGACGGTCGACAGCGTCCCCTCCCAGAGGGAGGTCTTGAGCCCGTCGAGCATGGCGCAGAGCAGCACCGTGCCGAGCACCGCGCCGAAGACGGTCAGCGGCAGGCGAATGCGCTCCTTCACGAGCCCCCAGATCTCCCGGAAGAACGCCTCGGGCGAGAGGGCGAGCAGCTCCTTGTAGTCGATGCCGTGCAGCCCGGTGCGCTCCATCAGATCCTGCGCGTCGTCCGGCAGTTCGCCGAGCAGCTCGTCCGCGCCCACCGCGTCGAGTTCCCGGCTCAGGTCGTAATCCCCCTCCCCCGCGCCTGCGTAGCCCCACGCCTCCGCCGCGTCGCCGGGCCTGTCCCAGGTGACCAGCTCCACCGCGAAGGCGCCCGTCCCGCAGAGGCCGGCCAAAAACAGCGCCGCGAAAAACCCCACAAGCCGCCGCATCATCCCGCACCCCCGATCAGGCCGCCCGCGATGCCGAGGATCTTTTCAAAGAGCGGCAAACTGACGAGCAGCACCGACAGCTTGCCCGCCGTCTCCACCTTGGAGGCGATCGCCGTCTCCCCGAGGTCGCGGCAGGCGTCGCAGGCGATCTGGGTGATGAAGCAGAGCCCCAGCGCCTTGAAGAGGATCTGCACGTATTCCGCCTTGGCGCCCGTCGCCTCGAAAAGGGACCGGATCCGCTCGAAAAGCGGGAGCGCGGAGGTGATGATCATCCCCAGGATCAGAACGCCCGCCGTCAGCGAAAGCAGCAGGGAGTACTCGGGGTTTTTCTGCTTGAGCACCGTGCCGAGCGCGACCGCGACGATCGCCAGCCCGGTAATCGTCATCATATTCATGTCAGTAGAGCCCAAAGACGCTCTTGACCGTCTCGAACAGCGTGTTGATCTGCACGATGATCATCATCAGCACGACGATCAGCCCCGCAAGGGTGGTCATCATCGCCTGTTCCTCCCGCCCCGAGCGGATCAGCACCTGGTTGAGGACCGCCACAATGATCCCGATCGCCGCGATTTTAAAGATCAAATCCACATCCATAATCTTTCATCGTCCTTTCCCGCCAAACTTGTCCTTTGCATTATAGATATGCCTGTCCCTCCCGGTTCAGAACTCTTTTTTCCGGATGCTTCCCCGGCCCCCGCAGGCGGCCTGTTTTCGCAGTACAGGCATCAAATGAAAAAGACCACCACAAAGGCTCCCGCCAAAAGGCCCATCGTGCGGTAGAGCTTGCCGTGGGATTCGCACCGTTCCCGGGCCGCGGCCAGCTGCATGGCGAGCAGCGCCTTCGCGTGGGAAAGGCTCGAGAGCTGCCCGTCGAGGTCGCACTGCCCGAGAGTGTCGGCCAGCGCCTCGACGATCGCGGCGTCCTCCCGGGTGAGGCTCCCGCCCTGCTTTTCCACCGCTTCCCGCCACGCCTGCGGAAAGGGCGTTCCCTTCCGGCAGAGGGTAGCGCAGGCGGGTAGGAAGGGCACCTCCTGCGCCGATTCCCGCTCCTCCAGCCGCGCGACGGCCTCGTCGGGAGGCGCCAGGCTGTAGGAAAGCTCCCCCTCCATCCCCGTCAGCAGGGCGATGCAGCCCTCCAGCTCCCGTACACGGCGGGAAAGCGCCTGCGCCATCGAAATTCCGATCGAGGTGGTGCAGGCGACCACCAGCAGCATTCCGCAAACCTTCAATATCATCAGCATGGCGCCGGCACCTCCCTGATCTCCCGGATTTTCGAGGGGCTTTCCGCGCCCTCCAGCAGCACGAGCTTTTGGAACGCGCCCGTCTCCAGCAGCCGCCTGGCCTGCGGCTTGCGCAGAAATTCCTCGTAGTCGGCGGCGTGCAGCGAGGTCACGACCGCCACGCCGCTGTTGGCGGCGGCGGCCACCGCCTCCACCTCGCCGTCGGTGCAGATCTCGTCGCAGACGATCACCTGCGGGGAGAGGTAACGCACCGCGATCTGCAGCCCCTTCGCCTTCGGGTAGCCGGAAAGCAGGTCGCAGCAGGGCCCCAGCTCGCTCTGTACGACGCCGCCCGAGGCCGCGCCGATCTCCCCGCTCTCGTCGACGACACACACCTTAAGGTAGCCGCCGGGGGAACCGGAGGAGAGCTGGCGCGCCGTGTCGCGCAGCAGCGTCGTCTTGCCGCTGGCGGGCGGCCCGACAATGAGCACGCCGCACGGCCTGTCCCAGAAGCAGCCCCGCACGAGCGGGTCCGCCGCCCCGTAGATCTCCCGCGCGACGCGCAGGTTGATCGAGGTGATGTCCCGCACGGCGGTCACCTTCCCCTCCTCGGCCACGGCTGTCGCCGCGATGCCCGCGCGGTGTCCGCCGCGTACCGAGAGGTAGCCGTCGCACAGCTCCCGCTGGTGGCTGTGCACCGCCCAGCCGCACAGCGTCACAAAGGAGTCCTGCATGTCCGCCTTGGTCAGGAGAAAGGCGTTCAGCGCGGGCCGGTCGGAGACCCCGCCGTTTTCATCCACAAAGAGCACCTTGGCCGACGCCATCAGCCCGAGGGGCTTTCCCGTCCGCAAACGGATTTCCGTCACCTCCGCCGCGATCTGCGCGGGGACCCGCGAAAGCACCCGCCGCACCCGTTCCCCAAGGGTCGCCGCCGCGGAGAGGTAGCGCTCGTCTTCCTTCATTTCATCACGTCCTTTTCCAGTCTTCCCTCCTATCTTATTAGCCCGTCCGCTTTTTTAGAACCGGAGACCGGACAGGCGCAAATGGGCCGCCCGCG
>ENA-UOIV01000722-UOIV01000722.1-human-gut-metagenome-genome-assembly--contig:-C59-NODE-722-length-33482-cov-6.502977_pt1 | contig 33482 bp, 27 predicted proteins | sample MGYA00242333_ERZ723880 | MGnify/ENA metagenome assembly ERZ723880 | reverse complement strand
TGGTCACCTCCGACAACCCACGCACCGAGGACCCCTGGGCGATTCAGGAGGATATCCTGGCCGGCATGGGAGGCCCGGGGGGCGAGATCCACATCGAGCCCGACCGGCCCCAGGCCATCCGCTGGGCCCTGGCCCAGGGGCGGCCGGGGGACGTGATCGTCCTGGCGGGCAAGGGGCATGAGACCTATCAGGAGGTAAACGGGGTGCAGTACCCCATGGACGAGCGGGAGATCGTGGCGGAATATTTTGAAAAACAGGCCAAGCGGCGGGAAAGGGCTGGAAATTTTCCGGCGGGTGTAGTATAATACCAGTTTGCCAACCGACCCATTGGCGTGCCCAAGAGAAAGAAAACTCCTGGAGGTTTGACCGATGACATATATCCTCAGCTTTATTGTGGCCTTTGGCGTTACCGCCATCGCCGGGCAGATCCTGATTCCCATTCTCCGCCGCCTGAAGGCGGGGCAGTCCATCCGGGAGGATGGGCCCACCTGGCACATGTCCAAGCAGGGCACCCCCACCATGGGCGGCCTGATGTTTATTCTGGGTATTGGAATCGCCGTGCTCACCGCCGGCTGGGGGGATCTCCAGAGCGGCCTTCACAACCATCTGGTGGTATTCCTCTTTGCCCTGGTGTTTGGGGCCATCGGCTTTGTGGACGATTTCCAGAAGCTGCGCCACCACGCCAACGAGGGACTGACCGCCCCCCAGAAATTTTTCCTGCAGCTGGCGGCGGCCGTCGTGTTTGTCATCCTGATGCGCCGGGACGGCTATCTCACCCCGGACCTGTATATCCCCTTCCTGAATGTGGAGATCGTGGGCATCCCCTGGATCGTATACATGGTCTTCGCCGCCTTCGTCATGGTGGGGACGGTGAACGCCGTCAACCTCACCGACGGGGTGGACGGCTTGGCCACCGGAGTGACCATCCCGGTGATGATCTGCTATGTGGCGGTGTCCGCCTGGTATGGCCGCACCGACCTGGTCATCGTGTCCGCCGCCCTGGCGGGGGGACTGTCTGCCTTCCTCATCTATAACTTCCATCCGGCCAAGGTGTTCATGGGGGACACCGGCTCCCTGTTCCTGGGGGGCGCGGTGTGCGGCCTGGCCTTCGCCCTGGACCTGCCTCTGATGATCCCCATTGTGGGACTCATCTACGTCCTGGAGGTTCTGTCCGATATTATCCAGGTCGTATACTTTAAAAAGACCGGCGGCAAGCGGTTCTTCCGCATGGCGCCCCTCCACCACCATCTGGAGATGGGGGGCTGGAGCGAGACCAAGCTGTTCTGCGTCTTTTCCGGGATTACCCTGGTGCTGTGCCTGCTGGCATTTTTGGGGGTTATGAATCGGTATCCTATGTAAACGGTACCATCGCGCGGCGAAACTCCACCGGCCATAAAAGCAATCCTAACAGTATATCTCGAGAAATAAAATCCAATCTGTATCAACAATGTGAGTAAGGAGGCAGCTCATGGCCCGAAAGCCCAAACGTGATTTGACCGTCGATGAACAGCTGGCCCGGGGCCCCATGGACCTGCCCTTCCTGATGCTGGTGCTCCTTCTGCTGGGCATCGGCCTGATTATGATGTTCTCCGCCTCCTATGCCACCGCCTACTACCACGACGGGGACCCCCTGCTTTATATTGCCCGTCAGGCCATGTTCGGCGGGGTGGGAGTGGTGGCCATGTATGTGGTCTCCAAAATCAACTACCAGACCTTCCGGTGGATGGCCCCCATCGCGCTGGTGGGGTCTATCTTCCTGTTGCTGCTGGTCTACACCCCCCTGGGCGTGGAGCGCAACAGCGCCCGCCGGTGGCTGAAGCTGGGAATCGAATTTCAGCCCTCGGAGTTTGCCAAAATTGCGGTTATTTTGTTCTTTGCCGCCCGGCTGTGCAAGCGGGACACGGAGAAGCACAAGCGCTATAAAAACCGCTCCTTTTTTGGACGGCTCTACAACCTGCTGGACCGGATCGGATTTATTGAGCTGGTGCCCTATATGCTGGTCCTCGGGGTGGTGGCAGGCCTGGTGGTCTTTCAGCCTCATATGTCGGGCACCCTCCTGATTCTCGCGGGCGGCGCCTCGGTCCTGTTTGCGGCCGGTATCCACTGGGGTTGGTTTCTGGCGGGGGGCAGTCTGGTGGGGGGACTGGCGGCTATCATTATCGCCTTCACCCCCTATATGAATGCCCGCATCGACCTGTGGCAGAACCCCTGGAACTATATCCAGGGAAACGGCTATCAGACCGTGCAGTCCCTCATTGCCATGGGCTCCGGCGGGTTTCTGGGGCTGGGATTTGGCAACAGCATGCAGAAAATGCTCTATCTGCCTGAGCTGGAGAATGACTTCGTCTTTCCCATTGTGGTGGAGGAGCTGGGTTTTGTGGGGGGACTGGTGGTGCTGATCCTGTTTGCCCTGCTCATCCTGCGGGGCTACTGGCTGGCCCTCCACGCCCGGGATAAGTTTGGGGCCCTGACCATTGTGGGCATCATCACCTTGCTGGCCGTCCAGGTGTTTTTGAACATCGGCGTGGTCACCAACCTGATCCCCAACACCGGTATCTCCCTCCCCTTCTTCAGCTACGGCGGCACCGCCCTGATGATCCAGCTGGCGGAGATGGGGATGGTGTTGAGCATCTCCCGGCAGATCCGGGCGCCGAAAAACGACTGAACAATTGACAATTGACAATGGACAATTGGGTGGTTGACGGAGCCGGATGCGTGGAGAAGAAGGCTGTACTGGCTTCTGTGGGATGGCATTTGAATTTGCTGGCTCTGGTTCAACAGCGCCGCGGAAAAAGAGCGTGAATTATATCTTCCAATTAAGACTACGGCATCAAAAGAAGAATCGCATCCCAGAGGCGACAATTGTAAATTGTCAATTGTCAATTCTCGTAAATTGTCAATTTATACGAGGTGTTTGCATGAACATTCTGTTTACCTGCGGCGGGACGGCCGGACATGTGAATCCGGCGGTGGCCCTGGCCCGCATCTTTCAGGAGCGCAATCCGGGCTGCCGGGTGCTCTTCGTGGGGGCGGACGGGGGGATGGAGACCCGTCTGGTTCCCAAGGAGGGCTACCCCATCGAGACGGTGACCATCACCAACTTCCACCGCTCCCTGGCTCCGGCGGACATCGCCCACAACTTTGGGACGCTGATGAATATGCAGAAGTCCAAGGGCCAGGCCCGGCGCATTGTGGATGAGTTCAAGCCTGACCTGGTGGTGGGCACCGGGGGCTATGCCTCCTTCCCCGTGGTGAAGGAGGCCGCCCGCCGGAAGATCCCCACCGCCGTCCACGAGTCCAACGCCGTCCCTGGCCTCACCACCAAGGCCCTGAGCAAGGTGGTGGACTGTGTGATGGTGGGCTTTGAGGAGAGCCGCGCCCACTACGACCACCCGGAGCGGGTGGTGGTCACCGGCACCCCGGTGCGGGGGGACTTCTTCCGCTACACCCGGCAGGAGGCCCGGGAAAAGCTGGGCCTCGCCGACGACCGGCCCCTCCTGCTGTCCTACTGGGGGTCCCTGGGGGCGGAGGTGATGAACCGCCGCATGGTGGACTTCCTGGAGCGGGAGGCGAAGGAGGGAGCTCCCTTCCGCCACATCCACGGGGCTGGCCGGGATTACGCCTGGATGCAGGAGGAGCTGCTCCGGCGGGGCGTGAAGCTGGAGGGCACCGGCATCGAGGTGCGGGAGTATATCTACGACATGCCCCTGGTGATGGCGGCCGCCGACGTGGTGGTGTGCCGGGCGGGGGCCTCCACCATCTCGGAGCTCACCGCCATCGCCAAGCCGTCCATCCTGGTGCCCTCTCCCAACGTAACCGCCAACCACCAGGAGAAGAACGCCCGGGTGCTGTCCGGGCAGGGGGCGGCGGTGCTGCTGCTGGAGAAGGACTGCCCCGGCATGGAGCTCTACGACCAGGCCTCCGCCCTGCTGCGGGACCCGGCCAGGCGGGATTCCATGATCCGGGCCCTGAACTCCATGGCCGTCCCCGATGCGGGGGAGAAGATCTATCAGACCCTCATGGGCCTCCTGAAGAAGTAGGGGCGGCGTTCCGCCGCCCAGGGCCGTCCGAAAACGGGTGGCCGAAGGGTTCGGAGGGAAAGATAGTGTGAAAGAAAACCGTCAGGGTTGTCTTTCACGTTCAATTAAACCACTTTTCAGAACGTTTTAACGTTCTGAAAAGTGCCGTCAGCTTGTCGAAAAAGCTTTTTCGACAAGCTGGGGCGGCTATCAGCCGCCCGCTGCTGCCCGGGTGTGGTTTGTGCGGGCGGATCATATCCGCCCCTACAAGATACAGTCCCGATCTCAGGGGGGACCGAAACCATTTTCCGGTTTTGGGCATAGGATAGCCTGAATCCAACATATATTGGAGGCTATCCCATGAGTCATCTTGAAATTCGCGGCGGCGTGCCGCTTTCCGGACGGCTGCGGGTCCAGGGGGCGAAAAACAGCGTTCTGCCCATCCTGGCCGCCGCCCTGCTGGCCCCGGGCCAGAGCGTCCTCCACAACTGTCCCCGCCTGTCCGACGTGGAGGCCACGGGGAAGATCCTGCGGCTGCTGGGCTGCGGAGTGGAGCGGGAGGGGGAGACCCTGCTGGTGGACGCATCCCAGCCCACGGGCTGGACCATACCCGACCCGCTGATGCGGGAGATGCGCTCCTCGGTGATCTTTCTGGGAGCCATGCTGGCCCGGCTGGGCCGGGCGGAGCTGAGCTACCCCGGGGGCTGTGAGCTGGGGCCCCGGCCCATCGACCTGCACCTGGCCGCGCTGCGGAGTCTGGGGGCGGAGATCGTGGAGGAGCAGGGCCGCCTGCGCTGTACGGTGGGGAGGGGCCTGGTGGGGCGGGATCTGTGCCTGTCCATCCCCAGCGTGGGGGCCACGGAGAACGCCATGCTGGCCGCCTGCGGGGCCCGGGGGACCACCACCATCGTGGGGGCGGCCCGGGAGCCGGAGATCGTGGATGTGCAGAATTTCCTCAACGCCATGGGGGGCCGGGTGTCCGGTGCGGGCAGTCCGGTGGTGGCCGTGGAGGGCGGGATGCCCCTCCACCCTGCGGAACACACCGTGATGGGCGACCGCATTGCGGCGGCCACGTACTTATGCGCGGCGGGGGCCGCAGGCGGACGGCTGGAGCTGGAAGGGGCGGAAGCGTCCAGCATGGCGGCGGTGACAGCCTGCCTCCAGGAGGCGGGCTGTGAAATCAAGATCCTGGGGGACCGTGTTGCCCTGAACAGCCGGGGACGGCTGAGGGGAATCCGTCCGGTGCGCACCGCCCCCTACCCCGGCTTTCCCACCGACGCCCAGGCGGTGCTCATGGCCGCTCTGGCCGGGGGGACCGGCACCACTATGTTTGTAGAGAATATGTTTGACAGCCGGTACCGGCATGTGGATGAGCTCTCCCGCATGGGGGCCGACATCCAGCTGGCGGGGCGGGTGGCGGTGGTCACCGGTCGGCCCCTCCACGCCGCCAAGGTGCACAGCACCGACCTGAGGGGCGGAGCCGCTCTGGTGGTGGCTGCCCTGGGGGCGGAGGGGGTGAGCCAGGTGAGCGGCCTGGAGCACATCCGCCGGGGTTACGAGGACCTGGAGGGACAGCTGACCGCCCTGGGGGCGCAGGTCCGGCTGATACACTGAGATAAAAAGACGCCGCTCCCGCGCGGGGCGGCGGCAGGAGAACACCTATGGCGTCAATGCGGCACAACCGAAAACGGAAACGGGGTCGGCGGCGGTTCGGCCTGCTGTTCAAGCTGCTGTGCGGGGCTGCCCTGGTGGCCGCCGCCACCTTGGGGGCCACCGTCTTTTTTCAGGTGGAGACCATCGCGGTGGTGGGCAACAGCCGCTACACCGCCCAGGAGGTCATCGACGCCTCCGGGGTTCAGATCGGCGACAACCTGTTTCAGATGAACAAAAACCAGATCAGCCAGCAGATTTTGCAGCGGCTGCCCTATGTGGGGGAGGTATCCCCCCAGCGGGGGCTGCCCAGCACCCTCACCATCCAGGTGACGGAGATCTCCGCCGCCGCCCAGGTGGAGGTCTATCAGGACGATTCGGCGCAGGCAGAGCCGGCGGCGGAGGACGGGTCCGGGGACAGCGGGGAGGCGGACAGCTCCGCCCAGGGGGACAGCTCCCAGGCAGAGGGGGAGGAGACCCAGACCCTGGCCGACCAGCCCTGGCTCATCAGCGCCAGCGGCAAGCTGCTGGAGGCGGCGCCGGAGGGGAGCGGCGCTCTGTCTGTCACCGGGCTGACCGTTCTGGCCCCCCAGGCGGGTACCATGCTGGCGGTGCCCCAGGAGCAGCAGTCCCGGCTGACCACGCTGAAGGAGCTGCTCTCCGCTCTGGAGGCGGCTGGGGAGCTGGATCAGGTCTCCTCCATTGACCTGACCCACTCCACCTGGGTGGGAATGCGCTACCGGGAGAATTTTGACGCACGCCTGCCCCTGGGAGAGGATATGGCCCACTCCCTGGCGGTACTCTCGGCGGCGGTGGAGGATACCCTCCAGACCCGGGGGCCCCAGGCCGCCGGCACCATGGATCTGACCCAGGAGATGGCGGACGCGATCTTTACTCCGGCGGAAAGCTGAACGGCTGTCCTGAGCTGTTTTCATTCAATTAAATCACCCACCAGAATGTTTGATTGCTCTGATGGGTGCGGTCGGCTGGCCGAAAAGGCATTTTCCGCGAGCTGAGCTGGAAAGTTTCTGTAATTCCGCCTTTTTCTCTTGACCTGCCTGAAAAAGAGCGATACAATATAACAAAATATCGACTTTGCAATTCATCCGACCACAAGAAGTAGGCTTGTGGGGGATTTTGACTTTGTACTTAGGAGGAACGACAATGGCCTTCGGAATGGACATGGGTCCCGACAGTGTGGTAAATATCAAAGTAATCGGCGTGGGCGGCGGCGGAAACAACGTGGTCAACCGCATGGTGCGCACCGGTACCAAGGGGGTTGACTTTATCGCCATCAACACGGACAAGCAGGCGCTGACCGTGTCGGCCGCCACGTATAAAATTCAGATCGGGGAGAAGCTCACCAACGGACAGGGGGCGGGCTCCGACCCGGAGGTGGGCCGCAAGTCCGCCGAGGAGAACCGCAACCAGATCTCCAAGGCCCTGGAGGACGCGGACATGGTGTTCATCACCGCCGGAATGGGCGGCGGCACCGGCACCGGCGCGGCCCCCATTGTGGCCGACATCGCCAAGGAGCTGGGCATCCTCACCGTGGGCGTGGTAACAAAGCCCTTCCGCTTTGAGGGTATGCGCCGGATGAAGCAGGCCGAGGGGGGCATCAACGAGCTGCGCAACAAGGTGGACTCCCTGGTCATCATCCCCAACGAGCGGCTGAAGCTGGCCACCGACCAGAAGATCACCATGCTCAACGCCTTTGAGATCGCCGACGATGTGCTGCAGCAGGCGGTCCAGTCCATCTCCGACCTGATCAAGAACACCGGGTTCATCAACCTGGACTTCGCCGACGTGTCCGCCGTGATGAAGGACGCCGGCCGGGCTCACATGGGCGTGGGCCGGGCCGCCGGCAAGAACAAGGCCGAGGAGGCCGCCAAGATGGCCATCTCCAGCCCCCTGCTGGAGACCTCCATCAACGGAGCCAAGGGCGTGCTGATTAACGTCACCGGCTCCATGGACATCGGCCTGGAGGAGGTGGAGACCGCCGCCAATCTGGTGCAGGAGGCCGCCCACCCCGAGGCCAACATCATCTTCGGCGCCGCCTTCGACGACACTCTGGAGGACGAGCTGCGGGTCACCGTCATCGCCACCGGCTTTGACGAGAAGGAGGAGCAGCCTGCCGCCGCCCCCACCGCGGCCGCCAGCAGCAAGCCCTTCACCAGCGCCGGAGCCCGTGTGGAGGAGCAGCGCGCCGCCGGAGCGGCTCAGCCCGCCGCCTCCGCCCCCGCGCAGGAGCCCGAGGCCGAGAAGGCCGCCGTCAGCGACGACGACTGGGACATTCTGGAGCGCATTTTCAACCGCAAGCGCTGAGACCTGCGGTTCTGACAAACGAAATACCGGCCCTGGAGAGGAAGCAAACGCCGCTCCAGGGCCTTTTTTTAAAGAGGAGGGCCGCTGGGACGGCGGGAGGAAGCGTATGGGAACGAGAATGAGGGCCTGGCTCTCTGTGGGGATGGCGGCGGTCTGTGCGCTACTGATGGCAGGCTGCGCCCAGGGAGAGGCGGCGCTGGAGGTGGATATGGTCAATCTTTCGGCCGCGGTGGAGGAGCGTGAGGAGGTCCCGGCGTGGGCGGCCCCGTATGTTACAGAGGAGACAGGCCCCTATGGGCAGGAGATCCGGCGCTGGAGCCGTCCGGAGCCGGAGACTCTGCCGGAGGCCGGGCCGGAGGAGATGCGCGGTCTGCTCACCGCTCTGGGGCTGGATCAAGATGCTGTGGCCTCCTACTCGCTGGAGCGACTGGAGGAGTTTTGTTCGGCCAAGACGATCACGGTGCACTCTGCCTACCTCAGGACGGAGGAGGACGGCGCGGTGAGCTACCATACCCGGGAGGAGGCCCTGGCAGAGCTGACGGCGGACCGAGAGAGAGCAGCCGGAGATGCCTGGATGAACCTGCGGGTGGGCTGGACCAACGGGAGCGAAGGGCCGGAGGGGGATCTGTTTACTGTAACTGCCCTATGGCTCACCCAGCCCGCTCAGGGGTGGGAGGACGTGATCGGCATCGCTGTGAAGGGGTACACCGCGGACGATTCGACCCTGCGCGGATGGTACCGCTCCAGCGGGGAGGATGAGGCCGGAGCCGGACTTGAGGATGGCACGGCTTATCAGACGCTGGCTGCGCCGGACTGGGAGGGCGGGGCCATGATTCTGGATTTGGCCGGGACTGCCCAGGGCCAGGGGAAGAAGGCATATATGGAGCTGTACGCACGGCCCCTCTATCCGGAGATCTCCATGCACAGCCAGGTGTGCGGGACGTACCTCCACCAGCGGGAACAGCAGGAGGAGAGTCCTGCTTTGGGGCTGCTTCAGGGGCCGGAGGAGGGGGAGAAAAACAGGGGCTGGCTGGAGCACTCGGTGACCGTGTCCAAATCCCTGCGGGAGCAATACGCGCCCCAGACGCTCCTGTGCGAATTTTTCTACGCCCCATGAAAAAGCTGCTCTCCGGAGAGCAAAGTTTTGCTTAGGCCTTGTTTGAAAATTGGAAATGTGCCCGACGGCGAGGGATTTTTTCGCCAGACAAGGCGATTTGACGCGGCAATACTTTGTGTATTGCAAGGAAAATCAACGCAGTATGGCGGAAAAAGACCCGCCGTTTGGGTATATTGACATTTTTCAAACATGGCCTAGCCCCAGATTGCCCGGGGCCAAGCGAAGATCCTGGCTGGACCTGTCCAGGAGGGCCTGTCGGCCGGCACACTTTACCGGAGCAGAAAACTTAAAAAATATTCAGAAATGGCTTGCCTCTGAAGCTTAGAAGCAGTATATTGATTATGAAAAGCACCTCGTGTTTGGATCTGCAGCAGGAATAAGGACGGAAAAGAAAATCAGATTTTGACTTGTCAAAATAAAGAATTTTTATGCCAAAGGAATATTTTCCACAGAAAGGGAGGATCAACGATGACAGCGTTTCGCCGCAGAGATGCCGCCGCAGGCTGTATTGCCATCGGCCTGCTTCCCTTCTTTGAGAATCTGGTGACAGACTGGGTGCTGTATGAGCAGGTTGGATCTCTGGCCTACAACAGCAGTCCGCTGCATTTTTTGGGCTTTATCTTGTTCGCAGTCTGGCTTTTCACGGATTATTGGTTTTGCACGCGGACATTCACCAGCGGGATTTGGTGGTTCAAACGGGATGAAAACACTCGTCTGCGTCCAGACGGACAGCGGACCTATTGGCTGTGCGGCGGAGTAAGCGCAGCGCTCAGCCTTGTATGTGTTGGAATGCTTCTGTGGAGCGGCCGGTGGTGGGGCGCGCTTCTGCTGCCCTTAAAACTGGCTCTTCTGTGGATGGGCTGGAAAATACTGTTCCGGCCCGCTGTAGAATAGAGGAAGATGCCAAAATACCCTGGAGCTGAAAAATATGCTCCAGGGTATCTTTTTCGGGTGAACTCAGGAAAGCGGACAACCGTGGGACTATCCCGGCTGCTGGGCGGCCAGCATGCGGGAGGGGAGCTTCCCCTTCTTGGGCTCGAAACCCATGTCGGTGACCAGCTGCTTGTCCGGGTCCAAGTACAGATTCTGGCTGAACCCGTCCAGGATGGCCTGGTGGCCGTCGCAGTCCTGGGAGATATTGGCCTGAGCCAGGCCGGGGATGTTCAGAAGGCGCAGGAGCATGGCGGTGTGGCTGTCCACGCTGCCGTGCCAGGTGACCAGTCCCAGCAGCTTCTTCCGGTCCAGAGCCAGCACCTCGCTGGGCAGCAGCTCGTCGGACACCAGAATGGCCGGCCGGTTCCCCAGGGGATCGGGGATTTTTTCGCCCAGAAGCAGGCGGATCATCCGGTTGGAGATGTCCCGCAGATCGGCCCCCCGGGCCGCCATATAGGGGTTCTCCATGGCGGCAAAGGCGGCGGAGTAGCTGGTCCCCGCCACCTGGACGGCGTACTCCGCGGTGGTGTACTGGGTCTGGATGATGGACAGAATACTGTCCACAAAGGAGGTGTCCTCCAGCAGCATGGCGTGGATGGCAAAGATGGATGCCGCCTGCGGACCCACCACCAGCGCGGCCTGGTCGTACAGATCGGCCAGCTGGAGCACCGCCCGGCGCTGGGCGGTCTGGAACCGGAGGACCTCATCCCCCGAGGAGAGGTGGGAGAGGAAGTCCAGCTGGAAAGGCTGGCGGTGGTACACCCGAAGGGGACCGTAGGCAACCTGATCCAAAATGGATTTGCCGGTCAGGATTTTCATACGATCACCGCCCCTCTGCGTTGAAAAATGTTTGGCTGTTCGCAGGGAAGCAGCCTCGACCGGAGGCTGTTCCCAGGGCAAATGTGCCAAGGACCTTCCTGTATTTTTGATTATAGTAACATTTGTACATTTTGTAAATCGGAAAAATTGCACAACAAAGAATGTTAAAATTTGGTAAGTTCAAAGAAATAGAAAACATTTTGCCTGGTATATTGGTGAAAGAAAGGGAAAAACCGCGAAAAACGGAGGAGAAATCGACGCTTTACAGCGTTAAACAGTCGTGCTATAATAAGACCAAATCCGTCCTGCCGCAGGGGGGCTTTTTCCGCCCGCGGCTGTAAAATTGGTAAATTTTGATTTCCAGGAGGTTTTGTGTCATGGTTTCCAAACGCATGCTTGGGCTGGGCACCGCCCGCTCTGTGATCCGGGAGCTGTTCGAGTACGGCAACCAGCGGGCCGCCGTCGTCGGTCGGGAGAACGTGTATGACTTCTCTCTGGGCAACCCCAGCGTCCCCGCCCCTCCCCAGGTGAATGAGACGGCCATCCGAATTCTGCAGGAGCAGCCCGACCTGATCCACTGCTACACCAGCGCCCAGGGGGACGCCGCCGCCCGGCAGCGGTTTGCCGATTCCCTGAACCGGCGCTTCGGCGGGGACTACACCGCCGATCAGTTCTACCTCACCGTGGGCGCGGCAGCATCCCTGTGCTGCGTGTTCAACGGCCTCACCTGCCCGGAGGACGAGTTCATCGTCTTCGCCCCCTACTTCCCCGAGTACAAGGTGTTCATCGAGGGGGCCGGAGCCAAGATGGTGCTCATCCCCCCGGAGATCGAGCACTTCCAGATCGACTTCGCCGCCTTTGAGCAGGCCCTCACCCCCCACACCAAGGGCGTGGTGGTGAACAGCCCCAACAACCCCTCCGGCGTGGTCTACTCCCAGGAGACCCTGGAGCGGCTGGCGGACATTTTGAGAAAGAAGGAGGCCGAGTACGGCCACCCCATCTACCTCATCTCCGACGAGCCCTACCGGGAGATCGTGTTCTCCGGCGTGAAGGCCCCCTGGATTCCCCATCTGTACGACGACACCATTGTGTGCTACTCCTTCAGCAAGTCCCTCTCCCTCCCCGGCGAGCGTCTGGGCTATGTGCTGGTCCCCGGCAAGGTCACCGACTCCAAGGAGGTGTACGCCGCTGTGGCGGGGGCCGGGCGCTCTCTGGGCTATGTGAACGCCCCCAGCCTGTTCCAGCAGGTGACCTCCCTGTGCTGTGATTTGACCTCCGACCTGTCGGTATACGAGCACAACTGCAAGCTTCTGGTGTCCGCCCTTCGGGAGATGGGCTACCATGTGGCCGAGCCCGGCGGGGCCTTCTACCTGTTCCCCCGCAGCCTGGAGAGCGACGACATGGCCTTCAGCGAGCGGGCCAAGCAGTTTGACCTGTTGCTGGTGCCCGGCTCCGGCTTCGGCGCTCCCGGCCACTTCCGGCTGGCCTACTGCGTCCAGACCGAGATGATTGAGCGGGCGCTGCCGAAATTTAAGGAGCTGGCTGATTCGTATCGATAAAATCGGCGTAAAATACAGGCAAAGCGGAGGAATCAACGTACCGCTTTGCCTGATTTTTTTGGACTTCCGACAGCTTTTTTCATCGTTTTTCCCCTAGTCAAACCCCATGCCCGTCTAGTATGATTAACTTGGCAAAGAAGAGGAACAAAGAATCAAATTCCCGTAGGAGGAAGAATTATATGACTTTGAGAAAAACAAAAGTGATCTGCACCCTGGGCCCCGCTGTGGACGACGAGGAACTGATCCGCAAGCTGATCCGTGCCGGCATGGACGCGGCGCGCTTCAACTTTTCCCACGGCGACCACGAGGAGCATCTGCAGCGCCTGAACAAGCTGAACAACGTCCGGGACGCCATGAGCCGTCCGGTGGCCACCATTCTGGACACCAAGGGCCCGGAGATCCGCATCAAGAGCTTTGATACCAAATCGATTACCCTGGAGGCGGGCGCCTCCTTCACCCTGACCACCCGGGAGGCGGCGGGCAATGCCGGGCTGGTTTCCGTCACCTACCCCGACCTCCACAAGGAGGTAGGCCCCGGCCAGAAGATCCTCATTGACGACGGCCTGGTGGCCCTGAAGGTGGACCGCATTGAGGGCCAGGACATCCACTGTACCGTGGAAAACGGCGGTACCCTGTCCGCCAACAAGAGCATCAACATCCCCGGCGTAAAGATCCATCTGCCCGCCCTCACCGAGAAGGACGTCAGTGACATCAAGTTCGGTGTGGAGCACGACTTTGACTTCATCGCCGCCTCCTTTGTCCGCCGGGCCGCCGACGTCCAGGCAGTCCGGGAGGTGCTGGACCAGTTTGGCGGTCAGGACGTGAAGATCATCGCCAAGATCGAGAACCAGGAGGGTGTGGACAACATCGACGAGATCCTGGCGGCCGCCGACGGTGTCATGGTGGCCCGGGGCGACCTGGGCGTGGAGATCCCCGCCGCCCGGGTGCCCATCCTGCAGAAGCAGATCATCCGCAAGGGCCTGCGCCTGGGCAAGCCGGTGATCACCGCCACCCAGATGCTGGACTCCATGATCCGAAATCCCCGCCCCACCCGCGCCGAGGTGTCCGACGTGGCCAACGCGGTCTTTGACGGCACCAGCTGCGTCATGCTCTCCGGCGAGACCGCCAACGGCAACTACCCCGTGGAGGCCCTGTCCGCCATGGTGGGCATCGTGGAGGAGGCCGAGCAGTCCATCCACTACTGGCGCCGCTTCGAGAAGATGATGGGGGTGTCCGCCTCCAACATCGACGACGCTATCACCCACACCTGCTGCCTCACCGCCAAGGATCTGGACGCCAAGGCCATTCTGGTGGCCACCAGCTCCGGCCGCACCGCCCGGATGATCTGCCGGTTCCGCCCCTCCTGCCCGGTGGCCGCCCTCACCATGCACGAGAAGGTGCGCCGCCAGCTGGCCATTTCCTGGGGCATCATCCCCTTCCTCACCGGGGAGGTGACCTCCACCGACCGGATCTTCTCCATGTCTGTGGAGGTGGCCCTGAAGGAGGGCCTGGTCCAGAACGGGGACACCGTGGTCATCACCGCCGGCGTGCCCCTGGGCCGCAGCGGCTCCACCAACCTGATCAAGGCGCAGATTGTCAACGAAGAGGATCTGCTGTAAGGAAACCGCTCCATAAAAACAGCCGTCCCAATCGGGACGGCTGTTTTTTGTTTTAAAGATTGCAGAGAGGAACATGTGTGAAATATAGAGGAAAAACGGACACACTAGACACCGGCGGCCCCTTGTCTGCATAGGGGAAGCGTGATACAATCAGGACAAACGGAACAGGAGGCGGAGCCATGGAGGCCACCCTTTATTTCGGCGGACCCATCGTGACCCTGGAGGAGCCCCAGTATGCCCAGGCCCTGGTGGAGCGGGGCGGACGGATTGCCTATGTGGGGGACCGGGAGGAGGCGGAGCGCTTGGCCGGTCCCGGGGCCCGCCGGGTGGATTTGGAGGGCCGGGTCCTCCTGCCCGCCTTTTTGGACCCCCACAGCCACCTGCTGGCCTGCGCCTATGCCCGCCTCCAGGTGCCCCTGGGGGAGTGCGCCGGCTGGGGAGAGATCGCGGACCGGCTGAGCAGGCATGTTCAGGAGCGGGGGATTCAGCCCGGGGAGTGGGTCAAGGGCACCGGCTACGACCAAAATGCCCTGGCGGAGGGGGCGGCCCCCGACCGCTTCTGCCTGGACCGGGCCTGTCCCAACAATCCGGTGGTGATTCAGCACGCCTCCGGCCACGCGGGGGTGTTCAACACCCTGGCCCTGGAGCGGCTGGGGGCGTTGAACGGGGACTGCGGCCTGGAGCGGGACGGGCAGGGAGAGCTCACCGGCCGGGGGGAGGAGAACCCCTTCCTGGACCTGCTGGGCCGGATTCCCATGGACGGCCTGGAGGACGTGCTGAGGGCCTTTCAGGGGGCCCAGGAGGAGTACGCCTCCCACGGCATCACCACCGCCCAGGAGGGGCTGCTCCAGCCGGTGATGGCCCCGGTGTACCAGGAGATTTTGCGGCGGGGTCTCTTGTACCTGGATGTGAATGCATACGTCCCCCCGGCGGACTATGACCGCCTCCGGGGACAGCTTGCCCAGGGAGTCAGCGCCTCGCCTGGAACCTTCCGGGTGGCGGGCATGAAGATCTTTCTGGACGGCTCCCCACAGGGGGGCACCGCCTGGGTGCGGGAGCCCTATGCGGGGGGCGGCTGTGGGACCTCCACCATGACGGACGGCCAGGTGCTGTCGGCCTTCCGGCAGGCCCTGGACCGGGACGCCCAGCTGCTGGCCCACTGCAACGGGGACCGGGCGGCAGAGCAGTATCTGACCCTCCTGGCCCAGGCGGAGAGGGAGGCGGGCAAAAAGCTGTGCCGCCCGGTGATGATCCACGCCCAGCTGCTGGGCCTGGACCAGCTGGAGTGGGTGAAGGCCCTGGGGGTGATCCCCTCCTTCTTTGTGGCCCACGTGTACCACTGGGGGGAGATCCATGTGAAAAACTTCGGCCTGGACCGGGCCGGCCGCATTAGCCCGGCGGGGAGCGCCCTGGCCCGGGGCATCCCCTTTACCTTCCACCAGGATTCTCCGGTGATCCCGCCGGATATGCTGGAGACCATCTGGTGCGCCTGCGTCCGAAGGACCAAAGCGGGCCGGGTGCTGGGGGCGGAGGAGCGCATCCCGGTGGAGGCGGCCCTCCGGGCGGTGACCCAGACTGCCGCCCTCCAGTATGGACTGGAGAGGGAACTGGGGACCCTGCGGCCGGGCAAGCGGGCGGACTTTGTGCTTTTGTCCGGCGACCCGCTGAGAACGCCGCCGGAAGAACTGAAAAAACTCCAGGTGGAGCGGACCATTCGATGTGGCCGCACCATCTGGAGCCGATAGAGAAAGAGAGGCAACTATGGGCAATATTTTTCGGGAACAGCGGCGCAGCAGCATCGTCATGGCGGTGCTCACCCTCCTGCTGGGGCTGCTGCTGGTGCTGGCCCCCATCCAGTCGGTGCGGCTGCTGTGTGGGCTTCTGGGGGCCGCTCCGCTGTTGGTGGGGCTGTCGTATGTGCGCTCCTGGGCGGACGTGGGCCGGAGGCAGGCGGGGGTCCCCCGATGGTTTCTCCTCCCGGGGCTGCTCCTGGCGGCCCTGGGGCTGTGGCTGCTCACCAGCCCCGGGTCGGTGATCGTCCTCATCCAGTTCAGCGTGGCGGCGGTGCTCATCTTCCACGGGGTCATTGACCTCCAGGGGGCGGTGAGCCTGGCGCGGCTTGGGATTCCCAACTGGTGGGTGGACCTGGTCCTGGCCGTCTTGACGGTTGTGCTGGGGGGCGTGGTGCTGCTGAATCCCTTTGGGACCATGGAGGCCATGACTATGCTCATTGGGGCGTCCCTGGTGTACGACGGGGCCAGCGACCTGTATCTGATCTACCGGGTGTCCAAGGCCTTCCGGGACGGAGGGGACCTGTGACCGCCTCCGCCGGGCGGCTGCGGGAGGTGAACCTGGAGCTGGGCAAGCCCACGGTGAACGCCGCCGTCAAGCGCCTCACCTTTGAGCTCCACCACAGCCGGTCCCTGGGGTGCGCTGCGTTGAAGATCATCCACGGCTACGGCTCCTCCGGGACCGGCGGCCGCATCCGGGTGGAGGCCCGGTCTTACTTAGCCCGCCTGAAGGGGCGGGGAGAAATCCGGGACGTGATCTATGGGGAGGACTTCTCCATCTTCAACCCGGCGGTGCTGGAGGCCTTTCGCCGCTGTGACGGTCTGCGGAAGGACCCGGACCGGGAGCGGCACAACAACGGGATTACCATTATTCTTCTCTGACGTCCTGGTTCAGCAGGGGGAGGAGGACGGAGCGGTCGTTGGGCAGGTCCCCCGCCGCCACCTGGTCCAGAAGGCGGTTCAGCGCCCGGCCCACGGCGGGGCCGGACAGGCCGGCGGCCAGGGCGTCCCGGCCGTTCACCGCCAGCTCCTTCAAGGTGAGACAGGGTTTTTGGGCCAGAATCTCCCGGGCCATGGCCTCCGCCTGGGCCCGCCGGTCGAGTTCCGGGGCGGAGCGGGGAGCGCAGGCCATGCCGTCCGCCCGCTCCAGCTCCAGCAGGTCGAAAAAGAGGCCGGGCCCCAGCCGCTGGAGCCAGCGGCGGACCACTTTGGGAGTGGCCTCGATCTGCAGCCCGTGGCGGGCGACCAACGTGACCACCCGCTCCTGGGTGCGCCTATCCAGCCGCAGCCGGGCGGCGGCCTGCTCCGCCAGCCTGGCGCTCTCCCCCTCGTGGCCGTAGAAGTGTCCCACCCCCTGTTCATCCAGGGAGAAGCAGGCGGGTTTGCCCGCGTCGTGGAGGAGGGCGGCCAGCCGCAGGGCGGGCTCCGGCCGCACCTGGCCCAGCGCTTTCACGCTGTGGGTGTACACATCATAGCAGTGGTGGGAATTCTTCTGGTCAAAGCCCACCGCCGGGGTTAGTTCCGGGACGATCTGACAGACCGTCTCCGGGAAGTCCAGTAAAATCCGCTCCGCCCCGGGACAGCACAGCAGGCGGAGAAATTCCGCCTGGATGCGCTCCCAGGCCACATAGGACAGGAGGGGGGTGTTCCGCCGGATAGCGGCGGCGGTCTCCTCCTCCAGCCGGAAGTCCAGCTGGGCGGCCAGCCGCAGCCCCCGGAGCACCCGCAGGGCGTCCTCCTGAAAGCGGCGGTCCGGCTCCCCCACACAGCGGATGACCCCGGCGGCCAGGTCCGCCTGCCCGCCGAAGGGGTCTGTCAGGCCGCTCCGGCCCCAGGCCATGGCGTTGACGGTGAAGTCCCGCCGGGCCAGGTCCTCCTCCAGGCGGGAGGTGTACGCCACCCGGTCCGGGTGCCGGTGGTCGGAGTAGGTCCCCTCCTTTCGGAAGGCGGTCACCTCCACCGGGAGGCCGCCATGGACCACGGTGACCGTCCCGTGGGCCAGGCCGGTGGGGATGCATTTGAACTTTGAACGGCAGGCGGCCAGGATCTCCTCCGGCGGAGCGGAGACGGCGGCGTCGTAGTCGTGGGGCTTCCGGCCCAGCAGGGTGTCCCGGACGCAGCCCCCCACCAGCACGGCCTGATGTCCGGCCTGCTCCAGGGCATCCAGGATCTCCAGCACTCTGGCGTCCCATTGGAACATAAGGTCCCCTCCCAGTCGTTCGTGTAATAAGCGTCCTGCGGCGGTGCCGCAGGGACCGCCCCCCTTGCGGGTGATCCAGCAGACATTATCATAGCAAATTTTGTTGGGAAGTCAATGGGCCGCGGGGACGGCGCATAGATTGAGACAGATCAGGAAAAGGGGGAGTTGCGATGTCCGCCATCTTTGACCTCCACTGCGATACCTTGACCGCGTTCATGGCCCCGGGCCGCTACCCGGACACGCTGAACGATCCGCAGTCCGCCTTTGCCCTGTGCCGTCTCCCCCAGGGGCAGCACTGGGCCCAGTGCTGTGCGGTCTTTGTGCCGGACGGCCTGCCCGAGGGGGATGTGTTCCCATTTTTCCACACCCATGTGGAAAACTTCCGGCGTCAGGGGGCGCAGTTCGCGGACCGGGCCCGGATCTGCCGCACCGCCGGGGAGGCGGAGGAGTCCTGGAGAGAGGGCAGGACCGCCCTGTTCCTCACCGTGGAGAACGGGGCGGTGCTGGGCCGAGACCTCAGGCGGGTGGAGGAGCTGGCCCGGGCGGGAGTGGTGATGGTCACCCTCACCTGGAACGGAGAGAACGCCATTGGCTCCGGCAGTCAGACCGACCACGGGCTGAGCGCCTTCGGCCGGGAGGCGGCGGGGGAGCTGATCCGGCAGGGAATTGTGCTGGACGTCTCCCACCTGAACGACAGGGGGTTCTGGGACCTGATGGAGGAGACGGACGTCCCGGTTGCGGCCTCCCACTCCAACGCCCGGGCCCTGTGCCCCCACCGGCGGAACCTCACCGACAGTCAGGCACGGGAGATCGCCCGGCGGGGCGGACTGGTGGGGCTGAACTACTACTCCCCCTTCCTGCGCTCCGACGGCAGGCCGGCGGAGTTTGAGGATGTGTACCGCCACGCCGCCCATTTTCTGGAGCTGGGACTGGAGCACTGCCTGGCTCTGGGCTCCGACTTCGATGGGGCGGATCTGCCCCTCTGCCTGGATGGATGTGAAAAAGTCCCGGAGCTGGGGCGGTATCTGGAGGAAAAACTGGGGCGGTATACGGCGGAAAAAATTTTGTGGAAAAACGCGTGGGACTTTTTTGACCGGCAAACACAAAACAGATAGAGAGACAGGAGGGAATCCCCGTGGCGCTGGAGCATCTGGAATTTTTGGAGGAGTACCGGGAGGACAACCGCATCGAGGCCAAGCGGGCTCAGGGCGGCCTGCCCCGGAGCCTGTGGGAGACCTACTCCGCCTTTGCAAACACCCTGGGGGGCGTGATTCTCCTGGGGGTGGCGGAGGACAAGGGGGATGGCTCCCTCTACTCGGTCCCCCTCTTTGACCCGGAGGAGCTGGTGGAGGAGTTCTGGTCCATGGTCCGGGATCGGAGCGTGGTCAGCGTCAACCTGCTCCGGGAGGAGGACGTGCAGATTTTGAAGAATGGCCGCAATGAGGTGGTGGCCATCTTCGTCCCCCGGGCCCCGGCCAAGGACCGGCCCGTGTACATCGGCCAGGACCCCTACACCGGCACCTACTACCGCCGGGGGGAGGGGGACTACCGCTGTCCCCGCCGGGAGGTGGAGGCCATGCTCCAGGACCGGGAGGCCCTGTGGAAGAAGTAAACCGCACAGAGAGGCCCCGGGACACGCGTGCTGCGCATGTCCCGGGGCCTCCGTTTGTCGAGAAACTTCTGTTAAGACAAATCAGCCCGAGTGTTAGCGGGGGGAGTTCGAGGGGGCGGCAGCCCGCCTCGAGTGGGATCGAATGCCCTGAATGCCTTGTACGACAAGGCGTTCAGTGAGCGCAGCGAGGACTTTTCCGCCGCTGCGCGGTAGGAAAGTAACGGCATTTTGCAGGCTGTCGGGGAAGTCCCTGGACTGTTTCGACAGCCTGTGTCTTAGGACAGCTCGAACATCCCGTGGTAGAGCTGGTAATACTCCCCCTTCTGGGCAAGCAGGTCCTGGTGGCTCCCCCGCTCCACCACCTCCCCGTGCTCCAGCACCAGAATCACATTGGCGTTGCGCACGGTGGACAGACGGTGGGCGATGACAAACACAGTGCGCCCCTCCATCAGGGCGTCCATCCCCTTTTCAATCAGGGCCTCGGTGCGGGTGTCGATGGAGGAGGTGGCCTCGTCCAGAATGAGCACCGGGGGATCGGCCACGGCGGCCCGGGCGATGGCCAGCAGCTGCCGCTGGCCCTGGGACAGGTTAGCCCCGTCCCCGGTGACCATGGTGTCGTACCCCTGGGGCAGGCGGCGGATGAAGGAGTGGGCGTTGGCGATGCGGGCGGCCCGCTCCACCTCCTCCTGGGTGGCGTCCAGCTTGCCGAAGCGGATGTTGTCCGCCACGGTGCCGGTAAACAGGTGGGTGTCCTGGAGGACGATGCCCAGACTGCGGCGCAGGTCGTCCTTGCGGATGTCCCGCACGTCGATGCCGTCGTAGGTGATGGTCCCGCCGGTCACGTCGTAGAATCGGTTGATCAGATTGGTGATGGTGGTCTTGCCCGCCCCGGTGGAGCCCACAAAGGCGATCTTGTGTCCGGGCTTGGCATAGAGGCTCAGGTCCCGCAGAACGGTCTGCCCCGGCTCATAGCCGAAGGTGACATGGTCGAACCGCACGTCCCCCCGCAGGGGAACGAGAGGGGCCGACGGCCGGGCGGAGTCCCGCCAGGCCCAGCGGCCGGTGGACTCCCGGCAGGGGGTCAGCGTCCCGTCCCCCTCCTGGCGCACCCGGACCAGTTCCACAGCGCCCCGGTCCACCTCTGGCTCCTCCTCCATGGTGCGGAAGATGCGCTCGGCGCCGGCCAGGGCCACCAGGAGGAAGTTGCCCTGCTGGGTCAGCTGGTTGATGGGCATGGCGGACTGGCGCACAAAGACCAAATAGCTGGCCAGACTGCCCAGGTCGGACTGGCCGTTGAGCACCATCAGTCCCCCCAGCACCGCGATGATGGCGTAGTTGAAGTAGGAGATGGTCACCACCGCGGGGATCATGGTGGCGGCGTAGGCCTGGGCCCGGGAGCCCGCCTCCTGGAGGGCCTGGTTCCGCTTCCGGAAGCCGGAGAGATTGGCCGGCTCGTGGCTGAACACCTTGACCACCTTCTGTCCGGCGGTCATCTCCTCGATGTAGCCGTCCAGGCTGCCCAGGTGCTCCTGCTGGCGGTCGAAGTAGAACTTGCTGCGCTTACTGCTGTAGCGGATGTAGGCGAACATCACCCCGTAGCCCACCAGGACCAGGATGGACAGCCTCCAGTTGAGGAGAAACAGCAGCAGCACCATCCCGAACAGCTGGACCATGCTCTGGATGACCACGGCGAAGCTGTTGTTCAGGGCGTCGGAGATGGTGTCCACGTCGTTGGTGAACAGGCTCATCAGGTCCCCCTTCCGGTTCTGGTCAAAGAAGCGCAGGGGGAGGGTCTGGAGCCGGTGGTACAGGTCCCGGCGGATGTCCAGGAGAATTTTCTGGGCTGCCCGGACCATGATCTGGGTGTAGCCCAGGGTGGACAGAACACCCACGGCGTAGATGGCCGCCGTGACGCCCACGCCGGCCATCAGGCCGGATACGCTGCCCTGGGCCACCACCTGGTTGACAATGGGCCGGATCATATAGGTCCCCAGCAGGTTGGCGGAGGCGCTGAGGGCGGCCAGCACGGCCACCAGCGCGATGAGGACCCGGTGCCGCCCCAGGTATCGGGAGACCGCCCCCAGGGTCCGCTTCAGGTTCTGGGGGCGCTTTCCGCTATAAACTCTGGCCATCCTGGTCCCCTCCTCTCATCTGGGAATGGTAGATCTCCTGGTAAATGGGGTCGCCGGCCAGGAGCTGGGCATGGGTGCCCACCGCGTGGACCCGCCCGTCCTCCAGAATGACGATCTGGTCGGCGTCCATCACCGAGGTGAGGCGCTGGGCGATGATCAGCTTGGTCACGTCCGTTCGCTGAGCCAGGGCCCGGCGGATCTTCCCCTCGGTGGCGGTGTCCACCGCGCTGGTGGAGTCGTCAAAGATGAGCACCTTGGGCCGCTTCAGCAGGGTCCGGGCGATGCACAGCCGCTGCTTCTGGCCGCCGGAGACGTTGACGCCCCCCTGGCCCAGGTCGGTGTCCAGCCCCTTGGGCATCCGCTCCAGAAACTCGTCGGCACAGGCCGCCCGGCAGGCGGCCCACAGGGTGTCGTCGTCCGCCTCCGGGTCGCCCCACTTCAGGTTGTCTCGGATGGTGCCCGAGAAGAGCACGTTTTTCTGCAAGACGATGCCCACCGCGTCCCGGAGGGCCTTCAGGTCGTACTCCCGCACGTCCCGGCCCCCCACCCGGACCGTCCCCACAGTGGCGTCGTACAGCCGTGGGATCAGCTGAACCAGGGTGCTCTTGGCCGAGCCGGTGCCCCCCAGGATGCCCACCGTCTCCCCCGCCCGGATGTGGAGCTCCACATCCCGCAGGGCGTATTTTTTCGAGCCCGCCTGGTACTGGAAGGACACGCAGTCGAAGTCGATGCTCCCGTCGGGCACCTCCTGAACCGGGTCCTCCGGCTCCTCCAGGTCGGGGGCCTCCTCCAGCACCTGGCCGATGCGGTGGGCGCTGGTGAGGGAGCGGGTGAGGAGGAGGAACACGTTGGAGATCATCATCAGGGAGTTCATCACCTGGAGCACATAGCTTAAAAATCCCGTGAGCTCCCCCACCTGCATCTCCCCGGCCAGGATCAGCTGTCCGCCGAACCACAGGATCATCACCACGGCGGAGTACATGACCAGCTGGAAGAAGGGCAGGTTGAGCACCGCGTTTTGGAAGGTGGTGCGGCTGGCGTCGGAGAGCTCCTGGCTCACCTCCTGGAAGCGCTCCTCCTCGTACTCCCCCCGGACGAAGGCCTTGATGGCCCGGATGCCGGTGAGCCCCTCCTGGATGCGGCTGTTCAGGCGGTCCATGGCGGCCTGCTGGCGGCTGTAGAGGGGGCTCACTTTGCGGACGATCAGGGCCAGGATGAGCCCCAGAACCGGGGTGCAGATCACAAAGACCAGGGCCAGCCTGGCGTTCATGGCAAAGGACAGCCCGATGCCCAGCAGGAGCATCACCGGCCCCCGGACCATGGGGCGCAGGCCGCCGTTGATGGCGTTCTGCATCACGGTCACGTCGGTGGTCATCCGGGTCACCAGGGACGAGGAGGAGAACCGGTCCAGGTTGGAGAAGGCGAAGCTCTGGAGCTTCTCATACTCCGCCTCCCGCAGCCCCCCGCCGAAGCGGTAGGCCGCCCGGGCGGCGAACCGGGCGTAGATGAATCCGGCGATGAGGGCCAGGCCCGCGCACAGGGCCATGGCGGCCCCCAGCTTCCAGATGCGGGGCACATCCCCCAGGGCCACGCCGTCGTCAATGATCCCCGTCATCAGCAGGGGAATGGCCATTTCGAACCCGCACTCCACCAGCAGGAGCAGGATGGCAACGAAAAAATCCCACCGGCAGGGGGACAGGTACCGGGCCATCACGCGCAGATCTCTCATAGCGTCTCCTCCTCCAGAACGCGTCCCCCCACGTTGCGGTAGGTCCGCTCCAGAAAGTCCCGCAGCTGGGCGCGCTCCTCCGGGGAGAAGCCCTGGAGCATCTGCCCCTCGATGATCTTGCACCGCCCCTCCCAGGCGTCCAGGGCGTCCCGGCCCTGCGGGGTCAGCTCCACCTGACCGCTGCGCCGGTCGCTGGGGGAGGGGCTGCGGGTGACAAAGCCCCCCCGCTCCAGGCTGTCCAGCATCCGGCAGATGGCCGAGGGGTCCACGTCGCAGCAGTCGGCCAGCTCCCGCTGGCTGCTGTGTCCCAGCTCGCTCAGATACCGCAGCACCTTGGGCTGTCCGGGGGAGAGGCCCATCTCCTTGAGATAGGGCCGCAGATAGTTCCGCTGGGCATGGGCGGTGCGGGCCAAAAGGGTGTGGATGGCATAGCGCACAGCAATCAACCTCTTTTCTTGCCATATCAATTATTGATATATCAACAATATGGGATGGTCCTATTATAGCGCGGCGGCGGCCTCTGTCAACCCTATTTCCCAAGGAAAATAAAAAAGCCTCTGGAATATCCAGAGGCTTTGAAACTGTCGAAAAAGTGGCTTTGCCACTTTTTCGAGTTAGACTGCACGAAATGTTTGCCTCGATTTCTTACGAAATTGTCGGCAAATATTTCGCGAGAAGTGTCATTTCCGAGGCGCATGTCCTCGGAAATGACAGGATTAAATTTTATTCCGTCGTCTGCGGACGACGGAACTCCTTGCAGGAGGGCTTTTTTGACAAGCTGACAGCCTCTGGAATATCCAGAGGCTGTCATAAAACTGCGTTACGCCTGGGCGGGCGGGATCTCGCCCACCCCGTTGAGGATCAGGCGGGGCCGGTAGGGGAAGCGCTCCATCTCCTCCCGGGTGGTGACGCCGGAGAGGACCAGCAGGGTGTCCAGACCGCTCTCGATGCCCGCCACGATGTCGGTGTCCATCCGGTCGCCGATGATGGCGGCGTCCTGAGAATGGACCCCCAGCAGTTTCAGGCCGGTGCGCATCATCAGGGGGTTGGGCTTTCCAATGAAATAGGCCCGCTGGCCGGTGGCCATCTCAATGGGGGCCACCAGGGCCCGGCAGGAGGGGACCAGCCCCTCCTCGGTGGGGCCGGTGAGGTCGGAGTTGCACCCGATGAACCGGGCCCCCTTCTGCACCAGATGGACCGCCTTGCAGATGGCGTCGTAGTTATAGTTGGGGGACTCCCCCATGACCACGTAGTCCGGATTGATGTCGCTGAGGGTGATGCCCCGGTCGTACAGGGCGTTGTACAGCCCGGGCTCCCCGATGACATAGGCCTTGGCCCCCGGCATCTGGGCGGCGATAAACTCCGCCGTGGCCAAAGCGCTGGTGTAGAAGTGCTGCTCGTCCACCTCCAGCCCCATGCGGGCGAGCTTGTCCTGCAGCTCCCGGGGGGTCTTGCCGCTGTTGTTGGTCAGAAACAGAAACTTTTTCTTCTCCCGGTACAGCCACTCCACGAACTCCTTGGCGCCGGGCAATAGACGGTTCCCGTGGTAGATCACGCCGTCCATATCACAGATATAGCCGCTCTTGTTGCGAAATTGATCCATAAACTCACTCCTTTGTCCGCAGAGAGGTATCTCCGGGCTGCCTCCCATTATACCGGAGTTTTTGGACAGAAACAAGGGCGGGTTTGTAAACTTTAAAGACCCAGGGCCTGCAGCGCCCGGTCCATCCCCTGGGCGAAGGCCAGGTGGCCCCGCTGGGTGAAGTGGACGCCGTCAAAGGCCAGCTCCACCCCCCACGCGCCCCCGTCGGCAAAGGCAATTCCCTGTTCCCGGGCCAGAGTGCTATACTGCTCCGCCAGATGGCGGGAGGCCTCCACCCAGGATTCATCCGCCACCCAGGCGCCCCGGCGCATGGGGGGCGGGGCGGCCAGAAGAAATTGCGTCTGGCCCCCCCACTGCCCCCGCCGCACCAGGAGCCAGGCCAGGAGGGCGCGCATCCGCTCCACTACCACCTCCGCCTGGGGCGGGGACATCTGCAGCAGGTCGTTGCTGCCCAGCATGATCACCACCGCGTCCACGGGTGAGGACCGCTTCAGCGCCTCCTCCAGGCGCTGGACCTCCCAGGGGCGGCGGGGGATCTCCCGGCCATTCTCCCCAAAGTTGACGATCTGCCGGTCCGGTTGGAGGAGAGCCAGCTGGTCAGGCCAGCGCACCTGGGGCGGGTACCGCCCGCCCAGGGGAGACTGGGGATCGTAGCCGTAGGTGTTGGAGTCCCCATAGCAAAAAATCGTTCGCTTCATCAACATTCCTCCCAGATGTGAACCGCGCGCCGCTTGGCCTGCATGTTCGATATCATAACATATTTCTTTTTTTAACGCCACAGGCCTGGCATATTTCCTTTGTACAGACAGAACTGGTCCGTTTGAGGGACAGACGGCGCGAGATGGTCAAAACTCCGCTGTAAAAGTGACAATATATCCGGAATTGAGTGGCATCTATTGCAAAATTATTCCGCTTATGATATAATTTTTCCAGGATCAATCTTAAAATATATAAAATAGTACATATTTTTTGGGACACAAAAAGACATAATTTCTATTTCGTCAAATAAGAGGGTGAGAGAAAGCGGGCGGAGCACAGAGCGGCAGACGTTTTTGAATTGCCGGAAAGGGGGAGCGTATGGAGTCAATTCAACAGAAGGGCGGCAGTGTCCGCTGGTATGTTTTGGGCGTCCTGGTGGCGATAGAGCTGCTGATGTCCTTTTCCTTTCTGGGGTATATCCATGTGGAGCCCATCTCTGTTACCTTTGCCTATATTCCGGTCCTGCTGGCCGGAGCGCTGCTGGGGCCGCTGGAGGCCACCCTTGTGGGGACTGTGTTCGGACTGGCCAGCATGTGGAAGGCCTCGGCCGACTATGTGATGGACTTTGACCAGCTCTTCTCCCCCTTCCTCAGCGGGCGGCCTCTGGAAAGCTTTCTCCTCAGCGTGGGGGCGCGTACGCTGTTTGGCCTCGTTGTGGGGATGCTGTATCTGGTCGGCCGAAAGTCCCGCTTTTCCGGACTTTGGGTGGGGGTCGTTTCCTATCTAGGACAGACCATACACGCCCTGCTGGTCTATACCGCCCTGTTTGTACTGTTTCCGGAGACAGGGTACCGGCCCGAAAATGGCCTGAGCGACCTGATCGGGGTGGGAAACATCACCGAGAACCTGATTGCCGCGGCGTTTGTGCTGATATTTTGGCGGGTGACGCGCTCCAAGCTCTGGAAGCAGTTTCAATTTCAGCTGGAGATGGCCCGGAAGCTGCAGGCGGGAGAGCGCTATCACCACTTGTCCATGGTGGTGATGGTGTTTCTGACCTTTTGCTCTTCGGTGTCGGTGGCCCTTTATTATCTCCACCGCATCAACTATGTGCTGAATCAGCATGGGGCCTCCATCACCGACGACGGCTATTCTGATCTGATCCACCTGCAGATTCAGTTTCTCATCGGAGTTCTGGCCACGATTGTGCTGGTTGCTGTATTTGTGATTTTCAACCGCCGATATGCCACATATATGAGCTTTGAGGCCAAGATGGACCCGCTCACCGGAGTTATGACCCGAAAAACATTTTTTCAGAACTGTTCCGATGTGCTGGAGAATTACGTTCCCCAGGACGGACGCTTCGGCCACTTTATTATGGTGGATGTGGACTGGTTCAAGGATATCAACGACCACTATGGACACCCGGAGGGGGACCGGGTGCTGAAGGAAGTAGCTCGGAACCTCCGGGAGATATTCCAGGAAGGCAGCCTCATCGGGCGGCTGGGAGGCGACGAATTTGCCGTGCTGCTGTATACCCTCACCTCCCGAGAGGAGCTGGAGGTGCTCCTGCGGCATTTCCAGGACCGGGTCCGCCGGATTACCTGGGAGAAGCGACGAGCCACCTGCAGTGCCGGAGCTCTGCCCATCCTCCGCCGGGACTTACCGGAGGAATACTACCGGGATGCAGACCAGCTGCTGTACCTGGCCAAAGAACAGGGGCGGGACCGTTTTGTGATCGGGGACCCGGACGAGGAGGAAACGGCGCTGGAACCGTGAGAAAAAATACAGTTCCGCATTGAGGTCGAAGAGGGCCGCATGGAGCAGAGCAGCGGCAGCCACAGAGCCGGTGCGTTGGGATGCAGTGCGCTGCGGAACGATTTTCAGAGTATAAAAACTGCCCCGCGTCCAGGTCGATGGACGCGGGGCAGTTTTTATACATGGATGGATGTCTCAGGTGGCGCTGGGCAGGGCCAGGAACTCCTCGGCCTCGGGGTCGGTAAACACCTTGGCGAACTCAGCGCCGCTCATGGTCTCATGGGCCAGCAGATACTGGGCAGTGAGCTCCAGCTGGGGCCGGCACCGGGTGAGGATCTCCTCACAGCGGGCGTAGGCCCGGTCCACAATGGACTTGACCTCCTCGTCGATGAGGCCGGCCACGTCCTCGGAGTAGCTGCGGGCCTGGGCCATGGTCCGGCCGATAAAGACCTCGTCGCTCTCGTTGCCGTAGGCGATGGTGCCCAGCTTCTCGCTCATGCCGTACTTGGTGACCATGGCCCGGGCGATGGAGGATGCCTTCTGGATGTCGTTGGAGGCGCCGGTGGAGATATCCCCCAGCACCAGCTGCTCGGCCACCCGGCCGCCCAGGCACACGGCGATGTGCTCCTCCAGCTCCGCCTTGGACTGGTAGGCCCGGTCCTCCTGGGGGAGGGAGATGGTCATGCCGCCGGCGGGGCCCCGGGGGATAATGGTGATCTGGTGCACCGGGTCCTGGGTGGGAAGCTCGTGGATGACAACGGCGTGGCCCGCCTCGTGGTAGGCGGTGAGCCGCTTGGCCAGGGGAGTGACCACCCGGCTCTTCTTCTCCGGGCCGGCGATGACCTTCATCATGGCCTCGTGGAGGTCGGACATGGTGATGAACCGCTGATTGGCCCGGGCGGCCAGAAGGGCGGCCTCGTTGAGCAGGTTCTCCAGGTCGGCGCCGGTGAAGCCGGCGGTGGCCTTGGCGATGTCCGACAGAGAGGCGTCCTCGGACAGGGGCTTCTTCCGGGCGTGTACCTTCAAAATCTCCTCCCGGCCCCGGATATCGGGGAGCCCCACATAGATCTGCCGGTCAAAGCGGCCGGGGCGCAGCAGGGCGGGGTCCAGAATGTCCTGGCGGTTGGTGGCGGCCATGACAATGACCCCCTCGTTGGAGGCAAAGCCGTCCATCTCCACCAGCAGCTGGTTCAGCGTCTGCTCCCGTTCGTCGTGTCCGCCGCCCAGGCCGGCGCCGCGCTGACGGCCCACCGCGTCGATCTCGTCGATGAAGACGATGGCGGGGGCCTCCTTCTTGGCCTGGTCAAACAGGTCCCGGACCCGGCTGGCGCCTACGCCCACATACAGCTCCACAAAGTCGGAGCCGGAGATAGACAGGAAGTGGACCCCGGCCTCTCCGGCCACCGCCTTGGCGATCAGCGTCTTGCCGGTGCCCGGAGGGCCCACCAGCAACACGCCCTTGGGGATGCGGGCCCCCAGGGCGATGAACTTCTGGGGGTCCCGGAGAAACTCCACGATCTCCTGGAGCTCCTCCTTCTCCTCGTCCGCCCCGGCCACATCGTTGAAGGTGACCTTTTTTCCCTGGTCGGCCAGGGTGCGGGTGCGGGCGTGGCCGAACCGGCTGGGGCCGGGGCCGCCCCCGGAGCTGGCGTTGGCCTGGCGCAGGTACATCATGTACCAGAACGCGCCCACCACCAGAATGATAATCAGGTAGGGCAGCAGGCCGAACCACCAGCTGGACTCGATGCCCGGCTTGTAGTCGCAGTCCAGCAGCACGCCGCTGGCCCGCTGCTGGTCGATGAGCTCGTGCAGGTCATTGTAGAAGATATAGAGGTTGGCCACCTCGTAGTGGAGGATGCTGGTGGCGTCGCCCTCCCCCCGAACCTCCAGGGTGAGGTTGTTGCCCTCCAGGGAGAAGGATTGGACCCGCTCCTGTTCGAACAGGGTCCGCACCTGGCCGTAGGTGGGATCTCTGGACTGATCCATCCGCTGGAGCGTGGTGACGGCAAAGACCATCAGCAGAATCAGCATCAGATAGAGGATCACGTCCCGGGAACTGAATCGCTTCAAAGGGGATGCACTTCCTTTCCGGCGGTTTTGATGGGCAGTCCGCCAGCCGCCGTGCCGGAGAAGGGGGAGTTCAGCCCCCGTAGACCTCCGGCTTTAAAATTCCAATGTAGGGCAGGTTGCGGTAGTGCTCGGCGTAGTCCAGACCGTAACCCACCACAAAGGCGTCGGGGATGGTGAAGCCGGAGTAGTGGACCTCCACCGGCTTGACCCGGCGGTCCGGCTTATCCAGCAGGGTGCACAGGCGGACGGAGGCGGGGCCCCGCTGCTCCAGCACCCGCAGCAGATAGCTCAGGGTGTTGCCCGAGTCCAGAATGTCCTCCACCACGAGGATGTCCTTGCCCTCGATGTTGCCGGACAGGTCCTTGGTGATCTGGACCTGGCCGCTGGAGGAGGTGCCGGTGCCGTAGGAGGACACCGACATAAAGTCCACGGTGCAGGGCAGGTCGATCCGGCGGCACAGGTCCGCCATAAAGACGAAGGAGCCCCGCAGGACGCTGATGAGCACAATTTCCCGGCCCTGGTAGTCCTGGGTGATCTGGTGGGCCAGTTCACCCACCCGGCGGGCCAGCTGTTCCTCGGTGAACAGGACCTCCTGAATATCTTTCTCTAGCATGTTTGGTTCCTCCTCGCAATACAATACCACAGCCCGGCCTTCAAAACCAGGCGTTTTTTCAGTTTTTTTCTCCGAATTTCGGATGGACCAGGCGGATATGCCAGGCTTCGCCCATCTCTGAGGGCAAAAACGCCGCGTCCGGTCCCAGGCCGGCCGCTCCAGCCACCCGTCCGCCGCTTTCCAGGACGGGGAGCTGGTCCCGCAGCATCCGGGGAATTTTTTCGTCCACATACCACTTCTTCAGAGGACGTCCGGGGCGTCCGGGGAGCGTCAGCCGGTCTCCAACCTGCCGGGAGCGGGCGGTGAGGGCCGGAGCCGCGCTCCGGTCCAAAAAAAAGTCCAGGGGCCGCTGGGGCTGTCCACGGTACTGCTCCAGAGTGCAGGTGATCTCCCAGTCCCCGGCCCGGGTCAGGCCGGGCAGCGCCAGCTCCACGGCGGAGAGGGGAGGGGGAGAGGCCAGCCGGGTGAGGACCAGGCGGCCGTACTCCCGCCGGGCGGTCAGCCCCCCGGGCAGGTCGATCTGCGCGGAGGGGTCCTGGGTGCGGCACAGGTCCGTCAGGGCCTCCAGATGGGCGGCGGAGCACCGGTCGTCCCCGCCGCTGGCCCGGGCCAGCAGGGCCCGGACGGCCCGGACGGCAAGGGGCTGGGGCAGCCGGGCCACATCCTCCGCCGGGAGGGAGAGGGTCCCATCCGCCTCCTCCTGAAGCCGCTCCAGGGCCTCCTCCGCCTGGGCGGTGAGGCAGTCCTCGTCCTCCCGCAGCCGCTGGGCGGTGTCGGTCAGCCGCACCAGAAACCCGGGATAGAGGGCCTCCAGCTCAGGGAGCACCCGGTGGCGGAGCCGGTTCCGGGCGTAGACGTCCTCACGGTTGGAGGGGTCCTCCCGCCAAGGGAGCCCCCAGAAGCGCAGGTAGTCCTCGATCTCCCCCCGGGTGGTGGTGAGCAGGGGGCGGATCAGGTCTCCGTTTTTGGGGGCCATGCCGCACAGCCCCCGCAGGCCGGTCCCCCGGGCCAGATGGAACAGCAGCGTCTCGGCGTTGTCGCCGGCGGTGTGGGCCACGGCGATGTACTGGGCGCCGGTGTCCTGGGCGGTTTTCCGGAGAAAGGCGTAGCGCAGTTCCCGGGCGGTCTCCTCCAGGCCACGGCCGGTCTCCTTGGCCCGGGCCGCCACATCGCCGGAGCCGGTGAACAGCTCCACCGGAGGCAGCGTCTCCATGGTTCCGTCCGGGCGGAGCGTCCGCTCCCGGCCGCAGCACAGGGAGACAAACTCCCGGACAAACTCCATGTCCTGGGCGGACTCCGTCCCCCGGAGCCGGTGGTCGAAGTGGGCGGCGGCCAGGGTGAAATTCAGCTCCCGGCGCAGCCGCCAGAGCCGGTGGAGCAGATAAATGGAATCCGCGCCGCCGGAGACGGCGCACAGCACGGCGCTTCCCGGAGGGATCAGACGGTATTCCCGAATCAGCTGGACCATGGGATCGGTCATAATTCCTCCTGATAATACGGTCAGTACTCCTCGTGCTGCCACTCCATGTTGCCGAAGGTGGTAAACTCGGGCAGCCACTGGAGCTCCACCGTCCGGGTCTCTCCGTGGCGGTTTTTGGCGATGATGCACTCGGCCAGATTGGGGTTGGGGGTCTCCTTGTCGTAGTAGCCCTCCCGGTACAGGAACATGACGATGTCCGCGTCCTGCTCGATGGCGCCCGATTCACGCAGGTCGGAGAGCATGGGCCGCTTGTCGCTGCGGCTCTCGTTGGCGCGGGAGAGCTGGCTGAGGCAGAGCACCGGCACGTCCAGCTCCTTGGCCATGATCTTCAGGGCCCGGGAGATGTCGGACACCACCTGCTGGCGGTTTTCGCCGGAGTACTGCCGCCCGCCGGCGGACTGCATCAGCTGGAGGTAGTCGATGATGACCAGCCCCAGGTTGTCCACCCGGCGGCACTTGGCCAGGATGTCGGCCACCGACACGGTGGAGTCGTCGTCGATGAGGATGTGGGAGCGGTTCAGGGACTCGGTGGCCACCATGATCTTCTCCCAGTCCTCCGGGGCCAGGTTGCCGGTGACCAGCTTCTTGTTGTCCACAAAGCACTCGCTGGAGATGAGACGGAGGGCCAGCTGTTCCCGGCTCATTTCCAACGAGAAGAAGACGACATTTTTTCCGGATTTCTTGCCCGCCTCCAGCAGAATGTTCAGGGCCATGGAGGTCTTGCCCATACCGGGACGGGCGGCCAGCAGAATCAGGTCGGACTTGTTAAGGCCCGAGATGGCCCGGTCCAGATCGGTCAGGCCGGTGGAGAGGCCGGGAATGGCCGAATCGCTGGCGGCCAGCTCCTCCAGCCGGGCGTACACGTCCAGCAGCACCTGGGAGATGGGGGTGAGCCCCTGGGCGGCACGGCCCTGGCGGATGGCGTAGATCCGCTGCTCCGCCGCCTCCAGCACGTCCTGGCCGGTCTCGGTGCCCTGCTGGATGAGAACGGTGAGCTCTCCAGCCGTCTCCGCCACCCGGCGCAGCAGGGTCTTGTCCTTTAAGATCCCGATGTACTCCTTGACGTTGGCGGCGGTGGGAGTGGTGTCCATGAGCTGGAGCAGATAACCCCGGGAGGTGTTCTCGTCGTACACCCCGTTCTGCTTCATGTTCTCCAGCACCGTCACCGGGTCAATGGTGAGGGAGTAGTTGAACATGGAGTAGATGGTCTCATAGATCTCCCGGTTCTGCTTCACGTAGAAGTCGTCGGGACGGAGTTGGTCGATGACCTCGGGCACGCACCGGGCGTCGATGAGCATGGAGCCCAGCACCGCCTGCTCCGCCTCCACCGAGTGGGGCAGCTGCTTGAGCAGCAGCTCCTCGTCTTCCATTGGCAAAACAACACACCCCCCTGCAAATAAGAGTGGAGAGTGGAGAGTGGAGAGTGAAAAGATGGAAATCTCCACTCTTCACTCTTCACTCTCAACTCTAATCCATAAATTAGGCTTCTACCACGACTACGTTGACCGTGCCGGTGACCTCATAGCCCAGCTTGGCCTTGACCTGGTAGCCGCCGCAGGACTTGATGGGCTCGTCCAGCACCAGCTTGGCCTTGGCGATGTTGACGCCGTGCTGCTGGGAGAGGCACTCGGAGATCTCCTTGGCGGTGACGGCGCCAAACAGGCGGCCGCCCTCGCCGGCCTTGGCGGCCACCTTCACGGTGAGCCCCTCCAGCTTCTTGGACAGGGCCTCGGCCTCCGCCTGCTCGGCGGCCTCCGG
>ENA-UOIV01000706-UOIV01000706.1-human-gut-metagenome-genome-assembly--contig:-C59-NODE-706-length-34254-cov-12.394661_pt1 | contig 34254 bp, 34 predicted proteins | sample MGYA00242333_ERZ723880 | MGnify/ENA metagenome assembly ERZ723880 | reverse complement strand
TTGGCGCGTCGCAGCCGCCCACCGGGGACCAACCGCGGTCCGTCGTTTGGACCCCTGCTTTTTCGCCGCGGGGGCCGGGGCACGCGGCCGCTTTTTGACGCGCGGGGCCGGGGCGCGGTATATTCGGGCGGGCGGCGTTTACAATAGCAATTGGCGGCGCTTGCCAGATCTCCCGGAAGGCGCTATAATATACTAAAACGGTATATATTAACCATCCCAAAGGAGGAACCCTCATGAATCTACAGAAATGCGCGGTCATCGGCTGCGGTGCGGTGGGCGCGACCACCGCCTACACCCTGCTGGGCAGCGGACTGTTTTCCGAGCTGGTGCTGCTCGACATCGACCAGAAGAAGGCGGAGGGAGAGGCGATGGACATCGCCCACGGCGTCCCCTTCGTGCGTCCCGTCAACGTCTACGCGGGAGATTACCCCGACCTGGCCGACGCCGGGCTGGTGATCATCACGGCGGGCGCGGCGCAGTCCCCCGGCGAGACGCGCATCGACCTGGTGCGCAAGAACGTGAAGATTTTCCGGTCGATCGTCCCCCAGATCGTCCGCTGCAACCGGGACGCCATCCTGCTGGTGGTGGCCAACCCGGTTGACATCCTCACCTATGTGACGCTCAAGCTGTCCGGCTTCCCCGCCTCCCGGGTGATCGGCTCGGGCACCGTGCTGGACACCGCGAGGTTCAAATACCTGCTCGGGGAGCACCTCGAGGTCGACCCGCGCAACATCCACGCCTTCATCATCGGCGAGCACGGGGACACCGAGCTGCCGGTGTGGAGCTCGGCCAACGTGTCGGGCATCGACCTCGCGGATTTCTGCAAGGTGTGCGGCAAGTGCGCCGACATGGCGGGGCTGCACGGCATCTACGAGGAGGTCAAGAACAGCGCCTACCGGATCATCGAGCGCAAGGGCGCGACCAACTACGCGATCGCCAAAGCGGTGCGGCGGATCGCGGAGGCGATCGTGCGGGACGAGAACTCGGTGCTGCCCGTTTCGGGGCTGGCGGACGGGCATTACGGGCTGCATGACCTCTGCCTCGGCCTGCCGGCGATCGTCGGCAGGGAGGGGATCAAGCAGATCCTTGACTTCCCGCTCGACGAGGCGGAGCACCGGGCGCTGGAGGCGTCCGCGGCGGCGCTTTCCGACGTGCTGGCGGAGATTGAGCCGAATTAGCACTCTTATATTGTGAGTGCTAAAAATTCACAGTTTATTCATAAATGATGCATTGCTTTGTAACAATCCCGGGTTATACTAAGGCCAATGAAACAAGAACGAGCGCCGGGCACGGGCGCCGGGAAAGAAGATGATCGCCATGTGCCGCAACATTCGCAGAACTCGTGAGTTGGGTTAAACAACGCGAAAACACAACATCTAAAGGGGGATTTTATCATGTTTGACCTGATGCCTTTTGAACGCAGAACCAGAAACCTCTCCAACTTCTTCGACGCCTTCGACAAGACGTTTTTCAGCGATTTCCCGGCGAGCTTCTCCGAGATCCGCACCGATATCCTCGACCAGGGCGACAAGTTCCTCCTCCAGGCGGAGCTGCCCGGCTTCGACAAGGAGGACATTAAGATCGACCTCAACGGCGACACCCTTTCGATCTCCGCCGAGCACAAGGCCGAGAGCGAGGAGAAGAAGGAGGACGGCTACGTCCGCCGCGAACGCCGCTACGGCTCCTTCGCGCGCAGCTTCGACGTCTCCGGCATCGACGTCGAAAAAATCAGCGCCGCGTACAAAAACGGCGTGCTCGAACTCGAGCTGCCCAAGAAGGTGCCCGCCCGGCCGCAGGCCCGCCAGATCGAGCTCAAATAAGCCCCCGGGCTTTTGGAATCCCCCGTCCGCGTCCGCGGGCGGGGGATTTCGCATTCCCGTGCAAATATTTTCCCGGATACGACTTTTTCGCCGCGAATTTATGCTATAATAAACGCAGGCCGTCGGCCAAAAGCCAATATCCGGCCGCGCAAGACGGCCCGCAAAGACCGAACTAGATCGATTGAGGTGAAGGAATGGCAAGCGACAGCAAATTCGCGGTGCTTATCGATGCCGATAACATATCGGGAAAATACATCAAGATCATCCTGGACGAGATCTCCAACGACGGCATCGCCACCTATAAGCGCATCTACGGCGACTGGACAAGCCCCGCGCTCGTCTCGTGGAAAAACGTCCTGCTCGACAACTCGATCCTGCCCATCCAGCAGTACAGCTACACCACCGGTAAGAACTCGACCGACTCGGCCATGATCATCGACGCGATGGACATCCTCTATTCGGGCCAGGTGGACGGCTTCTGCATCGTCTCGTCGGACAGCGACTTCACCCGTCTGGCCGCCCGCCTGCGGGAGAGCGGCATGACCGTCGTGGGCATGGGGGAGCGCAAGACCCCCAAATCGTTCATCTCCGCCTGCAACCGGTTCAAATACCTCGACATCCTCGCGACCGCCGAGCAGAAGGAACCGGAAAAACCCGCCCAGCCGGAAAAGCCCAAGCAGCAGCCCAAGCAGGAGAAGGCCCGGCCCGCTCCCAAGCAGGAGCCGAAGCCCGAGCCCAGGCCGGAACCGGAGCCCGCGCCCGAGCCCTGCCCTGAGCCGGAGGAAAAGCAGATGACCGGTCTGCGCACCATCAAAAAGGCGATCCGCACGATCGTGGCGGAAAACTCAGACGAGGACGGCTGGCTCTTCATCGGCACGATCGGCAACCTGCTCGTCAAGCGGTACCCCGATTTTGATGTGCGCAACTTCGGCTTCTCCAAGCTCACCCCCTTCATCGAGTCGCTCGACCTCTTCGACATCAAGAGCGTGCGCACCCGCGACAGCAGCGTCAAGCTCATCTATGTGAAGCTCAAATGAATCGGGAACAGGCCGCCGCATCGCGCGGCGGCCTGTTTTGATCTTCCTTTTTCTCTTGTAAAAGGGAAGCGAAAAATATGCCTGAAGGATTGGGCGTTCCGTGCTTTGCGAAGCGCGGCGCGGGGCTCTGCCCCGCGGCCCCGCCGCCTTGTCTCCGGCCCAAGAGCCGCCCTGCGGGCGGTTGGCCTCCGACACGCTTCGCTGCGGCTCAGTGTAAAAAGGCGGGCGAAATTTTTGATTGGGGGTAAAAGGATGGAATTGGCGTTGTCGCGCGGCGCGGCGTATGTGCTGTGCGCCCTGCGCGCGGCGGGCTATGAGGCGTACGTCGTGGGCGGCTGCGTGCGCGACAGCCTGCTCGGCCGCAGGCCGGGCGATTGGGATGTGACCACCTCCGCGCTGCCGGAGGAGACGAAAGCGGTGTTTTCCGGGGCGCCCGTCATCGAGACGGGCGTCCGCCACGGCACCGTGGCCGTGCTCGTCGACGGAGAGCCCGTCGAGATCACCACCTACCGGGTGGACGGCCCCTATTCCGACGGCCGCCGCCCCGACTCGGTCGCCTTTACCCGCAGCCTCCGGGAGGACCTTGCCCGCCGCGATTTTACGGTGAACGCGATGGCGTGGTCGCCGGAAACCGGCCTCGTCGACCCGTTCGGCGGGGCGGACGACTTGCGCGGAAAATCGATCCGCTGCGTCGGGGACCCCGCGCGGCGGTTTCAGGAGGACGCGCTGCGCATCCTGCGCGCCCTGCGCTTCTCCTCGTCGCTCGGCTTTTCCATCGAGGCCGAAACCGCCGCCGCCCTGCGCGCGGACCGCGCGCGGCTTGAGAAGGTGTCGGCGGAGCGGATCGCGGCGGAGCTTGTCAAGCTCGTCTGCGGAGCCGGCGCCCCCCGCGTCCTGCGGGAGTTCCCCGAGGTGGTCGCGCGGGTCCTGCCCGGGTGGGACTGCGACCCGGACGCGCTCGGGCGTGCGCCGGCAGATCCCGCCGTGCGGCTGGCGATGCTCTTTTCCACGGAGGCGGATGCGGAAGCGGCCCTGCGCCGCCTCAAATTCGACCGCGGAACGATCCGCGCCGCAAAGGCCCTTCTCGCCTTCCGGACAGCGCCGCTCGCGGAAGACCGCCCGGCGGTGCGGCGGATGCTGCGGAAGCTCGGGCCGGTGGCCTTCCGCCGTCTGCTCGCGATGCGCGCGGCGTACGGGGAACCGCTCGCCGGCGTGGAGCGCACGCTCGGCGAAGTGCTGGAGGAGGGCGACTGCTGGTCGCTCGACGCGCTCGCGGTGAAGGGCGGGGACCTGCTCGCGGCGGGCGTGCCCGCCGGGCCGGAGCTCGGCCGGACGCTCGCGGCGCTGCTCGACGCGGTGATCGACGGGCGCTGCCCGAATGAGCGCGCCGCGCTCTTGAATTTTGTTTCCCCTCAATAAAAGTTTTCGTCCGCCTTTTTCAAAAGGCGGCGGGTGAGAAAAAGCCCGGCATCCAGAGGATGCCGGGCTTTTTCGAGGGCGGAGCCCTTAACCCGGGCCCGCAGGCCCTGCTTCAGGCGCTTTTTCCGCTTCCCTTTTTCAAGAAAAAAGGGAAGATCATAAGGGGCGGTTCCCATCGGGAACCGCCCCTTATCTCTTTTTCGATTATTCCGTGCGCTTGCCGTCGAGGGTCTGCTGGATGACGCTCTGCATCATCTCCTTGGTCATCGCGCCGGGCGCGTAGCCGAAGACGGTGCCGTCCGCCGAGATCATGAAGGTCGTCGGGAAGGCGCTGATGCCGTACTGCGCGAAGACGTCGCCCGTCGTGTCCATCACGGTCGGAAAGGTGTAGCCCTTGTCGGAGAGGAAGGCCGCGATCTCCTCGGGCGATTTGTCCTGCCCGTAGGGGTTTTCGTCCGTTTTGGGGTTGGCGACGCCCAAAAAGATCACGTCCCCGGTATTTTCACCGTACTCCTTGTAGAGCTCCTCGATGTGGGGCATCTCCTTCTGGCAGGGCGGGCACCAGGTCGCCCAGAAGTTGAGGAAGACCACCTTGCCCTTATAGTCGGAGAGGGTATGGGTGCTGCCGTCCTGGTCGACGAGGGTGAAGCCGGGCGCGACCGGCGCGGGCGGGGCGTCCTCCCGTGAGGACGCCTCGGAGGAAGGCGCCCCGCTCGGCGCGGCGGACTCGGAGGAGACGGGCGCCGCGGGCTCGCTCTGGGAGGTTCCGGAATCGGGGATGCGCGGGGCGCTCAGGTAACTGGTGATGCCGTTCATCCAGCCGGTGAAGGTCATGATTCCGATGATGATGAGCAGCACGCCGCCCGCCTTGATCGTGTATTTCATGAGCTTCTGATTGCGGCGCAAAAAGCCGAGCGCCTGGGTGGTGAAGAGGCCGAGCGCGAGGAAGGGGAGTACGAAGCCGAGCGCGTAGACGAGCACGAGCAGGTTGCCCGCGAGGGCGCTTTTCGCGCCCGAGGCGAGGATGAGCACCGACGAGAGGGCGGGCCCGACGCAGGGGGTCCACGCAAAGGAGAAGGTAAAGCCCATGACGAAGGCGGCGACGGGGGTCATCTTTTTGCCGGCGACGTTGAGGTGGAACTTGTGCTCCCGCTGGAGGAATTTCAGCTCGAAGAAGCCGACCTGCACGAGGCCGAGCAGGAGGATGACGATGCCGCCGATGCGGGAGAAGAGGGTGCGGTGGCCGCTGAAGAAGGTACCGACAGCGGTGAAGCCGATGCCCAGCAGGAAGAAGGCAAAGGAGATTCCCAGCACGAAGAAGAGGGTGTGCAGCATCACCCGGCCACGCCTGTAGATGGGATTTCCGTTTTCGTCCCGTTCGCCGCTGCCCGCGAGATAGCTGACGTAGATGGGGATGAGCGGGATGACGCAGGGGGAAAAGAAGGAGAGCAGCCCCTCCAGGAAGACGAGGAGAAAGCTGATGTGTTCGGTGGTGGCAAAGCCCTGCATGCGGATTCCTCACAATCTGTAATTTAAATTATTGCAGTTAGGATAGTGATATTATATCCGCTCGCGGGAAATTTGTCAACCGCCCGGGCAGGATAAAAGATGACGGAATTGTAAATTCTCGGGAGGGTTCGCATTTCGCGCGGTTTATGTTATAATAAGCGCGGGCGATCGGCTGAATGCCGGCAGCGTCCGCCCGTGGCGAACGGCGCGCGGCGCGCAGGCCCCACAGCCGTGCGATCATCACGCGGAGAGAAACCCGGGCCGCCCGCGCGGCCTTTTTGATAGACAAGGGGACAAGCCCATGTGCCAATACCAGCAGCAGGCGCCGGAATTCCGGCCCGGCCCGGCGGAGGCGGCCTCGCGCCTGCGGATGCAGAGCGCGCTGCTTTCGCTCACCATCATCGTCAACATCCTCTGCCTCTACCTCGTCCAGTCGGACACGGTCATCGGCTGGATCGTCGGCGCGCTCGACCGCGCCGGCGCGGGGCAGCGCGGCTTCGCCATCGCCAACGAGCTCTTCTCGCTGGCGGTCTACCTGACCGTCTTCCTGCTGCCCTACCTCGCCTACGCGAAGGTGCTCGGCTTCCGGCTGCGGCAGGTCCCGCACGATCCGCCCCATCCGCCCATCCTCGCCGCCTCGGCGGCGGTCGTGCTGGGGCTTTCGGTCATCGGGGTGCTCCTTTCGCTGGCCGCGTCGATTTTTTTCTCCTTCTTCGGGCTGCTGCCCGCCGACCTGCCGATGGAGATCCCCGGCGACCCGGCCGCCGCCGCGCTCTACATCTTCAACGCCACCGCCCTGCCCGCCCTCATCGAGGAATTCACCTACCGCGGCGTGGTGCTCGGCTCCCTGCGCCCCTTTGGGGACCGGTTCGCGATTGTCGTGTCGGCGCTGCTCTTCGGGCTGCTCCACCGCAATATGGTCCAGTTCCCCAACGCCTTCCTGCTGGGCGCGGCGCTCGGCTACTTCATGGTCAAGACCAACTCGATCTGGACGAGCATGGCCATCCACTTCCTCAACAATTTCCTGGTCGTCCTGCTTTCGATCGTCACCGTCAACATGAGCGACCTTGGGACGCTGGCCCTGCAGGGGCTGGAATTCCTCGTCTACTTGGGCGCCGGCGGGCTCGGCTTCTGGTATCTCTTTCAGAAGCTCGCGCTGGACGGTTCCCTGCGCCCCTGCGGCTGCCCGCTGCGGGAGCGGACCCGCTACCGCAGGTTTTTCGTGAACTTCCCGATGCTCCTGCTGCTGGCGCTCTACCTGCGGATCTTCTACCTGAGCTTTACAAGGATGTGAACGACATGCAGACCGATGAATCCTACATGTCCCTCGCGCTCGAGCTGGCGCGGGAGGCCGCGAGGCTGGGCGAGGTGCCGGTGGGCGCGGTTGCGGTGTGGGACGGCGAGGTCGTCGGCACCGGCTTCAACCGCCGCGAGACGGGCAAAAACGCGCTGGCGCACGCCGAGCTCGAGGCGATCGACGCGGCCTGCCGGAAGCTCGGCGGCTGGCGGCTGCACCGGTGCGACCTCTATGTCACCCTCGAGCCCTGCCCGATGTGCGCGGGCGCGATCGTCAACGCCCGCATCCGCCGGGTGGTGTTCGGCACGCGCGACCCCAAGGCGGGCTGCTTCGGCTCGGTGAGCGACTTTGCCGCGCTCCCCTTCAACCACCGCCCCGAGGTGGTCGGGGGCGTGCTCGCGGAGGCGTGCGCGGCGGAGCTCTCCGCCTTCTTCCAAAGATTGCGTAGCTGTCGATAAAAATATCAAAACGGACACAATATCTTGTGTCCGTTCACAATTTGTTCACCAATTGGAGGGGCGGGTGTGTTATAATAACATTCAGAAACTCAGCGTTTCTAAGTTAATCCCCCCTCCTTGATTTTATCTCCAGATCACTTCACCTGTCAGCGGGCCGCGAGGCTCGTCTTTTTTTTGCTCCGCGCCCTCCGGCGGCGCGGCGTGAAAACCGCCTCCCGCGGCGCGGAAGGCGGTTTTTTTCTGTTTCAGCCGAGCAGCGGCAGCTTGCCGCAGTAGCGGTAGCTGTGCAGGTAGTCCTCCGCGAGAAAGGGAGCGTTCGGCTCCCCCTCTATGACCGCGAGGTGCAGCTTTTCCAGGTTGGTGCGCGCCGCGAGCGCGCACGCCTGCGGGCCGTCCGCGAGGGCGACCACGCCGTTTTTGCCCGGCGTGGCATCGAGCGGGGCGAAGATGCCGCACCGCGCCGCGCCGCCGGAGGCGTAGCAGGCGTAGAGCGCGTAGACGCCGTTTTCGTTGGCGCGGCAGCGCAGCAGGTCGGGCAGGATGCCGCCGCCCACGCCGGGGACGGCGATGAGCCGCGCGCCCTGCTCCCGCAGGATTTTGAAGCACTCGAAGTAATAGGCGTCCGTCCCGAGCACGACGCCGATCGGGCCGACGGCGGTCTCGACCGGCTCGATGAGTCCGGAGGGCTCGACGCCGAGCGCCCGGTCGGGCCCGATCGCGCAGATCTTTTCCTGCGCGCCCGCGGGCTGCCCGTCGGGGCCGAAGACGACGCACCGGTTGATCAGCCGCCCCTCCTCCCAGAAGAGGGCGCTGCCCGCCACGAGGTAGACGTGCTGAAGGCGGGCAACCGTGCTGAAGGTATACATGTAGAGCTCGTAGAGGTAGCCGTGAAGCGCCGCGGCAACCGGCTCCAGCCGTCCGTCCACGGGCTGCGGGAAGGGGCCGTCTAGGGCGGGCAGGGTCCCGCCGAACATCCAGCGGAGCATCCGCTTCCAGCCGGGGACGGTCGTGAGGGGGGCCAGCCCCACGTACTCGGGAAAGACGACGACCTGCGCGCCCGCGTCGACCGCGGATTTGGCCAGCCGGTAGATCTCCCCCGCGTAGTCCTTCCAGTCCCGGTAGGCGCGGGGCGCAAGCTGCACGGCCGCCCCGCGCACCGCCTCCGGGGCGGCGAATTCGGCGTTGCGCCGGTCGGTCTCCCCCTTGCCCTCAAGGAAGGCGGCGATCTTTTTCGGCGTGGCCGCGAAGGACAGCCGGAAGGTCAGCAGCCCCAGAATCGCTTTCCACATACGGCTACCTCCCCAGTTCGGCGGCGTAGTTCTCCACGAGCGCCGGGTTGATCTGTTCCATCAGCTCGAACCGGGCGCGGATCTCGTCGAGCCGCTCCATGTTGAGCGCGAACCGCACGGGCAGCGCGTCGGTGCGCCGCACCAAGTATCCGTCCCCCGCGCGGGTGACGGGCGCGGGGCAGCAGACCACCGCGCCGCCCGCCGCGAAGTTCGCGACATAGACGTTGTTGCTCTGCGCGGCGTTCCAGACAGTGCAGAGAACGCGCTCGGGGGTCTCCTCCGCCGGGTCGAGGCACTGCACCGAGAGGACGGCGTCCGCCCCCTTGAGCGCGGCGGTCCGGAGGACCTGCGGGTGGTAGATGTCCGCGTCGACGCAGAGGAAGAGGTTTCCCAGCTCGGTGTGCACGACCTCGGCCCGCTCCCCCGGGCGCAGCGCGCCCCGCAGCGGGAGGGAGAGGTGCAGGGCGGGCTGGCGGCAGAGCGCCTGCCCGTCGGGCCCGAGCAGGCAGAGGCAGAGGTTCCCCTCGTGCACGAAAAGGCCGCTCACGAGGTGGACGCGGTGCTCCCTGGCATAGCGCACGCACCGCGACAGGTGGCGGCGCAGGTCCGCGCCGTCAAAATGGATGCCGCCGTCCGCCAGCAGCACCAGCTTCGCGTCCTCCGAGGGGGGCTGGAAGGGGGGGCGTATTTCAATCGGGAAAAGCTCCATGCGGATTCCTTTCTTTCGCCGCGGGGCGGCGCCGTTGGTTTCTTGCGTTTATCATACCATCCGCGCCCGCGGATTGCAAACGCGGGAGGCGCTGGAAAAGAAAGGGGCCGCCCATTCGGGCGGCCCCTTTCTTTCGCCGCTTTGAGGCGGACGGCGGGCATATGACGAAGGCTACCGGAGGACATGCTTCCGGATTCCCCCGTAGGCGCAGAAGCAGGCGACCAGGCAGGTGAGGGAGCAGCCGATGAGCAACAGGTAGATGAGGGACATCGGCAGGGTGGCCGCCAGGAGGAAGCCGAGCGCGCCGATGACGGCCAGCGCGAGCAGGTTGCGCGGCAGGCAGAGCAGGGCGAGCAGCAGGGTGTTTTTCAGCGCCTGCCGGGGCGGCAGGTCGACGAGCGCGAGCATGGGGAAGAGGTAGAGCGCCGCGCAGAGCAGCAGCAGGAGCAGCACCCCGCCGGCGAACAGGGGGATACCATAGACGGGCGAGGCGAGGGCGGCCGCGCCGTAAAAGCGCAGCGCCCCGTCGCAGAGCAAAATCAGCGCGAGCAGCGGCAGGCCGAGCAGGGTCGACCATTTGAACTCCCGCCGGAAGGCGGAAAAAAAATCGTGCCAGAGGAAGTGGTTTTGGTCGCGGAGCATCGTGAGGGTGACCCGGCACATCGCGGTGGTCGCCGCCGGGATGGTGACGACGGGGACGCAGAAGAGCAGGTAGAGCAGGTTCAGCTTGACGAGCTCGAAAAACTCGCGGGACAGCACGTCGAAAAAGAGTGCCAGCCCCCTTTTGGGGGGTGCGTCCTTGGGGATGCCGGGGCCGGGCTTGGCGTAGTTTCCGAAGAGTCCCACGGGAACACCTCGCTTTCTGAAGATGGAAAAAGGCTCCGGCGGCGGGTAAAACCGCCGCCGGGAGCCGCAGTGCATGTCAGTTGAAGATGACCTGCTGGGTCTCCTTGTCGAAGAGGTGGATCTTGGTGCAGTCGATCGCGATCTTGATGCGGTCGCCGTCCTTGGCTCCGCTGCGGGGCGGGACCTTGGCGACCAGCTTGGTTTCGCCGCTGGTGAGGTAGAGGAAGATCTCCGAGCCCATCAGCTCGGCCAAATCGACGTCCGCGTCGATGACGCTCGCCGTATCGAGCCCGAAATAGGCCTCCTCGTCGTGCAGGTTCTCGGGGCGGATGCCGAGGGTCGCCGTCCTGCCCACATAGGCGTCGAGGGTGCCGGCATCGGCCTTGCCCGCCGGGATCTTGATCTCATGATCGCCGAACATCGCGGCGTAGCCGCCGCCCTTTTTCTGGATCGTGACATCGAGAAAGTTCATCTGCGGGGAGCCGATGAAGCCCGCGACAAAGATGTTGCACGGCTTGTCGTAGAGGTTCTGCGGGGTGTCCACCTGCTGGATGAAGCCGTCCTTCATGACGACGATCCGGTCGCCCATCGTCATCGCCTCGGTCTGGTCGTGGGTGACGTAGACGAAGGTGGTGCCCAGGCGCTTGTGCAGCTTGGTGATCTCCGAGCGCATCGCGGTGCGCAGCTTGGCGTCGAGGTTGGAGAGCGGCTCGTCGAGCAGGAAGACCGCCGGGTCGCGGACCATCGCGCGCCCGAGCGCGACGCGCTGCCGCTGTCCGCCCGAAAGCGCCTTGGGCTTGCGGTTGAGCAGGTGCTCGATGTCGAGCACCTTGGCCGCCTCATGCACCTTGCGGTCGATCTCCTCCTTGGGGGTCTTGCGCAGCTGAAGGCCGAACGCCATATTCTTATAGACGGTCATGTGCGGGTAGAGCGCGTAGTTCTGGAAGACCATCGCGATGTCGCGGTCCTTGGGGGCCACGTCGTTGACCAGCTTGTCGCCGATGTAGAGCTCGCCCTTGCTGATCTCCTCGAGCCCCGCGATCATGCGCAGGGTGGTGGATTTGCCGCAACCGGACGGGCCGACGAGGATGATGAACTCCTTGTCGTCGATCTCGAGGTTGAAATCGCTCACGGCGGTCACGTTGCCGGGATAGACCTTGAAGATGTGGCGGAGGGAAATGCTTGCCATAATATAGCCCCCTATAGTAAAATGTTGATTTTGTATCATGGATGTGTTATTCTTTGGATATCCCCTATAATCCTTATTATATCGGGGATTCTATCAAATACAATGGTAGTTTATTGATATTGATGGTGATTTATTGATGTCTGCGATCGATGAGATCCGGCCGGGACGCTGTCCCCTCGGGCTGCGCGCCCCCGCGGGCTTTCCCGGCGTGCTTCCGGCGGAGTGCGGGCGGCTGGAGGCGGGCGCGCCGCTCTCCTTCACGGGGCACGCGGTCCTGCTGCTCCACCTCTGCGGGGGGCGCGCGTCCGCCCTGCTCGGGGAGGAGTCCCTCCGCCTTGAGCCGGGGTGCTTCCTCGTCGCGCGGGACGCCTCCGCCCTGCGCCTGCTGCCCGAGGGGGAGGCCGACTGCGCCTACCTGCTCCTCAAAAACGCGCGGGAACTGGCCGCGCTGCTGGCGCGCGACGGCGCGCTCCTGCGCCCCCACGCCGGATGCCGCGCGGCGGGCCTGCTGTGGAACTTCTGCCGCCGCGCGCAGACGGGCGGCTTCCAGAACCCCTTTGCCGCGAGCGAGGCGGCCTACCGCATCCTCATGGAGCTCTGCGCGGCGGCGCCCCGCGCGGACGCCTGCAGCGAGCTGGTGCAGGGCGCCATCGGCCTCATCCGGTCCGAGCCCGCCTTCCTCGCGGGCGTCGACGAGCTTGCCGAAAAGCTCGGGGTGAGCAAGTCCCACCTCATCCGCACCTTTACGGCGGAGGTCGGGGAGTCCCCCGGCAAGTTCCTCCAGCGGGAGCGGATCGACGCCGCCAAGCTCCTCCTGCTCAACCGCGAATACCCGGTGGAGACGGTGGCCAATATGACCGGCTACGCGGGCGCCAACTATTTCTGCAAGGTCTTCCGCCGCCTAACCGGCGAATCCCCCGGCGAATACCGCGCCCGAGCCTCCGCCCCCTTCCCCGGCCGGGACCTCCCCCGGCTCGACGCCTTTGAGGGCGTGCATTACGTTTAGCCCCCGGAGGAGCTTTTGGCTCAGACCGGCCTCCCAGCCCCACCGGAGCCGCCGCCCGTGTGGGAATGCGTCCGCCGTTTGCCCTTTGGCGCTTTTGGGGAGGCTTTGGCTCGGGCCGGTCGCGCCGCCCCACCACAGCCACCGCGTTGCCCAACGAAAAAGGCCCGGCGTTCCATCCGGAACGCCGGGCCTTTCACCATGCGGAGGCCTCCCGATTCGGGCGTTTCCGCCAAGAGGCCCCCGGGATTCTTGTGCAGGCTGTCCGTTGACAGGGAACCGCGGAAGCGTGTAAGATAAATACGGATGCCAAACGTTTGCGCGAAAACGTTTGGCACGGAAAAAGCCCGCGCGGGAAGGAGGAGGAAAGGCGTGAGCATCCGCGAAATCGCCCGCATGACGGGGCTTTCGATCACCACCGTGTCCCACGCGATCAACGGGACCCGTCCCGTGTCGGAAAAGAGCCGCCGGCTCGTCGAGGAGGCCATCCGCCGGACCGGCTACAGGCCCAACCTCGCCGCCCGGGCGCTCAAGACCCAGAAATCCAACATCATCGCGCTGATCATCCCCTCCACCGAGCCGGGCAACTCGACCAACTGCTTCTTTTTCGACGTGCTCGGCGGCGTCAAGGACACCCTCCAGCGGCGCGGCTACGACCTGATCGTCTCCACCTATTCCGAGCGCAGGTCGGATATCCGGCTGGACAGCGTCTCGGTGCTCAAAAAGAGCTGGATCGACGGGCTCCTGCTCGTCCCCAACAGCCGCCACAGCCGTTACGACGAGCTGCTCGCGGGCGTCGACCTGCCCACCGTCCTGCTCGACCGCCGGCTCGACGGCTGCGACCTGCCGCTCGTCTGCTGCGACAACGAATCCGCCGCCGAGCAGGCCGTCGGCCTGCTGGCCGATTCGGGCCGCGCGCGCATCGGCTACCTCGGCGGCGCGCTCGACCTCTCGACCGCCTACGACCGCTATGCCGGTTACCGGAGGGCGCTTGAAAAGCGCGGGCTCCCCCTCGACCCCGGGCTTGTCCGCCTGGGGCTCGACTATTCGATCGAGGCGGGGCGGGAAGCGGCCCGCGAGCTCGTCGGACAGGGGGCGGACGCCGTCTTTGCCGCCAACAGCGTGCTGACGATGGGGCTGGTCAAATACCTGGGCGGGGCGGGGATTGCCATTCCCGGCCGGGTGGCGGTCGTCGGCTTCGACGATTACGACTGGACCGAGATCGCGAACCCGCCGATCACGGCGGTGCGCCAGAGCGCCTTTGCGATGGGCGCGAAGGGAGCGGAGATGCTGATCGGGCTGATCGAGGGGCGCGAGCCGCCCGAACGGACGGTCCTCCTGCCCGCCGGGCTGACTCTGCGCGAATCCCACGGCCCCGCGCGGCCGTGACGAAAGGCATTGTCTGATCGGACCAACTTGATAAAGGAGATGCAGCTATGTACAAAAAACCGAAGATCCTCGTGGTCGGCAGCTTCATGATGGACCTCATCGTCTCCACCGGCAGGTTCCCGAACTCCGGGGAAACGGTGATCGGCAAGAGCTTCAACACCGCCTCCGGCGGCAAGGGCGCCAACCAGGCGGTCCAGGCCGCGCGGCTGGGCGCCGACGTGACGATGGTGGGCAAGGTGGGCGACGACGGCTTCGGCCGGGAGATGACCGCCTCGGTGGCCGCCTCCGGCATCCACACCCAGCACATCCTGGCCGACCCGGACCACGCCTCGGGCGTGGGCAGCATCACGCTCGAGGTCGAGGAGGGCCAGAAGAGCCGCAACCGCATCATCGTGGTGCCGGGCGCGAACATGGCGATCACGCCGGAGGAGGTCGCCTTCCTGAAGGAGGAGATCGCCGCCTACGACATGGTCATGCTCCAGCTCGAGATCCCGATGGAGATCAACGAGCTCGTGGCGAAATACGCCTATGAGCAGGGCGTTCCGGTCATGCTCAACTCGGCGCCCTCCGCGCCGCTTTCGGCGGAGCTGCTCTCCCACCTGAGCTACATCTCCCCCAACGAGCACGAGGCCGCCGACCTGACGGGCATTGAAATCCGCAAGCAGGGCAAGGAGGTCAACCGCGCCGACGTGGACGCGGCGGTCCAGGCGCTGCTCGCCAAGGGGGTGCAGAACGTCATCATCACGCTGGGCAGCTCGGGCGCGATCGTCGCGAACGCGCGGGAGAGCCACTACTGTCCTTGCATCGACGTGGTGGAGGTCAAGGACCCGACCGCCGCGGGCGACTCCTTCGTGGGCGCGTATACGACGGCGGTCTGCGCGGGGCTCACCCCGGCGCAGGCGCTCGAATTTGCCAGCTACGCCGCCACGATCACCGTCTCCAAAATGGGCGCGCAGCCCTCGCTGCCGACCCTCGACGAGGTAATCGCGCTGATGAAGGAGCAGAAGTTTGACAGCTTCGACCTGTCGGTGCTCGACGTGCTCAAATAATCCGGAAACAGAATTCACGATAAAGGAGCGACAACAGCTTGAAACAGGAATCCATCCAGGCGATGCGGGAGTTCACCGCCAGGGCGCGCGAGGCGTTCGACCAATTTGTCGACGGCGTGGAGGACGCCGAGTATGTGAAGGCGGCGGAGCTCATCCTCGCCTCCCGGCAGAAGGGCGGCCGCCTGCACATCACCGGCATCGGCAAGCCCGGCCACGTGAGCGGCTACGGCGCGTCGCTGCTCTCCTCCACCGGCACCCCCACCTACTTTCTGCACGGCACCGAGGCGGTGCACGGCTCCTGCGGGCAGCTCGTGCCGGGCGACGTGGTCATCTGCATCTCCAACAGCGGCGAGACCGCCGAAATGAAGACGACCGTCACCGCGATCAAAAATAACGGCTGCGAGGTAATCGGTGTCTCGGGCAATCCCGATTCGTGGCTCGCCAAGCAGAGCGCCGCCCACCTCTTCGCGGGCGTCTGCTGCGAGGGCGGCCCCCTCAACCGCGCGCCGCGCGCCTCGATCCTCGCGGAGAACTTCGTGCTCCAGCGGCTGAGCGTGCTTTTGCAGGCGAACCGCGGGCTCGACCCGAAGCAGTATGTCATGTGGCATCCGGGCGGGACGCTCGGCCAGCTCCGCGACAACGAAAAATAACCGACAGGAGGCAAGCGCCATGCTGAAAGGCGGCTGTATCAACCCGGAAATCATGAAGGCGATCTCCCTCTGCGGCCACGGCGACCAGATTCTGATCGCGGACGGCAACTACCCGCTCGACGCCAAAACGGGCGGCGCGCAGAAGGTCTATCTGGGACTGACGGCGGGCGTTCCCGAGGTCACGCAGGTGCTCGAGACGCTGCTCCAGAACATCAATGTGGAAAAGGCGGAGGTCATGCTGCCCGAGGACGGCAGCACCCCGGAAATTTTCGCCGACTTCACCCGCCTGCTCGGCGGGATGGCGCTCGACGGGCTCGACCGCTGGGCCTTCTACGGCGCCTGCTGCGAGCCGAAGGTCCGGCTGGCGATCTCCACCGGCGAAAAACGCGTCTTTGCAAACATCCTGCTCACCGTGGGGGTCGCGTGAGCGCCCGGTGTAAAAAAGAAAAAAACCGCGCGGGCAGCCTTGCCCGCGCGGTTTTTTTACACGCCTGCGGTTGAATTTTGCGCTGTATTGTGCTACCATTGGAAAGATCAAAATTTGATGTTTCGAGGTTGTTTCCATGGCAAAGGATACCAGTAAAACCCTGCGCGCCGCGCTCACCGCGACGGCGCCTGTCTTTTTCGGCTACATCTTTGTCGGCATGGCGTTCGGCCTGCTGCTTCAGAAGGCGGGGTACAACGCGCTTTGGGCGTTCGGGTGCAGCCTGACCGTCTATGCCGGGTCGATGCAGTTCGTGCTCGTCGAACTGCTCACCAGCTGGGTGGGGCTGGCGCAGACGGCGGTCGTCACACTCGCCGTTCAGGCGCGCCACGCCTTCTACGGGCTCTCCCTCATCGACAAGTTTAAGGGCCTCGGGAAAAAGAAGCCCTACCTCATCTTCGCGCTCACCGACGAGACCTACTCGCTGCTCTGCTCGGTCAAGACGCCCGAGGGCTGCGACCGGGGGAAGTTCTACCTGCTGATCTCCGCCCTCAACCAGAGCTACTGGATCGTGGGCGGGGTGCTCGGCGCGACGATTGGCGAGCTGGTGCCCTTCAACTCGACGGGCATCGACTTCGCGATGACCGCCCTCTTCATCGTCATTTTTGTCGAGCAGTGGCTCACCGCCAAAAGCCACATCCCCGCCCTCGTGGGGATCGCCTGCGCGGCGGTCTGCCTGTTGCTGTTCGGCACCGACGGCTTTCTGCCGCCCGCGCTGCTGCTCACCGTCGCGGTGCTCGTCGCCGGGCGCCGCACGATCGAACGGAAGATCGGTCCCCCGGCGGAGGAATCCGCCGGGGATGTTTTAGATGGAGAGGAGGCGCCGGGATCATGCCGCTGAGTCCGCTTCAGGCAGTCGCCGTCATCGCGACGGTCGTCGCCGTCACCGTCTGCTGCCGCGCGCTGCCCTTCCTCGTCTTCCGCGACGACCGCCCCGTCTCGGGGCTGGTCGTCTACCTCGGGCGCATCCTGCCCTTCGCGATTATTTCGATTCTCGTCATCTACTGCCTGCGGAATACCAGCTTTACCGCCGTGCCCTTCGGCGCGCCCGAGATCATTGCCGTGGCGCTCGCCGCCGCCATCCACGTCTGGAAGCGCAACAACCTGCTCTCCATCGGCATTTCGACCGTCGTCTATATGTTCCTGCTGCAGGTCGTGTTCGTGTGAGTTTCCGCGCAGCCTCCGCGCGAAGTTGTCGGGCAGGTGCGGGCGCCCCCCGGAAGGCGCGGCGCTCCCGCGGGCGGGGCGGAAAACCGTGCGGCCTGGCCGCACGCGCGCTTCGCGCGTGGCGCGCCTCCGGCGCGCCGTTTTCCGCCCGCCCGGCCCCGCTTTCTTTTCTCTTGCAAAAGAAAGCGGCAAAGAAAATGCGCCGGAAGGACAGGGCGTTCCGCCCGCTGCGGCGGGCGGCTCAGGGCTCCGCCCTGAGAACCCGCCGCCTTTTGAAAAAAGGCGGGCGAAAACGTTTCTTTATGGCGGGCGAAACGGTTTTCACGGGACGCGGGTAGGGCGAAGCGACGCGCCCCGCCTGAACCCAAAGTTTTGAGAGGGGTCCGGGGGGAACTTTTTCAAAAGTTCCCCCCGAAGGCTTTTCAAAGCCCGCTGAATATGATATGATAGTTGAGTTGAATACAGTTGTGTGTCATTGGCGCACAGTTTAAAGGAGTTTGGTTTCCATGGATTACATCAGCACCCGCGACAGTGGGCACCGCGTCAGCGCGGCGCAGGCGATCGTGTCGGGGCTCTCGCCCGACGGCGGCCTGTTTTTGCCCGAAAGCCTGCCGCAGTTCTCCCTTTCGGAGATCGAGGCGATGGCCAAGACCGGCTACGCCGGCCGCGCCGTGGCCGTGCTCTCCCGCTTCCTGACCGATTTTTCCGAGGACGAGCTGCGGGAATACGTCTCGCGCGCCTACGCGCCGGAGAAGTTCCCGCCCAAGGCGGTCGCGCCGGTCGTTTCGCTCGACGAAAACGCCCACATCCTCGAGCTTTTCCACGGCCCGACCTGCGCGTTCAAGGATTTTGCGCTGCAATTGCTGCCCTTCCTGCTGACCGCCTCGCTGCGCAAGACCGGCTGCGACAAGACGGTCGTCATCCTCGTGGCCACCTCGGGCGACACGGGCAAGGCTGCGCTTGAGGGGTTCGCCGACGTGCCGGGCGCCAAGATCTGCGTCTTCTATCCCGACGGCGGCACCAGCAACATCCAGCGCCTCCAGATGACCACCCAGGCGGGAGAGAACGTCATGGTCTTCGCCGCCGAGGGCAATTTTGACGATGCCCAGAACGGCGTCAAGCGGATCTTCACCGACCGCGCCTACGCGGAGGAGCTCGCGGACAGGGGGTACATCCTCTCGTCGGCCAACTCGATCAACTGGGGGCGGCTCGTCCCGCAGATCGCCTACTATTTCTCCGCCTACTGCGAGCTGCTGAACGCGGGCAGGGTCAAGCCCGGCGACCCGGTCAACATCGTGGTGCCCACCGGCAATTTCGGCAACATCCTGGCGGCCTATTTCGCCAAGCACTGCGGCCTGCCGGTCGGGAAGCTCGTCTGCGCCTCCAACCGGAACAACGTCCTCACCGACTTCATCACGACGGGGACCTACGACCGCAACCGCGGCTTCTATGTCACGACCTCCCCCTCGATGGACATCCTCATCTCCTCCAACCTCGAGCGGCTGCTCTATTTGCTCTGCGGCCGGGACGACAAGGTCCTGCGCGGCTATATGGAGGCGCTTGCGAAGACGGGGAAATACACGGTGGGGGCGGACGTCCTCGCGAGGCTGCAAAGCGAGTTCGCGGCGGGCTGCGCCGACGACGCGGCGACCGCCGCGGCCATCCGCGGCGTCTACCGGGAGACGGGGTACCTCTGCGACACTCACACCGCGGTGGCGGTGAACGTCTACCGGGATTACGCCGCCAAAACCGGCGACCGGACGCCGACGGTCATCGCGTCCACCGCGAGCCCCTTCAAATTCGCAAACAGCGTGCTGCCCGCGGCCTTTGGCAGGGCGGCGGACGGCGGGGACTTCGCCCTGCTCGCAAAGCTGGCGGAGCTTTCGGGGCAGCCCGCGCCGCAGGCGCTCGCGGGCCTTCAGGATAAGACGGAGCGGTTTACCTCGACGGTCGAACCCGCGAAGATGAAGGAAGCCGTTAGCGGCTGGCTGGGCATTTGAGCGCCCCATTTTGACAGAACGGGTGATCGTATGAAATATGTGGTAATGCTTGGCGACGGCATGGCGGACCGCCCCGTCCCCGAGCTCGGCGGCAGGACCCCGCTCGAAGCGGCGGTCAAGCCGCATATGGATTTCCTTGCGCAGCACGGCACCGTGGGCATGGCGCGCACCGTCCCCGAGGGAATGCCTCCCGGCTCGGACACCGCCAACCTTTCGGTGATGGGCTACGACCCCAGGATCTACTACAGCGGCCGCTCGCCGCTCGAGGCGGTGAGCATGGGCATCCCGCTCGCGGCGGACGACGTGACCTTCCGCTGCAACCTCGTGAACCTCTCGGAGGAGGGGGCGCTCGAGGATGCGACGATGGTCGATTACTCCTCCGATGAGATCACGACGGCCGAGTCGACCGAGCTGATAGCCTTCCTGAACCGGGAGTTCCACACCGAAACGCGCGACCTCTATCCGGGCATCAGCTACCGCCACTGCCTCGTGCTGCACCACGCCGAGACGGGCACCGACTGCACGCCGCCGCACGACATCTCCTTAAAGCCCGTGCGGGACTGCCTTCCGAAGGGTCGCTACGGCGAACAGCTGCTCGACATGATGAAGCGGTCCTATGCCCTGCTGCGCGACCATCCGGTCAACCTGGCGCGCGTTTCCCGCGGCCTGCGCCCAGCCAACTGCTGCTGGTTCTGGGGCGAGGGGACCCGCCCCGCGCTCTCCTCCTTTGAGGAACGGTTCGGCGTGAAAGGCGGCGTCATCTCCGCCGTCGACCTCATCAAGGGGATCGGTATCTGCGCGGGACTCAAGAGCGTCGACGTGCCCGGCGCGACCGGCAATGTGGACACCAACTTCCAGGGCAAGGCGGAGGCGGCGATCGGCCTCTTGCAAAACGGCTGCGACTTTGTCTACATCCATGTGGAGGCGCCCGACGAGTGCGGCCACCGCCACGAGGTGGAGAACAAGGTGAAATCGATCGAGCTGATCGACCGGGAGATCCTCGGACGGCTGCTGCCCGCGCTGCAGGCGAGCGGGGAGGACTATGCCGTCCTGCTGATGCCCGACCACCCGACGCCGCTTTCCATCCGCACCCACAGCGGCGATCCCGTGCCCTTCGTCCTCTACCGCAGCGACCGCGAATCGCCGCTGCACGCAGGCGCGTACACCGAGGCGTTCGCCGAAAAGACGGGGCTTTTCATCCCCGAGGGGCACCGCCTGATGGAGAAGCTCCTCCTCGACGAGCGCATCTGAAATTTTCCGGAAAAGCGGTTGACAAGCCGGGAGCCCAATGATATAATAATCAAGCACGATTGCTGAAATCGTGCTGATATGCGGGTATGGCGGAATTGGCAGACGCGTTAGATTCAGGTTCTAATGGTCGCAAGGCTGTGCAGGTTCAAGTCCTGTTACCCGCACCAAAAGTAAGAAATCCGAACCCAATGGGTTCGGATTTCTTTTATTGCCCGCGCCGGCGCAAATCCGCTCCATGGCCGCGCATCCTATTCCACCGCCGTGATCTCGGCGGTCCCCGAAAACGTCTCGATCAGGTCCTCCCCGGAGACCGCCTGCCCCAGCGCATAAAGGCCGCCGCCGCTGCCGAAGCGATCGTAGAACATCACCACGTCCCCCCAGGGCGCGTAGTAGGCCAGCGTGCCTTTCCCGGCGTCCGCCAGGGGCGTTTCCGCCGTGTCCAGCTTGTCCGGCGGGTAAAAGACCTTCTCGTTGGTGCTGAAGTCCTCGATCTCCGCCGTCAGGGGGAGCTGTGCATAGAGCGCTTTCGCCGCCCGGCTGTCGTTGAGTTCAAACAGCACCGTGTTCCCGCTTGCCGTTACGCTTATCCGCATCGTTTCCGCCTCCTTTGTCCGGTCGGCTTCCTCTTTCCCCGGTGCGGGGCCAGCCGCGCTTTCGAGCGCGAAGGACACCGCCACGCCGCCGCTGCCGAGTGCGTCCGCAAGGCCCGGCGCGTCCTCGACCCGCCCGAGCGGCGTATAGCGGTACGTGGTGGAGAAACTCTCATAGAACAACACCAGGCAGTCGGCGCCGTACAGCATCAGATCTCCCGCGCGGATTTGGGAGGGGACCCGGGAATCGGTGGGGAGGCCGTCATCGAGATAGCAGTATTTTTCGTTTCCGTTCATTTCGCTCATTTCGAGCGTCAGAGGCAGGCGTTCCGCCAGCGCCCGCGCGGCCCCGCTGTCGTAGAGCCGCGCCAAAAAGGTCTGTCCGCCGACCGTGACCCGCAGGGCGCGCCCGTCCGGCTCCGCCGCTGGGGCAGCGGCGTCCTCCTCCTGTAGATCCGCTCCCGTGGAAGCGACCGGGGCCGCCTCCGCGTGGGACGGTGGATCGGGATGGCCTTCCCCGGGCGCCTGCCCCGCGTTCCCGCCGCAGGCCGCGAGATTCAAGGCGAGCAGCAGGGCCAAAATCAATGAAAATTCCCGCTTCAATCGGGGCGCCCCCTTTCTCCGGGCCCGGCGGGCTTGCCGCGCCGGGCAGGTTCCAATTCGTTTCAAGGCACCGGGGCGTTTACGCGCAGCACGCCCGCGCCTCTCCGTCGGCCGGCCGTTTTGTCACGACCTGCCCCTTGGCCGCTTCGTCGTCCAGGATGATCTCCCCCACGGCGGGCGCCAGGATGCGCCCGGACCGCGGATTTTTGATGCTGGCGACCGGCGTGGTGATTGTGGCGTCCACATCGGATTTCTCGAAGGCGAGATCCGTGCCGGTCATCTCGCAGTCGACGAGCTTGAGGTTTTTGCAGTAGCAGAGCGGCTGGGTCCCGATGATCTTGCAGTTTATGAGGGTGAGGCCGTCCGAGTACCACGCAAGGTATTCGCCCTTGACCACGCTGTCCTTTACCGTAACATTCCGGGCGTGCCAGAAGGCGTCCTTCGTATCGAGCACGCAGTTTTCCAGGACGGCGTTTTGCACGTACTGGAAGGAGTATTTTCCCTTGAAGCGCACGCCGGATAAATACAGGTCCTCGGCGCGCATCATGAAGTATTCGCCCTCGGCGTCGCAGTCCTCCATCCGGACGCCCCTGGCCGACCAGCCGAACTCGGGCGAGACGATGTCGCAGCCGCGCAGGACGGCCCGGCTGCATTCCCGCAGGGCCTTGATCCCGTGCAGCTTCGTCCCGGAAATCTCGATGCCGTCGGAATACCAGAGCGCCGCGCGGCAGAGCCCGGTCATCTCCGAGTCCGTTATTTGCAGCCCGCGGACGTGCCAGAACGGGTAACGCAGGTTGAAAAAGCAATGCTCCGCCCGGATTTCGGAAGACTCCTTAAACGCGCTCTCCCCATCGGCGGGGCCGTCAAAGGCGCAGTCCTTCACGAGCAGCTCCCTGCTGCCGTAGAGCGCCCGTTCCTGGTCAAAGGTCCGGTTGCTGATCTGTTTCATATCGGTTCCTCCCTGCCCAGTCCGGGCGGTATCGAAATGAGGTCTCGTTCGATCCGGTAAATCAGGTAATCCAGGCAGTCGATCCGCCTTTCGTCCCGGTGGATCCGGTCGAGCAGCGCGTCCCGGTGCCCGGAAAGCATCTTGAGCTGGTCCTTCCTGCCGCCTTCCCTCAGGCAGTCCAGAAACCTTGCGATCAAGTCCGGGCCGCAGCCGGCGTCCATGAGGTTCCGGACCAGTTCCTCCCGCGGCGTGTCGCGTTCCGTCGTCATCCGCATCTCCCCTCCGGCGGCTATTCTGGTTTCATTATAGGCCGGGGAAGAAACGATAGCAAATACTTATGTCAAATATATAACCATAGTTGAAACCTATTCAAATATGTCTTATACTGGTGGCATAAGGGGGGCGCGTGATGGAACTGAGAGTCTTACAGTATTTTCTCGCAGTGGCAAGGGAACAGAGCATCTCCGCGGCGGCGGAGTCGCTGCATCTTTCGCAGCCGACCCTTTCCATCCAGCTGAAGAATCTGGAGGAGGAGCTGGGAAAGCGGCTGATGATCCGGGGGACGCCGGGCTCCCGCAGGATCACCCTGACCGAGGAGGGGATGATCCTGCGCAAACGCGCGGAAGAGATTTTGGACCTGGTGAAAAAAACCGAAAGCGAGCTGTCGCTTTCGGACGGGGTGGTGGCCGGAGACATCCACATCGGGACCGGGGAAACCGATATCGTCCGGATGATCGCGCGGGCGGCGCGAAGCCTCCGGGAAACCTGCCCGGAAATCCATTACCACATCTCCAGCGGCAACGCCGTTTACGTGCTGGAACAGCTCGACAAGGGCCTCATCGATTTCGGGCTGGTCTTTGGGGCCGTCGATTCGGGAAAGTACCAGTCCCTGAAGCTCCCCGCAAAGGACACGTGGGGCGTTCTGATGCGCAAGGACGCCCCGCTCGCGGCCAAAGAGGCCGTCGTCCCGGAGGATCTGTGGGATCAGCCGCTCATCATTTCCAGCCAGAAAAGCGACGACTGGCCGCTCACCGGCTGGATGAAGCGGGATATCGCCGAATGGAACGTGGCGGCAACCTACAACCTCGTCTTCAACGCCTCCCTCCTGGTGGACGAGGGGCTGGGGTACGCGCTTTGCCTGGATAAGCTGATCAATACGTCGGGGGAAAGCGGTCTCTGCTTTCGTCCGCTCAGCCCCGGGCTGGAGTCCGGGGCGTCCATCATCTGGAAACGGTATCAGGTGCTTTCCAAGGCCGCGGAGAAGTTTTTGCAGACGCTCCGCAACGCCTTATAGGTGGTGCCGGCGGACAGAACAGGAGCCCCGGAGACCGGCCCGCAAAGCCGGTCCCCGGGGCTCCCGCACGAACGGCCGCCCGGATAAAAATTCCTCAGGTAAGAACGCTTTGATTCAGCAGGGTATCGATCTGCCGCTCAAACTCGCCCGCGGTCAACGCGGCCTTTGAGGATAAGCGCCAGAGCGGGATCCGCATATGCCGGATCGCCGCATCCTTTTTCTCATCCCTCGTTCTCTGCTCGGGGGTATTGTGGAAGCGCCCGTCCAGCTCTATGGCCAGGATGGGATTATCGATCGCGTTGCAAAGGGTGAAATCCACGTGCGTGTTGTGGTGCAGGACAAAAGCACGCATGGCGGGGTCCTGATCCAAATATGCCTGATCGGTTATCAGGTTTGCCAGGGGGAGCTTCACCCGGCAGTACATCTGAGGATGTCTGCTGATATATGTATCGATATGCCGGTAGACGGTTTCCTCAAAAATGTTGTCTAAATTGTCGTGCGGCGTGTAGGCGCGCATCTTTCGGTACAAACCGTCAAACAGGCAGACCGTCTTGTCCGGGATTCTTTGCCCGTAGCTGTTGATATAATCGATCAGATCGCGCATTTCCTCGCTTTTGCGGTGCAGGAAAGGCGCGTCCGCCACCATGACGAACCGCTTTTTCGCCCGTGAAACGGCGACATTGAGCAGTTCTTTCTTGAACAGGCAGTGCTCTCCGGACAGGTGGTTGTTGGCAAAGGGCAGATCGTTGAGCACAGTGGAAAAGAATACGGTATCCTGCCCCCTTCCCTGGAAGGTGTGGATCGTACCGCACACGTCCTTCCCGCAGTGGAAGTGGCTTCTCAAATGTTCGCCCTGCGCCTTGAACGGCGTTATAACATACGTCTTTTCCAGCGCCGGGCCGGTCAATTCTTCAATTGCCCGGATCTCCCTTTCATTGCAGAAAGAACTTCCCGATCTGTCCGGCTGCGCATACTTGCCCTGGTCCACCGTCACCATCTGCATCGCGTTCTGATGGGCCTCGGTATAGATGATCAGTTCCCCGTTGTAGTAAAATTTGTTGCAGTAGTTGATGATCATATAGTCGCACCGGTAGTGCTCCCGCAGGAGGGTCGGCTCCAGGGACCAAACCTTTTGCACGGAGCTCAAAAGGTTCTCCCGGAAGTAGTCATACGGTTCTTTCACGGCCGGCAGGGCGCCGGAGGCCCCGTCGGTGATCGCGCTCAACTGCTTCTGGTCCCCGACAATGATGCAGCGCTCCGCCAGATGGAGAACGGGAAGCCCGGTGATCAAATCGCATTGCGACGCCTCGTCCATGATGACGCAGTCAATTTTGTCCGCGCCCTTCAGCATATCGCTGAAATTGTAAACAAGGGCGTCCGCCGTGGTCAATATCACCGGATAGAACGCCCGGACTGCCTGCTTGCAGCCTCTATACAGGTTTCCTTCCTGGCGCTGCATCACCTCCGCCGCCTTCCGCCGTTCGGGATCTGTGTAAAACGCCCGCAAAAACTGCGCCAGCGCCTGTGTGGAGACGTTGATATAACGGCGGTCGTACAGCTCGGCCAGCTCGCGCTGCTTCTCCCGGAGCCCGGCACGCTCCAACTCCGCGGACAGCTGCTCGATCTCACGCTGCAAGTAAATGGATTCCAGCCGGAATTGCAGCAATAGTCCCTCGGATTTGAAGCTGTCGACATCCAGCCTCCAGATAAAGCTGTTTTTGATGCGGTCCCAAATGGAATAGCGGCCGGTATAGTCCAGCCTTTGCAGGGCGTGGGCGATGCGGTCGATCTCGCGGCGCATGCTTTCAAGGCCGCGGTTCTGAAACCTGTCGATGTTTCGAAATACGGGCTCCTCCCGGAACGCCTCTCTCCGTTTTTCCATATGCCGCAGCGCATTCTCATCTTCCTGCAGCCTGTTTTTCATTTCAACCAGACGGTTGATGTCCGCTTCCATCGCCTTCAGCCGCTTATAAAGCGAATGCAGCGTTTCTTCGTCGGGCGCGCGCTCCGGGATTCCCAACGCGCCGTCAAGCGTTTCCTGCACGCCCGACCTGAGGGTGTGATCCAGCTCCCGCATGATCTGCTGGTTCCCCAAGCGGAGATAGAAGGGGGGCAATCGCAGGCCGTCCAGCTCCTCTTTGATGTTTTCGATCGCGGAGTTGTTTTTTGAAACAACGACGACGCGCTTTCCGCTGATTACCAGATTCGCCAGGATGCTCAGAATCGTCGTCGTCTTGCCGGTCCCCGGGGGTCCTTCAATGACGGAGATCCGTTCGGACAGCGCCTTCTCGATCGCCTGCTTCTGCGAAAAGTTGGAACGGCTGAGCAATAGGATCGGCTGCTCCTTTGCCGTTTCAGGCGGGTCCGCGGGCGTTGCAAGGAGGTAATGCGTCAGCAGGCTCTCCGGCTGGAGGTAGGCCTGATGAAAAATGGTCTCCAGCCGGTCCGCCGCCAGTTTTTTCAGATCCGTTTTGGGTTCTCCAAGCGCCTCCTCGTGCGGCTGTTCTTTCCGTTGCGAGACAATCTGTTTATAATACTCCTGATAGTGCGTGAAAAGACGCTCGACCTCTTCCATCCCGGCGCCATACGCGTCAAGGCAGGTCCGGTACTCCTCGAACCGCCGCTGTTCCTGCGGGGATGCAAAATGACAGGAGCGGATATTTTCAAACCGGTAGGACATCTCCCGGCCGGAACCGGCAAACCTTCCCCGCAGCTTTCCGCCCTGATAACCGTCCACATGGATTTTGGAGACCCGTTCGGAGGTCCCGGTTACCGCGAGCAGACCGCCATGCTCGCGGGCGAAATCCAAATAGCGCAACAGCTCGGTTCTTTCCATTTGACCGCTCACCCCTTTTCACGGCGATGATACAGAATTTGTAAAATCATCATATCACACAGACGCCGGCGGGTAAAGCCCGCCCGTACCGCCGCATGAGGAATCCCCCCTGTTTTTACCGCCGAGCCGTTATTGCAGCGTCGGCGCTTCCCGTTTTCCCCTCCCCGCCCCCTTGGAGGCGCTTTCAAAGTATGCTATCATGGGGGCAGGAGGTGAGAGCGGTGGAACTTCGCGTTTTGAACTACTTCCTGGCCATCGCCCGGGAGGAAAACATCACCAGGGCCGCGCAGATGCTCCATGTGACACAGCCCACCCTGTCCCGCCAGATCATGCAGCTGGAGGAGGAGCTCGGGGTCAAGCTCTTTGTCCGGAGCAACCACAACATCATCCTGACGGAGGCCGGCATGCTGCTCAAGCGCAGGGCGCAGGAACTGGTCGCCCTGGCGGACAAGACGAAAAGGGACTTCCGGCACAAGGCGGAGGAGCTCGCCGGCGAGATCGCCATCGGCAGCGGGGAATTCCTCAGCACCAGCGTCTTTTCCCGCATGATGGGTTCCTTCCGGCAGGAGCACCCGCTCGTCCGGTACCAGATTTACAGCGGCAACGCCGACAACATCCGCGACTCGATCGAGCGGGGCCTGCTGGACCTGGGCGTGATGACCGAGCCGGTCGATATCCGCAAATACGACTTTGTCCCCATGCCGCTCAACGAGATTTGGGGCGTATTGGTGCGGACGGGCTCCGAACTGGCGGAGCGGGAAGCGGTCCGCCCGGAGGACCTGGCGGGCGTGCCGCTGATCACGTCGGCGGGGGATTTTGTCCAGAGCACCTTCGGGAAATGGTTTGGGCCGCTCTACGACCGGATCAACATCGTGGCGACCGGGAACCTGCTGTATAACGAGGCGATGCTGGCGGAGAGCGGCATGGGCGTCGTCCTGTGCATTCGGCTCAACTGCACCTATCAAAACCTCCGTTTCATCCCCCTCGCCCCCGCGCTGGAAACCAACACGGTGCTGGCGTGGAAAAAGGACCAGGTGTTCGCGCCCGCGACGGCCGCGTTCATCGACTACGCCCGGCAATACCTTTCCAGCATTTCTAGCGATAAAAGATAAGTATTAGACATTTCACGCGTGGGCAATTACAATGAAGGTGTTCCCGAAAGGGAGCGCCTTTCTTATTTGGATGAGCGCTGTGAAGAGGTGGCAGAATGACGATCAACGAAGCGAGCGAACGCTACCGCATCCCGATTGAGGTGCTGCGGGAATACGAAAGCTGGGGACTGTGCGGCGAGGTCAAAAGGGTCATGGGCGCCTGGCAGTATGACAGCCGGGACCTCGAACGGCTGAGCATGATCATGACGCTGCACGACGTGGGCTTCAGCAACGGGGAGGTGGAGACCTACATGCGGCTGCTGCTCTCCGGCCGGGACACCGAGCAGGAGCGGATGCGGATGCTCAACCGGCTCCGCGACTGCGCCATGGACGAGCTCCACTTTAAGCAAAAGCAGCTCGACCGGCTGGACTACCTGCGCTACAAGATCCAGCAGGCAGCAAAACAACACGGATAGCGCCGGGCAGCCGGTCTGACCGGATGCCCGGGATTCAGAAAGGAGTCATGCAACATGAAAAAATGGTTTGCCGTCCTGGCGGCCTGTACCATGACCTTCGCCCTCGCCGCCTGTGGGGGCGGAGCGGCCGCCGGGGAGGACCCGGCGGCCCTCTCCCAGCCGCAGGCCGAAGCGCCCGCCGCCTCCTTGGAGCCTTCCGGCCCCGAGTCCGTCGCGGCGGAAAGCGGGGCCCCGGGCGCGGCGGAGGACCCGCAGGGCGGGGAGGAAACATCTCAAAGTACCGCTGCGGCGGAAGAAAACAAGGAGGATGAAAGGATGAAATCCCTGGTGGTCTACTTTTCCTGGTCGGGGAACACCGAATCGGTGGCCAACGAAATCCAGTCCCAAACCGGCGCAGACCTGTTCGAGCTGGTCCCTCTGACCCCCTACACCGACGATTATAACGCCCTGCTCGACGTCGCGCAGGAGGAACAGCGCGCCGGCGCGCGTCCCGCCATCTCCGGCAGCGTCGACCTCAGCGGGTACGATGTGATCTACCTCGGCTATCCCAACTGGTGGGGAGACATGCCGATGATCCTCTATACCTTCCTCGACGGCTACGACCTCTCCGGAAAGACCGTCGCGCCCTTTGTCACCAGCGGCGGAAGCGGGTTCTCCGGGACGATCGGCGCCATCCAGTCGATGGAACCGGACGCCAGCGTCGCGGAGGGGCTCTCCCTCGGCAGCTCCGCCGCCGCGGACCCCGGCGCCGCCGTGGCCGAATGGCTGGACGGGCTCGGACTGGCCTGAAAAGGCACGATAAAACCCTGATTTGATAAGGAGGCCGGTTATGAAACAGACAGCGGGCCGGGACGCCCTGGGCGATTTCGCCCCCCAATTCGCCGCGCTCAACGACGACGTACTGTTCGGCGAGGTGTGGGCGCGGGAGGAGCAGCTTTCCCCGCGCGACCGCAGCCTCATCACCGTGACGGCGCTGATGGCGGGCGGGACAATCGATTCTTCGTTTGCATACCATCTGGACGCGGCGAAGAAAAATGGGATCACCAGAGCGGAAATCGCCGAGGCGCTCACCCATCTCGCCTTCTACTGCGGGTGGCCGAGGGCCTGGGCCGCCTTCCGGATGGCGAAGGAGGTCTGGAAGGACTGAAGGGCCCGGCCGGGCCGGGAAAACGCCCGTCATGGAGCACGCTCCACGGGCTGAAAACAGATCTGCAAAGGAGTCTTCCGTATGAATGATTTCAGCAGCGGCGCGATCTTCCCGCTGGGGGAGGAAAACGCCGCCTACGCCCGGTATTTCACCGGGAAGTCCTATCTCCGCATGCTCTCCACCGAGGGGGTGGGGATCGCCAACGTCACCTTTGAGCCGGGCTGCCGCAACAACTGGCACATCCACCGGGCAAAGGCGGGGGGCGGGCAGATCCTGCTCTGCACCGGCGGGCGCGGCTGGTACCAGGAGTGGGGAAAGTCCGCCCGGGAGCTCCGCGCGGGCGATGTGGTGAACATCCCCGCCGGGGTCAAGCACTGGCACGGCGCGGCGAAGGACAGCTGGTTTTCGCACCTCGCGGTGGAGGTCCCCGGGGAGCAAACGGAAAACGAATGGCTGGAGCCGGTGGACGACGCCCAGTACGGTGGGCTGGCGTAACGGCCGGTCACCGGGGGGAGGGACGCCCTTGAAGCCGCGCCAAATGATCAAAATGGCCGTCGACCTCCTGATGACGGCCCTCCTGTTCCCGTTGATGGCCTTCCATCTGACCGGGCGGGCCGCACACGAGTGGATCGGGGCGGGCATGTTCCTGCTGTTCCTCCTTCACAGCCTGCTCAACCGGAGATGGTACGCGGGCCTGCGCAGGGGGCGGTACACCTCCTTGCGCGTTTTGCAGACGGGGGTCAACCTGCTGGTCCTGCTCTCGATGCTCGTCCAGCTGGCGAGCGGCGTATTGCTCTCCCGGTACGCGTTTCGTTTCCTCGGGATCGCCGGGTACGCCGCCCCCGCAAGAATGCTGCACCTGCTGGGGGCCTACTGGGGCTTTGTCCTGATGTCGCTGCACGTGGGGCTGCATTGGGACCTTGTGCTGGGCATGGCTCGGCGGATGCTCCCCGCCCGCGTTTCGGAAGGGCCGCTCCGCCTGGTTGCCCGCCTGGGGGCGGCGCTGACCGCGCTGTACGGCGCGGCCGCCTTCGCCCGGCACGGGCTGCTCTCCTATATGCTGCTGGAGGCCCGGTTCGTGTTCTTCGATCACGCGCAGTCCCCCCTCTCCTTTTTTGCCGATTACCTGTCCATGGCCTGCCTCTGGGCCTTCGCGGCCCACTGCGCGGGGAAGCTGGCCCGCCGGGTCCCCGCCCGGGGCCGCCGGAAATGCGCCCCGCCCGGCCAGGCGGCTTAGATGATGAAAAAATGCGGTCCGGAGGCAGTCTCCGGGCCGCGTTTTCGTCCTCCGCAGATTTTTTTCGCGGATTCCTTGACAAACGCCTTCGGGCCTGCTATTCTAAAAAAGGTAAGTGTAACTAAAATAGTTACAGAAGGAACATTACGACCGCACGGCAATCCCGCGCAGAACAGAAAGGCAGGTACCAGATGAATACACGCGAACATGAGACCATGAAGATGCGCGGCAGCGCCGACACGTCTTACCTGGGCCGGACCGTGGACGAGATGGTTTGGCGCTTTATGGAGGAGCAGGGCATCCCGGGCCTGACGCTCGCCATCGTCCAGGCGCCCTACATCCCCCGGGTGGTGGGCTACGGGCTCTCCGACGAAAAGCAGCGCCGCCTTGCCTCCGCCAACACGATGTGGCCCGCCGGCCCCATCTCCCAGGCGTTCGCCGCCGTGGCGGTGATGCAGCTCTTCGAGGACGGCGCGCTCGACCTCGACGCGCCCGCCGGAAACTACCTGCCCGACCTGCCGGAAACGTGGCGGAACGTCACCGCCAGGCAGCTCCTGCGCCACGCCGCCGGCCTGCCGGACATCCGGGGGGCCGAAGGCTTCTGCCCCTACCGCAGGTGGAGCTTTTCCGAGCTGGTCGCGCTGGTCGCCGGCCGGCCGCTCTCCTTCCAGCCCGGCACCCGGGTGGAGCAGAGCGCGACCAACTTCCTCCTCCTCACCGAGATGGTGGAGCGGATCAGCGGCATGAGCTACCACGACTTTGTCACGAAACGGCAGATCGATTTCCTGGGGCTGCGCCGCACCGGGTTCGCCGAGGACCTGGACGGGTTCCCGCATGAGGACGTGGGCCGGACGGACAACGTCCACCAGCTCTTCAAGGCCGACCGGCTCTACATCGACCCGACCGAGCCCGCCGCCAGCTACGACGGCGAAGGCGCCGCCGTCCGCCGTCAGGATTCCTCCGCGCTGCGGGGCTTTTCGGACATCTGGGCCTCCGCGCAGGACATCTCCTTCTGGGACATCGGCCTCGCGGGCTCCGTTTTGATCCACAAGCCGGAGAACCGGGCGCTGGTCTACGCCCCCTGGAAGCTGCCCGACGGCCGCGAGGTCCCGGCGGTGGCGGGCTGGCAGTTCTACAAGCACCGCGGCCTGATGGACATCAAGGGTTCGGCGCCCGGGTTCTCCTCCTTCCTCAGCCGGTTCACCCACTCGGAGGAGCTGGTCTGCGTGACCCTGATGGCCAACCGGGAAGGGGTGGATTTCACCAACCTGGGCAGGCGGATCGCCGGCGCCTTCGGGGACCTGCTCTCCACCAATTACGACGACAACAAGCTCTTCCTGCTGGAGGGGCAGCTCCCCGCCGCGGACACCGTGTCCCGGCTGGAGGAGGCGCTTCGGGAAAAGGGCGTGCCCCTCTTCGCCAAGTACGACCACGCGCAGAACGCCCGCGAGGCGGGATTGGAGCTGCGCCCCACCACCGTGCTGGTCTTTGGCTCCCCCAGCGTGGGTACCGCGCTGATGCAGGCCGACCAGAGCGTCTCCCTCGAGCTCCCGCTGCGCATCTCCGTGTGGGAGGACGAGGCCGGCAGCACCTGGCTCGCCTTCCCGCGGCTGGGGAGGCTGACGGCGGAGTACGGGCTGCAGGCGCACCCCGCGGTCCCCAGGATGGAGGCCCTGATGGAGGAGCTCGTCCGCAGGGCGGGCAACGTCTATGGGGCGCGCCCCTTCTGAGCGGTCCGGGCCGCAAAAGCGACTTTTTTTGCGCCAGGAGAAATTTTCCTTGTTTCCCGGGAGAAACTGTGATAAGATGAAATCATAGGAATAGTAACCGATATCAATTTAAGGAAGGAGTGCATATTATGGAGAATAAAAAGCTGACCAACGAGGTGGGCGCTCCCGTTGCGGAGAACGAACACTCCCTGACGGCGGGACCCCGCGGGCCGGTAATGTTACAGGATGTGTGGCTGCTGGAAAAGCTGGCCCATTTCGACCGGGAGGTCATCCCCGAGCGGCGGATGCACGCCAAGGGCTGGGGCGCCTACGGCAATCTCACCGTCACCCACGACATCTCCCAATGGACGCGGGCGAAGGTCCTTCAGCCGGGCGCCAAGACCGACCTCTTCATCCGGTTTTCCACCGTGGCCGGCGAGCGCGGCGCGGCGGACGCCGAACGGGACATCCGCGGCGTGGCGGTCAAATTCTACACCGAAGAGGGCAACTGGGACCTGGTCGGAAACAACACCCCCACCTTCTTCCTCCGGGACGTTCACAACTTCCCCGACCTCAACCGCGCCGTCAAGCGCGATCCCCGCACCGGCCTGCGCTCCGCCCAGAACAACTGGGACTTCTGGACGCTGCTGCCCGAGACCTTCCACCAGACCACCGTCGTCATGTCGGACCGGGGCATCCCCGCGACCTTCCGGCATATGCACTTCTTCGGGGAGCACACCTTCTCCCTCTACAACGCGAAGAACGAGCGTGTGTGGTGCAAATTCCACTTCAAGACCCAGCAGGGCATCAAAAACCTGACCGACGCGGAGGCGGAGGCGCTGGTGGCCAAGGACCGCGAGAGCCACGGCCGCGACCTCTTTGAGTCGATCGAGAAGGGCGACTATCCGCGCTGGACGATGTACGTGCAGATCATGACCGAGGAGCAGGCCCTCAAGCACTACGAGAACCCCTTCGACATCACGAAGATCTGGCGGCATGCCGAATATCCCCTCCACGAGGTGGGCGTGCTTGAGCTCAACCGCAACCCGGAAAACTACTTCGCCGAGGTGGAGCAGGCCGCCTTCACCCCCGCGCACGTGGTGCCCGGCATCGGCTTTTCGCCGGACAAGTTCCTCCAGGGCAGGCTTTTCGTCTACGGAGACGCACAGCGCTACCGCCTCGGGGTGAACTACAACCAGATCCCGGTGAACCGGCCCAAGGTGGAGGTCCACGACTACCACCGGGACGGGTTCATGCGCACCGACGGCAACTACGGCGCTGCGCCCGCCTACTCCCCCAACAGCCAGGGCGAATGGGCGGCCCAGCCGGATGTGATGGAGCCGCCGCTCGATCTTTCGGGCGCGATGTACGCCTACGACCCGCAGGACGACCCCACCGACGACTGCTTCCGGGCGGGCGGCGACCTGTGGAGGGTGATGACGGAGGATAAGCGCGCGCTGCTCATCGAAAACACCGCGCGCAACATCGAGCCGGTCACCGAGAACGTCAAATACCGTCACGCCGTCCACTGCTACTGGGCGGACCCCGCTTACGGCGAGCGCATCACCGCCGCCATGGGGCTCGACCTGGAGAAGGTGAAGGAGCTGGCCAAGGGCGACCACAAAAGCCTGATCGCGGCCACGCTCCGCGCCTGAGCGCCCGCCTCGCGCGGATTTCCTGAAAAGCGCGCCATTGCGCGGCGTATCTTTCCATCCCCGGGGCCCATGGGGCCGCGGAAATGAAACCGGGCGCCGGA
>ENA-UOIV01000704-UOIV01000704.1-human-gut-metagenome-genome-assembly--contig:-C59-NODE-704-length-34294-cov-13.543766_pt1 | contig 34294 bp, 28 predicted proteins | sample MGYA00242333_ERZ723880 | MGnify/ENA metagenome assembly ERZ723880 | reverse complement strand
AAGAAGGTGCATTGCCGGATTATATGTCTAAAGGATTCTTGAAATCAGGTTTCTTCGTATTCCGCAACTCTTGGGGAACGGACGCTACTCAAATGGTGGTGAAAGCCGGTCCGAAAGCTTTCTGGCACTGTCAACCGGACAACGGTACATTCGAACTGTGGTTCAATGGCAAAAACCTGTTCCCAGATTCAGGTTCGTATGTGTATGCAGGCGAAGGTGAAGTAATGGAACAACGCAACTGGCACCGTCAGACTTGTGTTCACAATACTGTGACTCTGAACAACAAAAATCTGGATACAACTGAATCTGTAACTAAATTGTGGCAGCCGGAAGGAACAATCCAAACGCTGGTGACTGAAAACCCAAGCTACAAAAACTTGAAGCACCGTCGTTCCGTTTTCTTCGTCGACAACACATACTTTGTAATTGTAGACGAATTGGCAGGTAGCGCCAAAGGTTCCATCAACCTTCATTATCAAATGCCGAAGGGAGAAATCGCAAACAGTCGCGAAGACATGACATTCCTTACTCAGTTCGAGGATGGAAGCAACATGAAACTGCAATGTTTCGGTCCTACCGGCATGACTATGAAAAAAGAACCGGGATGGTGTTCTACAGCTTACCGCAAACGTTACAAACGTATGAATGTATCATTCAACGTGAAGAAAGACGGCGAAGAAGCTGTACGTTATATCACTGTGATCTATCCGGTAAAGAAAAGCGCAGATGCCCCTAAATTTGACGCTAAATTCAAGAACAAAGCATTCGATGAAAATGGTCTGGAAGTAGAAGTGAAAGTAAACGGAAAGAAACAGTCACTAAAATACAAAATATAGTAATTGATGAAAAACCCCTCTACCCTATTCCTCCCGTTGGCTGCATTAAGCCTTGCTTCATGCAGTGGTCAAAAGAAGGAAGAAGCCAAACAGCCGAACATCATTTTCATGATGACGGATGACCATACCACCCAGGCAATGTCATGCTATGGAGGAAATCTGATCCAAACTCCTAACATGGACCGGATTGCCAACGAAGGTATCCGTTTCGATAATTGTTATGCTGTCAATGCCCTCTCCGGCCCTTCACGTGCTTGTATCCTGACCGGTAAGTTCAGTCACGAGAACGGCTTTACCGATAATGCCAGCACTTTCAACGGTGACCAGCAGACATTTCCAAAGCTTCTTCAACAAGCCGGATATCAGACTGCCATGATCGGCAAGTGGCACCTTATCAGTGAACCGCAAGGTTTCGACCATTGGAGCATCCTTAGCGGTCAGCATGAGCAAGGCGACTATTACGATCCTGACTTCTGGGAAGACGGTAAACATATCGTTGAAAAAGGATATGCAACAGACATTATCACAGATAAAGCCATCAAATTCCTCGAAGGCCGCGACAAGAGCAAACCGTTCTGCATGATGTATCATCAGAAAGCACCGCACCGCAACTGGATGCCTGCTCCCCGCTATCTGGGTATCTTCAACAATACTACCTTTCCCGAACCTGCCAACTTGTTCGACGACTACGAAGGACGTGGAAGAGCGGCTCGTGAACAGGATATGTCTATCGAACACACTTTGACTGACGATTGGGATCTCAAACTGCTGACTCGTGAAGAAATGCTGAAAGATACCACCAACCGTCTTTACAGTGTGTACAAACGTATGCCTGCCGAAGTACAGGACAAATGGGATTCTGTGTATGCACAGCGTATCGCAGAATATCGTAAGGGAGACTTGAAAGGCAAAGAGTTGATCAGTTGGAAATACCAACAGTATATGCGCGATTATCTGGCTACCACATTGGCAGTGGACGAAAACATCGGTCGCCTGATGAATTATCTCGAAAAGATTGGTGAGCTGGACAATACAATTATTGTCTATACCTCCGATCAAGGTTTCTTCCTCGGTGAACATGGATGGTTCGACAAACGCTTCATGTATGAAGAATGCCAGCGTATGCCGCTTATCATCCGTTATCCGAAGGCAATCAAAGCAGGAAGCGTAAGCAATGCGATCAGCATGAATGTTGACTTTGCCCCTACTTTCCTCGACTTTGCCGGAGTGGAAATACCATCGGATATTCAAGGTGCCTCGCTGAAACCGATATTGGTGAACGAAGGCAAAACTCCCGCCGACTGGCGAAAAGCAGCTTATTATCATTATTATGAATATCCTGCCGAGCACTCTGTAAAACGCCATTACGGTATCCGTACCCAAGATTTCAAACTGATTCATTTCTACAACGACATTGATGAATGGGAAATGTACGACATGAAAGCCGACCCCAAAGAAATGAATAATGTTTTCGGCAAACCGGAATATGCAGAAAAACAGAAGGAACTGATGCAACTTCTTGAGGAGACTCAAAAACAGTACAAAGACACCGATCCTGATGAGAAAGAGAAAGTTCTTTTCAAAGGGGATCGCCGACTAATGAAAAACAGATAAACTAATTACTAAAACCATGGATAGAAGAAAGTTCTTAAAAAACACAGGCTGGTCTTTCCTCGGATTGGCAGCTTCGGGCAGCTTATTGGGTGCTTGTGCACCGGGCAGCAAAGATGCAAAGAAAATCATGCCATCGGCAAGCGACCTCAAAATGTATTGGGGAGACTTACATAACCACTGTAACATCACATACGGACACGGCGATATGCGCGACGCTTTTGAAGCAGCAAAAGGACAATTGGATTTTGTCAGCGTCACTCCCCATGCCATGTGGCCGGATATTCCCGGAGCGGACGATCCTCGTCTGAAATGGGTAATCGATTATCATACAGGTGCTTTCAAACGTTTGCGTGAAGGTGGTTACGAGAAATATGTAGCCATGACAAACGAATACAATAAAGAAGGTGAATTCCTCGCCTTTATCGGCTACGAAGCTCACAGCATGGAACATGGTGACCATGTCGCACTGAACTATGACCTGGATGCACCACTTGTTGAATGTACTTCCATTGAGGACTGGAAACAAAATGCCAAAGGACATAAAGTATTTATCACTCCGCACCACATGGGTTATCAAGGCGGTTATCGTGGCTACAACTGGAAATGTTTCACCGAAGGAGATCAGACTCCGTTCGTAGAGATGTATTCCCGTCATGGTCTGGCGGAAAGTGATCAGGGAGATTATCCGTATCTGCATGATATGGGACCTCGCCAATGGGAAGGAACCATTCAATACGGTCTTGAGTTAGGCAATAAGTTCGGTATCATGGCTTCTACCGACCAGCATTCCGGTTATCCGGGAAGTTACGGAGACGGACGTATCGGAGTGCTTGCTCCATCGTTAACCCGTGATGCAATCTGGGACGCACTCCGTACCCGCCACGTATGCGCCGCAACAGGTGATAAGATTCTTATCGATTTCCGGTTGAATGACGCCTTTATGGGAGATGTAGTTCGCGGAAACAGCCGTCGCATCTATGTGAATGTAACCGGTGAAAGCTGTATCGACTATGTAGATATTATAAAGAACGGTCAGATTCTGGCGCGCATGAACGGTCCGTTGACTCCGGTTGCTCCGGAAGGTGACACGGTACGTTGCAAAGTGAAGATGGATTTCGGTTGGAACCGCGAAGAACAATATGTACACTGGCAGGGTAAACTGTCTTTGGATAAAGGAAAATTGCACGGTGTAACTCCTTGCTTCCGTGGTGCGGCCTTCACTTCTCCGCAAGAAGGTGAAACAGAATTCCACACACACGTCAACCGCATCGTTTCCGTAAACGACAAGGAAACCGAACTGGATATGTACAGCAGCAAGAATCCGAATACTACCACAGCGGCTATGCAGGCTGTAATACTTGATGTGGAAATGCCGAAAGACGGTAAGATTATCGCAGAATTCAATGGCAAGAAGTTTGAACATACATTAGGTGAACTGCTTGATGGTTCACGTTCGCACTTTATGATCGGCTGGTTGAGCGAAGCGATCCTCTTCAACCGCGCTATGCCGGAAAGTTGCTTCACGGTAGAACATTACATGGAGGATAAAGAGCCTCAACGTGATACGGATTATTACTATGTACGCGCCCGTCAACGCGACGGACAATGGGCGTGGAGTTCACCGATCTGGGCAGAAAGAGTGTAAATCAAGTATTAAAATGATATGGAAAAAGAATACGCTATAGGAATTGACCTTGGCGGAACTTCAGTGAAATACGCCCTTATTGATAATGAAGGCGTATTTCATTTTCAAGGGAAGTTGCCGTCAAAAGCCGATGTATCGGCAGAAGCGGTCATCGGACAGTTGGTTGCCGCCATCAATGAAGTGAAGGCTTTTGCAAAAAAACAGAATTGTAAGATTAACGGTATAGGAATCGGAACACCGGGTATCGTAGATTGTACGAACCGGATCGTTCTGGGAGGTGCGGAGAACATCAAGGGATGGGAAAACCTATGTTTGGCAGACCGCATTGAAGCAGAAACCGGCATTCCGGTCTTATTGGGGAATGACGCTAACCTGATGGGACTAGGTGAAACTATGTACGGGGCAGGTAAAGGGGCGACTCATGTTGTTTTCTTAACGGTAGGAACCGGTATCGGCGGTGCAGTTGTTATCGACGGTAAATTATTCAACGGTTTTGCCAATCGGGGAACGGAATTAGGGCACGTACCCTTAATTGCCAATGGAGAGCCCTGCGCTTGTGGTTCTGTCGGCTGTCTGGAGCACTATGCTTCTACTTCCGCTCTCGTACGACGTTTCAGTAAACGAATAGCAGAAGCCGGTATTTCCTATCCGGGCGAAGAGATTAACGGTGAATTGATTGTGCGTCTTTACAAACAAGGCGATAAGATTGCCACCGAATCACTGGAAGAACATTGCGATTTTCTAGGACACGGTATTGCCGGATTCATCAATACCTTCAGCCCTCAGAAGATTGTAATCGGCGGAGGCCTTTCCGAAGCCGGTGATTTTTATATCCGGAAAGTGAGTGAAAAAGCACACCGTTATGCTATCTCCGACTGTGCCGTGAATACGGAAATCATGGCTGCCGCATTAGGCAATAAGGCAGGAAGTATCGGGGCCGCTTCCCTCTTCTTTAATGGAAAGTTAAAAGTTGAATAAACTCTCGACTTCCAATTGTCAACTTTCAACTTATTCAAAATTATGAAAAGAAATATAGGAATGCTGGCGCTGATAATGGCGTTTTGGTTCACAATCTCGTTTATCACTAATATTCTGGGACCACTTATTCCGGACATCATTCACAACTTCAATTTAAGTGACCTAACAATGGCGGGTTTTATCCCGACTTCTTTCTTTCTGGCTTATGCCATCATGTCCATTCCCGCCGGGTTACTGATCGACCGTTTCGGTGAAAAGCCGGTATTGTTCGGCGGATTCCTAATGCCGTTTATCGGAACTATTCTGTTTGCTTGTATGCATACCTATCCGATGTTGCTGGCTTCTTCCTTCATCATCGGCTTGGGGATGGCTATGCTGCAAACGGTACTGAATCCGCTTCAACGTACTGTGGGAGGGGAAGAGAACTATGCGTTCGTTGCCGAACTGGCGCAATTTATGTTTGGAATCGCTTCTTTCCTGAGTCCTTTAGTGTATACTTATCTAATTCGTGAACTTGATCCGGCAACGTACACAGCCGGAAAAGGATTCTTCATTGATTTATTGGCAGACGTCACCCCGCGGGAAATGCCTTGGGTATCGCTTTATTGGGTATTCGCCTTAATTCTGTTGGTCATGTTGATTGCCGTCAGTCTCTCTCGTTTCCCGAAAATCGAATTGAAAGAAGACGAGAAAAGCGGATCAAAGGATTCCTATCTGGCTTTATTCAAACAAAAGTATGTATGGCTGTTCTTTCTGGGAATCTTCTGTTATGTCAGCACAGAGCAGGGCACTTCTATCTTTATGAGTACATTCCTCGAACAGTACCATGGAGTCAACCCTCAAACAGATGGCGCGCAAGCCGTTAGTTATTTTTGGGGATTGATGACGGCCGGTTGTCTGGTCGGAATGTTGCTGCTGAAGTTGATTGACAGCAAACGATTGTTACAGATTTCGGGAGTATTGACGATTGTGTTGTTGCTTTCCGCTTTATTCGGAAGCAAGGGAATTGCTTTGATTGCTTTCCCTGCCGTAGGATTCAGCATTTCAATGATGTACTCCATCGTGTTCTCTCTGGCCTTGAATTCCGCCTCACAACATCATGGCTCTTTTGCCGGTATTTTATGTTCCGCAATCGTAGGCGGAGCAGGCGGTCCGATGATTGTCAGCACGATAGCCGATGCTACGTCGCTGAGAACAGGTATGTTGTTTATCCTGGTCTTTGTAGGATACATCACGTTCATCGGTTTTTGGGCGCGCCCGTTGATTAACAATAAGACAGTGAAACTGAAAGAACTGTTTAAAAAAGCATGATTATGAAACAACGAAGCTATATTCTCCTTTTGTTTTCCATCCTGTTATCCGCAAACGGATATGCCCAGAAAGGTATTATGCGCCTTAGCCAACAGACATTGATGCATGAGGTACGTGAAACTCCTTCGCCACTGGATGGACAGCATATTGCAGTTAATCCGCCACGCTTCATGTGGCCGGATAAGTATCCGCATCTCGGTGCCGTACTCGACGGTGTGGAAGAAGAGGATTTCAAACCGGAAGTAACTTATCGTATCCGCATCGCACGTGATCCGGAGTTTAAGTCGGAAGTTATTACTGCCGAAAGGAAATGGGCATTCTTCAATCCTTTCAAATTGTTCGGGAAAGGAAAATGGTATTGGCAGCACGCATACGTTGACAAAGACGGTAAGGAGGAATGGTCGCCTGTTTACCATTTCTATGTAGACGAGCAGACGCGTACTTTCAACCCTCCTTCACTACAAGAAGTATTGGCTAAATTTCCAAAGACTCATCCCCGTATTCTGCTCGATGCGAACGACTGGGATAACATCATCGAACGGAATAAGAACAACCCGGAAGCACAGGCGTATATCACAAAGGCCAATAAATGTTTGAATCACCCGCTGAAACATTTGGAAGAGGAAATTGATACGACACAGGTTGTGAAGCTGACGAACATCGTGCAATACCGTTCTGCACTGATTCGGGAAAGCCGGAAGATTGTAGACCGTGAAGAAGCGAACATTGAAGCAATGGTACGCGCTTATCTGCTGACTAAAGATGAGGTGTATTATAAGGAAGGAATCAAACGCCTTTCTGAAATCCTTTCATGGAAAAACAGCAAGTATTTTGCAGGAGATTTCAACCGTTCCACGATTCTGTCGATGAGTACTTCGGCATACGATGCATGGTATAATCTGATGAAACCGGAAGAAAAAAAGCTGCTCTTGAGAACGATCCGCGATAATGGCAAGAAGTTCTATCATGAGTATGTCAATCATCTGGAAAACCGTATTGCCGACAATCATGTCTGGCAAATGACTTTCCGTATTCTGAATATGGCGGCTTTCGCTACGTACGGCGAACTTCCGATGGCTTCTACTTGGGTGGATTATTGTTACAATGAATGGGTATCTCGCCTGCCGGGACTTAATACGGACGGGGGATGGCATAATGGCGATTCTTATTTCCATGTCAACCTCCGCACGTTGATCGAAGTGCCTGCTTTCTACTCTCGTATCAGTGGATTCGATTTCTTTGCCGACCCGTGGTATAACAACAATGCACTTTATGTCATCTATCAGCAACCTCCATTCTCCAAATCTGCCGGACAGGGGAATTCTCATGAGACAAAGATGAAGCCGAACGGTACACGTGTGGGCTACGCAGATGCACTGGCACGTGAATGTAATAATCCGTGGGCGGCAGCTTATGCACGTACGATATTGAAAAAAGAACCGGACATCATGAAGAAAACATTCTTAGGTAAATCCGGCGACTTGACTTGGTACCGCTGTACTACTAAAAAATCATTGCCGAAAGAGGAACGTTCATTGGCTGAGCTCCCTATGACAAAAGTATTCAACGAAACGGGAATAGCAACGATGCATACTTCACTGGGAGATATAGGTAAGAATGCCATGCTTTCATTCCGTTCGAGTCCTTACGGTTCCACTTCTCATGCACTGGCTAATCAGAATGCTTTCAACACGTTCTATGGTGGGAAGGCTATTTTCTACAGTAGCGGTCATCGTACCGGTTTTACGGATGATCATTGCATGTACGCCTACCGCAATACACGTGCGCACAATAGTATTCTGGTCAATGGCATGACGCAGAAGATAGGTACGGAAGGATACGGCTGGATTCCACGTTGGTATGAAGGGGAAAAGATTTCCTATATGGTGGGTGATGCGTCCAATGCGTACGGAAAAGTCACTGCTCCCATTTGGCTGAAACGCGGTGAGCTATCGGGTACTCAATATACTCCGGAAAAAGGATGGGATGAGAACAAACTGGATATGTTCCGCCGTCATATCATCCAATTAGGCAATAGTGGCGTATATGTGATTTATGACGAACTGGAGGGTAAAGAGGCTGTAACATGGAGTTATCTTTTGCATACGGTAGAACTTCCTATGGAAATGAAAGAACTTCCGAACGAAGTGCAAGTTACGGGCAAGAATAAGGCAGGCGGAGTTTCTGTAGCTCACCTCTTCAGTTCGGCTAAGACAGAACAGGCTATTGCAGATACTTTCTTCTGTGCTCCGACAAACTGGAAAAATGTAACGAACGCGCAAGGGAAAGCTCTGAAATATCCTAATCACTGGCATTTCTCTTCTACAACCGTTCCATGCAAGGTTGCCCGTTTCTTAACGGTTATGGATACTCATGGAAATAACCGCCCGGATATGAAAGTAGTCCGTAACGGTAATACCGTTCAAGTCGGAGATTGGGTTATCAACTGCAATCTGACTGAGAAAGGAAAAGCCGCTATCACCGTCACCAACAAATCTGAAAAGGTTTCTTTGAACTATGATGCAGGTAAAAAGGAAGGTGCAACAATTGTAACCGATCAGATAAAAGGCAAGCAGATCAGTAAAGTACTGACGGATTATTTGCCGGACTTTGAGATATAAACTTATAGTATTCAAATGAAAACAGGAGGGCTTTGCCCTCCTGTTTCCTATCTTTCCTTCTTCCTAACGTTCATTAATTTAAAAGTCACGCATTCTTCACTATATCCGTAAAATCAGACCAGTTCTCTACTTTGTAACCTCTGATATCACGAACGGACTTCTTAAACCAATTTATTTTCGACAAGGCCATAATCGCCTTAATAACATTACCTAAATCATCACTTTCGGTTAGATAAGTACTACCTTGCACCCAGTTAAAGCCATTTCGTCTTAAAACTTCTTTTATTTCAAAATAAGCATTATTGTAAGGTTCACCATAATGCTTTTTGAGATCCGAAATGACCATATCGAAACTTATTGCAAACATTCCTCTTCTTTTAGTGGTTTAAACAAATCTTTCTGCCCGAAAAAGATAACTCCCTTATCTGTCTTCGCAGAGATGACAATGCCAATAAAGGGATTGTTTTCAACCTCTATCACCGTTGCCGGCGTCCAGTCGGCAAGCATAGTCAAATCGGGTGATACTAATACTTTGTCTCCTATTTCCATAATGAGTTACCATTTAATTTATGAGAACAAAGATAAGTACTTAAATTTGCACGAACAAGCATTTTATGGATTATTACCCAGCCAACATTCAATAACCGGCTTTTCATGCAAATAATCAGGCATACACATACCAGTCATTGCACCGACATAAGTAGGATCTGATATTGAATAATATGCTCCTTTATATATATAGCCACTTCCTTCAATCGGGCAAGTCAGTCTAACCGCAACACACTCATGACCGGGATATTTAACTAAATGACAATCAAGATTCAAAACGTATCTTAACAGATATGCATAAAATACAGCACGATCTTCACAATCACATTGGGGATAATAAAGAAGCTCTTCCATAAAGAAAGGCTTTTCGTAGCCGAATTGCTGACTATCCGTAGCATACGGAAAAGCATATTGCACGAACTTTAAAATACGATTGACAGCTTCCAGTTCACCTAAGCCGCTTACCTGTTTCTTTACCTGTTCTACAATTATTTTCCTCAATTCAGGTTGCAAAATCGACACAGCATAACAAGAGACAGGCATTTGCGGATAATGAGACAGCATCTTCATTAATGTCACAGAGACCTCGCTTTCAATGGCTAACTGACCATCAGTAAGACTAAACCTTCTCCATTCATTCACAGGCAAAGTTACCGGATGTTGGAATATTAAATCCACCTCCCTACCTGCCTTATCTACTTCCGGTATTTCATAAGTTGAAATGACCGGTGTCTTTTCTTCCCGCCCCTTCAATTCATCATAATAAATATGGTACTTCTTCCCATCTAATTTAATAAAAGAACGCCCATAGACCATCTGACGAAAAGGGATTAGTAAAACCAACTGTTTCGTATCAGTGATTCCCAAACGAACATCATAACCCAAATGTACCAATGCAAAATGAGTAAATACTATACGAGTTTCGGACGTCCCTCCTGTAAAAGATTGATTGACGCAATGACGTACCAAATCAACCTCCAGCCAGTCATTAAAGCCATAAGTAGAAACAATCTCTTTCATTCCGGATATCCATTGAAAACCAATATGTTTTTTCTGCATCATTTCCCAATATGCAGAAATGTTTTGTAACGTAGGAAAGGAAACAGGTTCTTTTTCCTTTTCTATCTCTGGTAATTCTATCTCCAAATCGTAAAAGGTATATACTCTTTTCTTATTTAGAGGTAAATCCGAAAGCGCTTTTAGCGGGATATCTGTTTTATTCAATGATATGGTATCCGTCACAGGAACAGTGTCAAGCAGCCAAGGAGAAGATAAAACAACTCCTTTAGCCGAATTGACAACAGGTTGTTTTTCAGGTTTAGGAATCATATCAGCCTTTTCTCCTATGAAACTTTGATAGTCCTTCCAAATTCCTTTCAGATATTCAGAATACCTTTCGAGCACATTCCTCCGATGAGTATCATACTTATTCAGCATTTCTTTCCGATACTCATCAAAAGTCTGTTTCTCTTGTTGTGCAGATAGTACTATCACACAAAAGGACAAAACTAATCCCGCTAAAATCCGCTTCGCTTTCATTACAAACTAATCTATTCCTGTGATTTAAATCCTTCTTTGATAAAATCACTTATCTTTCCGGCATACTTTTGTGCGGCAGCCGATTCTTTCATTGCATTCTCGTATGCCCGTATACGTGCCTTAGTAGCTGCACTTTCACTGGCTATAAAGTAACTTTGCATTTCAAAGGTACCATCACCATTTTCACGAATAACGGTAAAGCTCTGTTCCAATTCACCTTTTATTTCCTTTTCCACTTCACGTTCGTAGGCTGCATAGAAATGCTCAAACTCACTGGTTCCTTCCGTTCCGTCTCCGGAAATATCGGAAACAACCCTACCTTTCACATGGCTACCGGCTTTTTGCGCATAAGTTACTACCGCATTATTATAAGCCATCTGTACACCGACATTTTTAGATTTGAATTTTGAAGCAACTCCAAGTACTTCTACCGCATCATCCCCCATTGTAGACAATCTATCAAAATGCTTTAATAAAACTACATCCGCACTGCGGGATGAACCGTAAATTTTCCAGTTTCCTTGTTTCAGTTCTTTTTGTTTAGCTTTAAATTCTTTCTTTAACGCCTTTTCCAATGCCTTGTTCTGAGCTTGGAGCTCGGTTGTTGATACTATTACTAATAATGTCAACAAGAATACAATTATCTTCTTCATAATATCCAATTAAAAATGTATTTCTTTTGTTTCACTATATTTTGTTCCTTTAGAACTCTGCACAGCTGCATAAACATAACAGAAGGACCAACCTGTTACAGGTATAGACGCTTGAAAAGAGCCATTCACAATCTCACATTCTATAAAACTAACAGCACTAGAGTATGTCCCATAATAAAATCCAACTTTTTTAATTGAGTATTCAGTGCCTGAATAATCAATATTACAACGGGCTTTTACATAAGGTTTGCTATAACTCAAACTGAGTCCTTCAGGCTTTGGCATCGGAACATAGTCGGAATTATCAATATATTCAGGTCCTATAGTCACAGTTCCTCTTGAGGTTGTAATATACGCGCCAACATAGCAATATCTCATACCCAACTATATACCTTAATGTACCAAACTTAAAAACAAATCAATATTGCCAATTTGCGAGGTAAAAATAAAGAGGGAGGCCTCACGGCTACCCTCTTTACATTAATTTAGATAAACAACTTTAATATAGTATTAGTTTAAGGTTTATAAGATTAGTTTCGAATCAAGCTGATTACTTCTTTAGTTCAGAATAATCTATGAAAATAGACTGCTTATATGTTCTGTATTTTTCAGCATATTCCTGTATAAGTTTTGGTCTATCTACGACTTTGCTAATTAGACAATTATACACAAAGTCTCGTTTATTGAAATCAGTGTCATTTGCAGTTTTTAACTGTTTCAACATTTCATCAGCTAAGTTGCCCATGTAGCCAAAATCTTCGTGTTTCGTAATTTGTTTAGTCTCTATGATGATTGGTTTTGCCTTCAACATAGCTGCTGTGCCTTCCCTTGGATTTTTGTACTGTTTACGAATTTTGTTGTTTGGTACCCACCATGACATTGTACCTGAATATTTGGCAGATTTAGCTAATCCCTTGTCAACAGTCATTGTTATCGTAACATCATAAGTTGTATCAAAGTGGTTATTTCCTGTTGCATTTACACGTTGTTTCTTAGTTCTTTTGAATATGCATTGACCATGATAAACTCTACATTCATTGACTGTAATATACGGCGCTGTAACAGTTATGACATCAGCTTCATTAATTGGTTCTATCCATTTAGTTTTATAAACACCCGTTGCTTGCATATTTTCAATTTCAACAGGTTTGTTTAATTCAGTTTCAAGACTTGTTAAGATATCGTCTAACTCATTTTTCACAGACTTTAGCTTAATCAGCTGATTTATAGCATTACTATGTTGGCTAGCAGTTACTCGATTGTTTTTATATAGCCTTATTGCAGTAGCATAAGCCTGTGCTATAGAATCACGTTTAGCACGTGCAATAGAATCATATTTTGCGTGAATTGGATTAGAGGGCGTTATAGGCTGAAGTCTACGCACGGCACGTTCTAAGGCGGTAGTATTTAATCTTTGTTCAAATTCGTGCTTAGGACTGTTAATTGATATACTAATAACATTATTTCCTTTCTCTATATTATACGGTGCCATAAGTGCTAGTATGCTATCTACTTGCTGATTTGCACGTTCTGTCTCTGCGATATATCGTTGTATATCATTTTCTGTAAGACATGTATCTAACATATTAATGTCTATTCGCAAGCGCCTTATAACATTGTCGTAATGTCGTTTTTGTTCAACTGCTATAGTTTCATCTCGTTCTCGTTGTCTTGCATATTTCTTGGCATCCTTAAAAAAGCCACCGAATTGTGCAGATACAGTTGCAGACATTAGCAACATCGCTAGTACAATTTGTAATGTTTTCACGTTCTTTGATTTGTTGGTCTTCCTAGTCTCAACAGAAGGGTATTAAATAGAAGAAGCGTGAGACTATTAGACTTATACCTAATGTCGGTTCTGGACTACCTCTGTATTGAATATAAGTACAAACAGCTCACGCCCTTGACCGTATATCAACACACGAGTGTGCGGTATACAAACCAAAGGGAGAACGTTTTGACTATTTCCTCAATACAGTTGAATTGTCCAGATTCACATTAGAGAAAAAGCACTAAACGCTTCCTAAATAATTAAGACGTCCCAAAGGACGCTACAAATATACTACAAATTTCTTTAATTGTATATGTTATACTTCAGATTTGCGTGTTTAAGTCTTTTGTTTATCTTAGGCATAAATTCCATAAACCTTTGCATGTCAGTTAATGTTCTAGTGTTGTATCTATAGGCGAACTCATTACAGTACATTTGTAAGTACTTAGGACTGACTACATGATAGATTCCTTTTATGCCACGCTTTAGATGTGACCAAAAGCCCTCTATACCGTTAGTATGGAAGCCGTCCTTTGCGTAAAGTCCTTTACTATGTTCTATAATGACACGTGTATAAAGATGCGATAGACCGTTATAGCCTGCCCAACCATCGGTTACCAATGTTGAGCCTTCCTCAATCAGTCCAAATACTAATAGATGCAATGTTTTCTGACTTGCATCGTAGGTAACGACCGGATAGACCCTATCTTCTGTTAGTACACCTACCACAGGAGTTTTCTCTTTAAGGCTTCTTCCTTGTGTACCTTTGTTCCATTTGTTCTTATTTTTGCCACCGACATAGGTTTCATCCATTTGAACTATACCACGGAATTTCTCAATTTCATCTTTGTACATATTATGTCTTATTTTAGTCAGCATAAACCACGCTGTCTTTTGAGTGACATTTATGTCTCTTGATAATTGTAGGCTACTGATACCTTTCTTATGAGATAGGAAGATGTAAATAGCATAGAACCATTTCTCCAAAGGTATTTTGCTACCTTCAAACATTGTACCGACAGTTACAGTAAACCGTTTCTTACAATGCCTGCATTTGTAGAGCCCATCGAACTCTCCCTTGTTCTTTAATTTGTAGTGATGTTCAGATTTGTGTTTACAATGAGGACATACCGGTACGCCTTGCCACCTATATTGTTCTAAGAACTCTCTACATGAATTTTTATCATGTAGGGTGCTCATTAGCTCTATAAGTGACTTTATCTCTCGCATACCCGTTTTAAGTTTTTGACGGGTAATACTGAACCGATGTGTTCATATTTGTTATATTTTGTATTTAAATATAACAAATTTAATTAATGCATTAAAAATCAGATAGTTAAATAATTTCCTATCAGAATTTAAATGATGTTAAGTATAACTAATTGGTTCTATATGCAGATAAATTTACTAAAAAATAGCAATATGAAAATAGATGTAAGACAAAAATCCGATAATACTGAAACTGATACAGTATTATCGGATAAGTTTAATAAACGACGCGAACAATTACGGTATGAAACCTATGAACATTTAGTTGCTACTGGTTTCTTTACTGGTACATACGAAGAATATAAAGAACGAACTAAATTAGGATTAATTGGCCCTACGCAAACATTCTAGTAAGTTCTTGCGCGAGTTTTTTATCAATACTAGGACACAGCCTATGTAACATATCAGCAGTTATCAATGATAAATTCGGTTCTAATGTTCTTGCCTTTAATATTATCATGTCATCATACTTCAATAAGCGCTTAACATTATGATATGCTAATTTATATGGTTCTAAGTCTATAACAGAGTCATCGTTAATACCATTATAGTTCATAGAAAAATATGTTGCTAGTCCTTCCTCTAAAACAGTAGTACTACCGTATTTATTTGGTTCTAAACAATGTATAGTTTCATGTGCTAATTGAAACAATGCCTTGTCCATATCATTTATACAATCTTCTGTTAATTGAATGATAATATGCCTGCAATCTCCTGGAAACCAGATTTGTGGTTGTTTTATATCTGCTAATTCGATACCAAGTATTGTATAGTCTTTATTTCTTTGACCAAATGAGCGTTCGGCTTCATGTAACATAGGACCTAGTTGTGAAACTATTGTAAATGTATATCCATCTTTTGATGGTAATAGCTCGCAAGAAAAAATATTATCGTGTAGCATATTTGTTAGATATTAGTTGCTAACAAATATACAAATGATTTAGTTACCTTGTATCTTAAACATGTTATTGTTATAAGAACTTTAACATTTTGACTTTGGTACATTAAGGTATATAGTTGGGATCTCATATTATCAGATAGAAAATTGGATATACCCTCTGTAGTAAACACATTACCACTGACCGTACATTTTATTTTCGTCCCTGTATTATAAGTAACTCCTTCATTATCTCCATAAAAGAACCCGACTTCAAGAATTGGCAAATCATCCTCATGATACTCAATTCCGCAACTAGCAGAGACAATATCCTCAACTACTTCCAAACTCAAATCCACCGGAATCGGAACACTTCTTTCACTGTCTCCGCTCCAATCAAACGGATCTTCCGAACATCCCACATACATAGCGGATGCACAAATCAAAAATAATAACCTTACATATTTCATATACATAATCATTGTCTTTTAAATTATCAATTCATTTATTTTCTCTTTCCCATAGGTCTACAAACACTTCCTTGTGAAAAGCCTCTTTATCCTGCTTTTTCGCAGATAACTTTTTACAAAGTGCCTTCAACACATCATCTTTCCTTAGTTTTAGAGTGATATACACTGTATATTTTCCATTCTTCTCCTTAATTACATTTTCATCAGTCACAGTCACATTCTGCAATAACATATTGGCGGTCATCCGAGTCTCTGTCATAAAATCATCGGCGGACTTTCCCGTTTCACTATTATGCTCAATATAACTCTTCGTCACATTTTCCACTTTGCCATTCACCATTGTAGCCAATGTGTTTTTAGCAAACAGTAGCGCCTTCTGACGTGCTGAAATTACTGAAGCTGTAGTTGCACTTTGAGTTGTCTTGAAATACTGACCATCTCCCAAACTCTTCATAGCAAATACGCAACAATTCATTCCTAAAAATAAGATTAATAAATAGCACTTCATTTCACCTCCTTATTTAAGTTATCAATAATTAAGTCAACCACACTAATCTGCAAATCCGGCTTCCGAACCCTGTTCTGTTGTAGCCAAAGCGCAAATTGTCGGGAAGTTACCGAAGGAAGTCCACTGTACCCTTCAGGAAGTTCTTTATGTTCAGTATCGCCCATTGTAAAAAAGAAATCTTTTGTAAAAGGAGTTTCCGAAAAGAGATAATAGACACGAATAGCATCATATTCTCTATCGGTCATCAGTTCAAGCTCATCTACCATCTTCTGCTCTTTCAGCGGAACAGCAGACAAATCGAAGAAAGAATGCCAACGGTTAGCCTCTACCCAAACATCATCTTCGTGATCGAAAGCGGCATAAGGAAGCATACGAAACGCATTTTCTCCATTGTCCATGAACAAGACCAAATGTCCGGACTTCGTACTACGAAACCGGGTGATAAACAAATCACCTTGTCGAAATACCGAATCAATACCGACGGACAATTTAGCTTCTCTCTTCAGAATCGCCTGCTCTACAACCACCTGTTTCCGTCCATTCAAAATCTGAAACTCAAACTGCGGAAGGATTTGCCTTAAAGGTTGCGCATAACCTTTTACCCGACATGTCCACTCTATGGCAGCTACTTTCTTTTTCAGTTCTCCCCTGCGGTTTGCCTTCATAATCTCCGCTTCTTTCGAACTCCATTCCGGTTCCATAAGATCCGCTTTCCAAATCCCCTGTGGAAATTGGGAAGACAAATCGACATAGTACTCCGAATGGCGAAGCTCGCTTTCAAAAGATTTCATAAAGTTACCGTAAGCGATGGAAGTACCGAATTTCTTCTCAATAGCTTCTTGCTGTGCCATATTCAAAAGCCCTTCCCGGTCGAGTTCCTCTCCGCAGGGAATCTTTATGGAAGTACAACCTTCCACTAACACCCAATCCGAAGAAGGAACTCCGTGAAAAATCTGTGAACGACCAGACACGGTGCACAGCAAGACTCCCACTATCAGGCATATCTTTCCTTTCACACCCATCTTTCTTTCCTAATAAGCTTTCAAAGTAGAATGTTTCTTCAAGAAACGGCTACCTCCAAACCAGAATCCTACCGACAGCGCATGAACCGGTTTCGCTTTATTTCCCAATCCAGCTTTGTCAATTGTTTTACTCATGCAGAAGTGTTTATAGCCGACACGAAAATTACCAAATTCTATTCCGACTCCAAACTGATAGCCAAGAATAAAAGGCCGGGTACCGGTATCTTCCCAAACTTCCGGATCATCCTTCGGACTTCTATCCCATGAATCTGACGAGGATATGTCCGCATAAGGAGTAATACCACCATTCAAATATACCCGGGCACGATTTGTCAGCAAATATTTTACTTCCACTTCCAAAGGAATATCCACACCCATAGATTGTGTATAAGTATCATAACCGTCAAAAGTGCTGCAATCTTCCACCCACATGAAGCCTAATCCTGCCCGTAATGACAAAGCGAGGTAATTAGGAATCCAGTTACGGGGTAAAAGATAATCCATCATAAAGTTTGCCTGACCGAATAACCGTCCTGTTTTGTCTTCATTCTGAAAATAACCGTCAGAGTCATATTCATAAGCAGAGCTAAATCCGGGACCTCCTTCAAAGCCAAAACGCCACTGCGCATTTCCTTTTACAGAAAATACAAATAAAACACACAGTAGCCCTACTGTTTTTATTATTGTCTTCATTATTCACTAATTTGTTAGTTTAATATTTTATGAATGTATCTTTTGCACGTGCACTTACTTGGAGTACAGGATTCTGATGCACTTGTTCACCTTCCAACTCTTTCACTAAATAAGGCACTCCCGTTGCCTGTTCGTCCGACAAATACTTATATAGCTCATCAAACGTCAATGTTCCATCACCATTTAAGTCCGATTGTGCCTTATTCTGCATAGCTTTAAACAGGACATACGAAAACAGTCCATGCTTCTTATCCTTATACCAATTGGCGTATTGATCTTCTTTCGCAGCCGACAATATGACGAATTTCGCCAATTTATCAGGTTTAGGACGACGAACAAATTCCGTAGCCGATGCTTCCATCGTTATCTCCTGTCCTGAGAAACAAGCATCAGTAATCACATTCACTTTATCCACCGGCAATGCCCCCAATACTTTATAGATACTCTGTAAAGAAGTAGCCTGTTCCTTGCAACTTTTCGGGTTCGAACGGACTCCCAGCAAATAGGGTTGTCCCATAAACGGATATCCATGGCCGGAATAGAAAAAGTAAACTTCTTTGGCTCCTGTGGCAGCTACCATCTGAGCCAACTTACCTTCCTGTCCGTCTACGCCAAAGATGTCATCAAAATCTTTCTTATCGGCGTTGGCCTTAAACAAGATATTATTTTCCTCCACTCCCAACGTCTTTATCAGATAATCACGCATCGTTTTCGCGTCATTGACAGCATATTTCACCGGACCGACCTTAGTAGTTCCCTGTTTTCCGGTAGCAACCTGATAATCAGTATTTCCAATAATCACCGCCACGGCATTTGACTTAACCTGCGCAACCGGAATATTAATATCTACATCCGATTTTCGGTCGTACACATTTTCCTGATAGGAAGCTATTTCGGGATATTTCTTTTGGAAAGCATTATGTATCGTAATTTCTACAGCCACACGACGATATTGCGCTCCCACCTCTTTAGCTATTTCCGCAAAATGTTCGTAGCGCATATCCGCTGCCCTGAAAGGACCTACATGCGCCATCATAAAATCTTTAATATCCAATGTACGCAAATAAGCAAGCTGTTCATTAGAACTAATCCCTTTTTCTTTGTTTACCGAAACATAGCTATATGCTCCGTTCACAAAACATTCCGCGTCTTTGATTTCACCGAAACTGCCATCGTATGCAACTGCATTTCTAAATGGAGCCGCATCTGTTCCTCCAATAATCTTCACAGTCACTTTAGTTCCCGGCACAATATATTCTTCCAGCTTCGACTCAACTGTTGTTTTTATTATGCCTGCCGTCTGAAGTGCCGCTTGCGAATCTTTCAAGCGGTATTTCCCAGCCGGCCAATCTTCCGTAGCTTGTGATATATTCATCTTCTTAACATAATCGGAAACGACCTGAACATCATAGCGCACCTTCATATTATATTCCACCGCCCCGTCTTTTCTTACTTCCGGCATGACTTCGGCATTCACGTCCACCTTCGTATTCTCCGTCAGTTGATTATTGGCACGCAATAAGGCAATCGCCGTAGCCAGCATTTCCTTCAGATCATCCTTGATGTCTTTCGTCACATCTTCCGCTTTCTTCACAGCTTTCTTCACTTCTTCCACTCTCTGCCGTGTTTCCAGATTTTCGTTTTTCTTCTTTTCCGATGCCATCCACGTAGGATTATAAGGTACTAACGCCAATTCCTGCGTCCTTCCTCCGCCACTCCCGGCAAGTTCGAAGCGATGCAAATCATCACCGACTTGTATTAATAAGGTAGCCGTACGGCGTCCTTTCAAAGATTTACGGATAGGTATATTCACCTCTCCTTTCAAACTCTTACCAGGTATCAAATTCATTTTGGAAGAAGGCAACGCTTTATAAGTCGCTCCATCCAATGTCAGCCGGACATTCTTATCAGCATTAAAGAGTAAACTGCTACCTTTTTGCAGTTTGACTTCCAAAACAAAAGTCATCATTCCACGATTGGACTTTCTACCAAAGTTTGACACCACACAGAAACTGTTCGGGCAAACAGAAATCAAATCATTAACCCTGACGTTCGTGTCGAGTTGTGGCCAATTAGGATCATTTACATCAAAAGGTTTTTCCATATCCGACTTCACATCCCGCCACCCCACGTTGGGCAGTATCGATGTTTTAACCGGATTAACGGATGAAGACTTCTGAGCGTAAGCATCCACATTACATACCAGCATGATAGCACAGCACATAGCTGTCATCACACTACTGTTCTTCTTACATTTGTTCTTCATTTGTAAGTAACTATTAAATAATTAAACTAAAAAATAAGATTGTTCAGTTGACTTGATAGCGCAGGGCATATATAGAAGAGAGCATATACCTGGCATTAAAGAAAATGGAACTATAAACAAATTGCACTGTTTCATTGCATTCTATTGTTGGTTTTGCTTATAGCCTCCCCGGATTGGGCAATAAATAAAAAAGGCATGGGAGTCTGTACTTTTGCTTATCCCGCATTCAGGCTCTCGCATTGCCCATCTGTAAGGATAAGCAACGCAGCTAGCCCACGCCAAGATGAGATATACAGAACACCATGCGCAACATAATGTTTGATACGACACCTTAAGTGGACGCTTCCCGTTGCCGTATCTCCCTACAGATTTCAAATTTGCGAGATTCGAATGCAGAAGATAACGTTTGGTAAACGCCTTTCTTAATTATAAAAAGTCCCCGCCGCCCCCTCTGGGGCTAGCTGGATGTTGCAAATATAGACAGTAATATTAAAACATACAAACTTTCTTTTATTTTTATTTCTTTTCCACGATAACACCCCAATACAATTCACGAAAACCAACGAACTAATATGTATGGATTTAAAATCTCAAAGCCCTTCACCTTTTCGCCATAACGTCCTGCTCATCGCTGTTTGCGGGTGAAGGGCCTTCCCTTCATCAGTCCTTCACCTATATGCGAATAGGGCGCATACCCAGCCATGTTTTACTAACAGACAACTTCTTCTTCCCTATAGCCAAACTTCTCTTCATCAGTAACTAAATCTCGGTTTGACTAGTCGCAATCTATAAACGAAGCCTTTGATTATAAAAACGAAGGTTGCGTTTATATAAATGAAGCCTCTGTTTTTATAAACGCAATCTTCGTTTATAGTTTCATTGCTGCAAAACGGAAGTTTAGATATAATCATAAGGAAGTTCGGATATAAGAGAACACAAGTTTTACTACAATAAAAGGCATTCAAAGCTACGCACAACGGGACCAGTTTCAAACTTTATTAAATATATTCCTATATTAAATATATTCATTACCTTTGCAATCATAGCCAACATAATCATCTCATACAATTAATAGATATCACAATGAAAAAAATAGGCGCACATGTAAGTGCATCCGGCGGGGTAGAGCTTGCCCCCGTCAATGCGCATGAAATAGGAGCAAACGCGTTTGCTTTGTTCACTAAGAATCAACGCCAATGGGTAAGCAAACCATTGACGGAAGAAAGTATCGCTCTCTTCAAAGAGAATTGTAATAAATATGGTTTCCAACCGGAATACATCTTGCCTCACGACAGCTATCTCATCAATTTGGGACATCCGGAAGAAGAAGGACTTGCCAAAAGCCGTGCCGCTTTTCTGGACGAAATGCAACGCTGCGAACAGCTTGGCCTGAAGTTATTGAATTTTCATCCTGGCAGTTCTCTCAATAAGATATCAATCGAAGACTGTTTATCCCTTATCGCAGAAAGTATCAATCTGGCGTTAGAAAAGACAAAAGGCGTGACGGCCGTTATCGAAAATACAGCCGGACAAGGCAGTAACTTGGGAAGCGAATTCTGGCAACTAAAATATATCATTGACCGGGTGGACGACAAAAGCCGGGTAGGTATTTGTCTGGACACCTGCCATACTTATACGGCCGGTTACGACCTTGTCAACGAGTACGATAAGGTCTTTGATGAATTTGACAAGGAAGTAGGTTTCGGTTATCTCCGTGGGATGCACCTGAATGATTCCAAGAAAGCATTGGGCAGCCACGTAGACCGCCACGACAGTATAGGCGAAGGCCTGATAGGAAAGGCTTTCTTTGAAAGACTGATGAAAGATTCCAGATTCGATAATATCCCACTCATACTCGAAACTCCGGATGAAAGCAAATGGGCAGAAGAAATTTCATGGCTCAGAAACATTGAATAATCCGATCAATAAATATTTGCCATGCTGACCAAAGGTTCATATAGTTTCTCGATATCTTGTGAATCCATTTCTATCTGAACCTGGTCACCCGGCATTAGCGTTTGTCCCTTAGGAGCACAATCTTTCTTATCCCGATGGACATTAATGATAATGCAACGTTCCGGCAAGCGAAGTTCATCTACAATTTTCCCGTCTAAATAAGAACCGCTCATCACCTCAACAGACAAGGTATAGCGTGTTTCCTCCTTAAATGCGGGCGAATGAATCATATCTTCATATAAAGTTACATTAAGGGGTTTTATCTGGAGCATTTCCGTGAAATAATAAGTCAATCCTCCTACAACAATCGACGGATAGAATACTTCCAGATGTCCTGTTATCTCCGTTATCAAGACGATAGCAGTCAAAGGAGTACGGACGACTGCCACCAGAAAAGCAGACATACAAATCAACATGATATAACTAATATTCTCATAGGCAATGACTCCCTGTTGAACCATAATCAAGGCTATAATTTGCCCAAGCAGTCCGCCTGTCACTAATGTAGGAATGAAACTTCCTCCCGGCAATCCCGAAGAAAAGGAAAAAATACTAAAGACCAAGTGTAATAACATCATACCTACAATCCAAAGAATATGCATATCCGGATGCATAGCCTGCGAAAGCAAGAACTGTTCCCCTCCCCCAGTCAGATTGACTTCAGTCATAGAAATCATGAAAGCAATGAAAAGCAGATACAGCATTTTCACGTATTCCGGGTGCTTGATGGCAGGATAAATACGTTTCACCTGAAGAGTAGTTATAGAGAACAGTTTTCCGAAAACAGAAATAACAGCAGCCAGCAAAAGAAACAGTTTCACTTGCGACCAAAACGTCATGCCCGGCACTATCGCATCTATCCGGAAATAAGGATTAATCGGAAAAATCCAACTGGCAACCCCACCGGCTACTACCCCCGCCAAAAGAGTTGTAATGGCGGTTTTCGGAGCGTCAAACCGCTCTATGGACTCAATAACCAACAGCGATGAGGCCAACGGCGCAGCGAAAGCAGCCGCCAACCCGGCACCCGCCCCCGCAGACAGCAATTGTTTCCGCTCACCAGCAAGCACTCTACCCCATTTGGAAACCAAACAGCCTACATAGGAGCCGATCTGAACGGAAGGTCCTTCACGCCCCAAAGAAAGTCCCGTACTCAATGCAAGTATTCCACCCACAAATTTAGAGACCAATTCAATCAGAGGATGTTTATATTCCACCCTCCCGTTAATGACACCTCGTGTCTGCGGAATACCTCCCCCTGTTATCAAAGGCATTTTCTTGACCAGCCAGGAAACAAATACCAGAATACCCCACATCAATAGAAAAAGGGGGATATACCAATACCATTTGGGATGAGAGTTGAAAAAGTCGTAACGCAGATTGAAGAAATATTGAAGCAAATAATGATAAGGGACAGCAATAAGCCCCGTCAGCAATCCAACAAAGATACTGACGAAGTAAAGCCGCGCATCAATCAATTTCAGTTTGAAGATTCGCCAACGGCCGTCATCTTTTATTTTTTTCATCAATCTAAACATACTACCACTCTTCACCGTTTTATACGCATGACATACAACAACCAAAACAGGGTAGTGGTTTCAGACAAATGAAGATTTAATTTCCAATTAGCGTCCCATCAGATTCAAGCGCAGAATAGCGTGTACCATAAAATAAGAACCCAAAGCGTTGTAATCCGTATCACGGATAGCGGTAGCGGTAATGGTACGTATCATTGAAACATCCTGACGGAGCATATCATATATCTTGAAGCGGAGCAACAATTGTTTCCGCTTCAAGAAGGCTTTCGACAACTGACAGTTCCACATCAGATTCTCCCGAGCATAACCTTCGTAGCCATAGCCGGAACGTTGGAAACAGGTAAGATCGGTATACAATTCCATTCCCCAAGGGAGATAATATTGTACTTCCGTCCCGAAACGATAATCATACGTTTCCGTACGCGTTTCTTTCACATTGTTATGCGAATTATTATAAAGCAACTCGGCACGTGCGCTGATCTCCATCTGCTTTGTCCGATACGTTAATTGCAGACGTTGGCGGGCGGTAAGATGTTTCACAGTACTTTTCACGGGAGCTTCTTTATTGATAGTGGTATACCCATTCTGATTCCGGTATTGCAGATACGAGTAGGTGCGGAATATCCAGCTTCGGTTTCTGAAAGGAGTGTTGAGGGAGAAAGAGCCCAAAGCCCGCCAATTCCCGTTCAGATTGAGTGGAGTCGTGGTCCGTACCCCCGTTTCGCTATCATACGTCACTTGATTGGTTACGCTATTAATCGTGTTTTCAACCAAAGCGGTGGCAACCATATTCCGTTGACGTTTCATATTGTAGGAATTGAAATTCAACGTAAATGTATTTATATAAGAAGGTTTCAAAGAAGGATTACCCACCCGGATGTTCAAAGGATTGGTACGATCTGTCACAGGCTGCAGATCACGTATATTGGGTTGGCGACTCTTTCCCCGATATACTATTTGCAAACGGGTGCGCTTGGAGAACTTATAACGGAAATTGACGGTAGGAGAGAAATTAAAAACAGATCTTTCCAATTGATTTTCCGGATCATCCTTCAATACGGAATGGCTCACAGACTTCTGAGGTTCAAAGTCGGCACCTATATTATAGTTATATTTCTTTCGGGAAGTGCGAACCGCAACATTAAACAAGTGATTGCTATACTGATTTTCGAAACAGTTGCTTGCCTCTTCATCATAATCGGGAGTAAATTCATCCAGATCCTTATCCCAATTGTAAACGAAATGATCGGAATTATTCGCCCGATACTGATAACTGTAACGGAACTGAAGAAAATGCAACCAAGGTAACGGCTCTACATAGACCAGTTGTACCCGATAATTATAGCCGTCTATTTTGTCTTCTATCTTTTGATTCTGAACTTTTTCCGTATTGTTCTTAAAATAATGCGTGGTAGAAAGATTCTTTCTGTCCGTTGAAGAGGCATTACTTCCATAATCCACTTTCAAGGCTATATTTCTCCCCATCCGACTCAGTTTACGGCTGAGTTGCATCATCATCGTTACATTGTACGAAGAATTATGATTGGTTCCGGATGACTCTTTTTCATTAAGCAAAACATCATTCCCCCACCCTTGCTGGAAACTACCGTTACGTCTGTCATTCGCGGCAGTACGGTATTGGGGACGAAAGATTAAGGTTGTAACAGAATCCATCTTCCATTCCAAAAACGCATTTGCGATCAGATTGTCATTTTTCAGGCGGTTGCGCCCCGTACTTTGCGTTATCGACTTATCTTGACGGAGAAAGTTATCGACTGTCGTACGACTATCTTCCAGCCTGTCCGTACCTACATACTGAATATTCGAACGAAATTTAACGCGTTGCCAATCGTATGTAGCGTTAATACCTAAAGAACGGGAAGTAGTCAGTCCTTTTTGTGTACGCAGGTTACCGCTGGAGACTGCTGATTCTTTTTGCATCTCAGAAAATCCCTGATTATTCGTATTATTCAGGTTTCCGATAATAGTCAATTGGGAGTTGTCTCGAAAACGGTTCAATGTATTGGCCAATTCATAACGGTCTTTGCTTCCATATCCACCCATAAAATTCTCCATCCAGCCGAGTTTCATATTCTTTTTCACAGACAGATCGAGAATCATTTCTTCCTCCCCGTCATCAATCCCCGTAAGACGTGCCAAATCAGACTTACGTTCATACGCTTTCAGCTTTTCCACCATTTCCACCGGGAGGTTCTTTAATGCCGCTTTCGGATCGTCGGAAAAGAACTCTTTTCCATCTACCAGAATCTTCTTCACTTCTTTTCCATGAATCAACAATTTTCCGTCCGCATCTATCTCTCCACCGGGAAGTTGCTTCACTAAATCTTCTAACATCGAACCTTCGGGAGTACGAAAAGCAGACGCATTAAAGACGGTTGTATCTTCTTCGGTTACCGCCATAGGCGCTTGTCCTACCACAACGGTTTCATCCAAAGCAATTACTTCCGGAGCTAAAGATATATCACCCAGATTATTTTTATGACCGTCCGCTACAGGCGATACTTCCCGATAAACCGCAGTGTATCCGATAAAAGAGACATGAAGCAACAAAGACTTATTTTTGGGAGCGGCAACGGTCAATCGGAATTTACCTTCCGCATCGGTTGCTCCTCCTACCAACAGGGAGCTATCCGATAAAGCCAAAAGCCGGACCGTAGCAAACGGTACCGGCTGACAGGTTTCCGAATCAACGACACGTCCGGAGAAACGCTTTCCACCGGACTGCGCATAAGCAGCCAAACTGATAATCAGCAAGAAGACATAACAACTAATCAAACGCCGCTGAAAAAAACAAATATGGCTGCCTATGTTCAATTTTGTGTCGATTTAGTAAAATAAAACTCTAATAATAAACCTAATCTTTATTTTTCACCTTGACGCGGAGCACGAGGCTTCTGTCCCTCATGGTGTCCTTGTCCCGGTTTACGTCCTTTTTTTCTACGGTCAAATTCTTTTTTGAATTTATTCGCATTGCTTTTCTCCTGTTGATAGATCTTCATAATCTGCTTCTGAGAAAGTATCTTGCTGAACTCGTTATAATACTTTTCACGAATATCCAACATTTTGCGACTCTGAGCAAATTGGTTCTTCAACATCGCCGCTATCTCCGCATCAGTCATAGACGGCCGTTGACCTTCTCTTTTAGCATTTGCTTCCGCGCCTTGTGCTTTTTCCGCTCTGGGCTTACGGTTCATCATGCGACATTCACGCAATTCATTCAGATATTTCTCGTAGACAGGAGTAAACTTAGCTGCTGTTGCATCATCCAACATCAACGTTTTAACCATCTGATTGGTCTGCATCTGCACCATTTGTTCCTGCGTAGGACGCTGTTTCTTTTCTCTGTTATCATTGTTTTGAGCAGAAAGGCTCATCTGACTCCCCAACAGGAGAGCACCCAAAAGTACATAAATAAATTTCATCTTCATAATCTTTACGTTTTAAATAATTGATTGAGTTACTTAATTTAAAAATATATCGTTTTCAGAGAAGCTGACGAGCTCTTCCAACTCCTCATCCGACAATTCTTTAATCCACTTATCTACCGCGTCCGTGCCATTACTTATATCGACAGCCAATATCGAAGAAGACGACTTAACGTCATTTATCTGACGCAAGGACGGAACGAATAAGAATCCGGCTAATATTGCCGCCATCGTAACAACTGCAGAAACAATCAGTTTCAAATGTGACTTCCGCCGTTGCTTTACTCCCGCACGCTCCATCACTCTCCGTTGCATATCTTCGAAAAAGCCATCAGGAGTACGGTAAGGGGTACGTTTTCCAATATCGTCAAAATCAAAATCCTTTTTCATCCTTCTATCTGTTTAATATGTATTCCTTTATTTTCTCTTTAGCATAATGGTAGTTTACTTTAAGTGTTTCCACCTTACTATCCAAGATTCGTGCTATCTCTTCGTATTCGAGTTCATCGTAATAACGCAAGTTGAACACAAGACGTTGTTTCTCCGGTAAACTCAAAATAGCTTCCTGAAATTTCACTGCCAACTCATTCTCGTAATCAATGTAATCAGAAGCTTGCAGCTTGTTTATTAATTCCTCTTGAATCTCTTCGGAGGCAACGTTTCCTTCTTCTTTACGGTCATTCAGCAAACGCAGACTTTCATTTGTCGCGATCCGATAAATCCACGTACTCAAAGAACTTTCACTACGGAACTGGTCTAAGTGCCGGAACACGCGGATAAACACTTCTTGAAGTACATCCTCTGCATCTTCATGAGATACAACCAGTCTACGAATATAATTGTATATCGGCTCCTGAAAAACGTCCATCAACATCTTGAATCCCCGTTCGCGATTCGAGGCACAAATCTCTCTGATTTTATTCTCATTTATCATCGATTCTTTTTCTGAACTTTGTCTATTAGAACGCATAAAAGTGTGGAAGTTAAATACAGAATCTTGCTTTTTGCTTTTATTAACAAGTGAAGGATATGGAAGGGAATAATAATAAGATGAAAAAAACGTCTCCATAAGCTCTGCCAAGAGCATGAAGACGTTTCGGATATCCGGATAGATTGTTAGTCTGTAAATTAAAGAAAAGGCCATTACCAGAATTTATTGTGCTCTGCACTATATTCAAAACCTGCGGCTTTTAATTGACTCACCAGCTCTTCCTTATCTACATCCATATCTTCACAAAGTTCATCAAGCGAAGAATAGCAATCCCGCAATTTCATATTGATAACGCTAAACAGCATCATCGGATCTTTAGGTAACTCCATAATATACAATCTTTTTAAACCGGACACAAAGTTACAGTAATCTCATTGAACGGCAAAACAAATGGTATAGATATATAAAAAGAAAGCAGTGATTTTAACCGATTATTCAGTTTTATTTTTATCTTTGTAAACAATATTGGGGCTATACCCAAACAATAAAAAGATGCAGATACATAATAAATTCAATTATAAAACAACTTATTTATTGGATATATGTCAATATGGAGCAGACTTATAGGAATCGGAAAAGATGAGGACACCAACCATGTAATCAACAATAAAAACACATCTGTGCCATTTGATGCCATACGTTATGCCATAGTAGATGTTGAAATTGGTTTGAAAGATCATAAAATCCATGATATTGGGGCACTCCGTCATGATGGTGCAACATTTCATAAATCTTCGAAAGAAGAGCTGTTCAAATTTCTTGGTGATACAGACTATATCTGCGGACATAATATCATTCATCATGATGCAAAGTATCTGTTTACCGATAAAACATTCCACTGCTTCTTTGTCGATACGCTTTATGTATCACCTTTATTATTTCCGGAACGCCCTTATCATAAGCTTGTAAAAGATGACAAACTGATCAGCGAGCAGATGAACAACCCTGTGAATGATTGCGAAAAAGCAAAAGCTCTGCTACTGGACGAAATAGCACGTTGGAATTCGTTGCCGGACGAAAAACGTACGTTATTTGCATCGTTACTAAAAAGCAAGACAGAGTTTGAAGGATTTCTTAGTATGGTAGGTGCGAAATATATCAATGAAGGAGTACCCAATCTCATAAGAAAACTTTACGTGAATAAGATCTGCCAGCATGCTGATATTGAGATGTTAACTGAACAGCATCCATGTGAATTGGCATACGCTCTGGCTTTAATTGACACCACCGACTACCGCTCCATCACTCCCGGATGGGTACTGCACAATTATCCCGAAGTAGAATTTGTCGTAAAACTCCTGCGTCATAACAGTTGCAGCGAAAATTGCGTTTACTGTAATACGCAACTGAATGTGCTTCATAACTTGAAAACATTCTTTGGATATGAACAATTCCGTACATACGAAGGCGAACCGCTTCAAGAGCAAGCTGCCCAAGCAGCAGTAAAAGGCAAATCACTATTGGCAATATTTCCTACCGGTGGAGGAAAATCGCTTACTTTTCAATTGCCCGCACTTATGGAAGGACGTTCTGTGCACGGACTCACAATCGTCATTTCGCCACTACAATCATTAATGAAAGATCAGGTGGATAATCTTGCTGATAGAGGTATTACTGATGCGGTAACTATCAATGGATTGTTAGATCCTATCACAAGAGCACTATCAATACAAAGAGTGCAAGACGGAGAAGCCTCACTTTTGTATATCTCTCCCGAAATGCTTCGTTCAAAAACCATTGAAAAGATTTTAATGGCACGCCATGTTGTGAGATTTGTAATAGACGAAGCACATTGTTTTTCTTCATGGGGACAAGATTTCAGGGTTGATTATCTCTACATAGGCAAATTTATCCGAGAATACCAACAAAACAAAAGATGTAAAAAGCCAATACCCGTTTCCTGCTTCACCGCTACGGCAAAACAGAAAGTGGTACAAGACATTTGTGACTATTTCAAACAAACCTTGAATTTAGATTTAGAATTATTTGCATCAACGGCTTCAAGGACCAATCTGCGTTATTCTGTCATACATGCTGAAAATAACGATGACAAATATTTAAAACTGAGAGGACTTGTAGCTGAATCCGATTGTCCTACAATCGTTTATGTATCACGTACCAAACGTACACAAGAATTGGCTGCCAAATTGACTCGTGACGGTTATAAAGCATTGCCATTCAATGGCAAAATGGATTCTGATGATAAGATTGCCAATCAAGATGCATTTATGAATGACCAAGTACGCATCATCGTGGCAACATCAGCTTTCGGTATGGGGGTCGACAAGAAGGATGTCGGACTTGTGGTACATTACGATATTTCCGATTCATTGGAGAATTATGTGCAGGAAGCAGGTAGGGCTGGCCGTGATCCCAATCTCAACGCACGTTGCTATGTGCTTTATAGTGATAATGACTTAGACAAGCATTTTATACTGTTGAACCAGACAAAACTAAGTATTAGTGAAATTCAACAGGTATGGAAAGCTGTAAAAGATCTCACCAGACAACGCATGAAAGTTAGCTGCTCTGCACTGGAGATTGCCCGACAGGCAGGTTGGGATGATTCTGTATCCGATATTGAGACCCGCGTACGGACAGCATTAGCAACTCTGGAACAAAGTGGATACTTGGTAAGAGGCAATAATGTACCTCATGTATATGCTACAGGTATCACAGTTAAAAATATAGACGAAGCAAGAAAACGCATATCAGCGTCACTACTATTTGGCAGTGATGAGATAGAGAAAGCCGTCAGAATCATCAAATCACTGATTTCACAGAAACATATTGCCAAAGCCCAAGATTCAGAAGCTGAATCACGAATTGATTATCTGGCAGATATACTGGGGATAAGCAAGAGTGAAATCATATCTGTTGTGGAGAGAATGCGACAAGAAGGTATATTGGCAGACAGTAAAGACATATCCGCCTATTTGTTAGATACCGGTGAATCGGAACGAAAATCGCGCACGCTCCTCGAACGTTTTGCGAAACTTGAACAATACATCCTCAATCATATTCCTGACAAATCTTTACGTATATCATGCAAGCAACTGAATGACGATGCAACAAACGACGGTATCAATACATCTAAAGAAAAAGACATCCGAACGTTACTCTATTTCCTCACAATCAAGGGATATATCCGTAAGAAAGAAGATGCGGTCCATAATATGGAAATCAGCCGTCAAACAGATATGGAATCAACCATCAAACGTTTTGAAAAGCGATTGGAAATAAGCCTTTTCACAGTGGAATGGCTATATAAGTTGCCTGCTGATACAGAAAAGCAAATCTCACAAAACAAAGCTGTTCAGTTTTCTGTAGTAGAACTTCTAAATCAAATAAAGTCAAATCCCCAGTCCCTTTTCAGCGAGCTTGACAACATACAATTGGAAGACGTGGAGGAAGCACTTCTTTATCTGTCGAAAATTGGTGCACTGAAACTCGAAGGAGGTTTCCTGGTCCTTTATAATGCTATGAATATTCAAAGAATTAAGGACAATAAATCGAGATACAAGCAGGATGACTACCAAATGCTTAATGAATTCTACAAGCAGAAGATTCAACAAGTTCATATTGTGGGGGAATATGCCAACTTGATGGTAAGAGATTACAATTCGGCCTTACAATATGTTCAAGACTATTTCCAAATGGATTACAAGAAGTTTATCACAAAATACTTCAAGGGGGAAAGAGTCAGTGAAATACAGCGTAACTTGACACCACAGAAATACAAGCAATTATTCGGTCAATTATCCAAGCGACAAATGGAAATCATTTCCGACAAAGATTCACGTTGCATCGTTGTCGCAGCAGGTCCCGGTAGCGGAAAAACACGTGTGCTAGTTCACAAACTCGCATCACTCTTACTGCTCGAAGATGTAAAACATGAACAACTTCTGATGTTAACGTTTTCAAGGGCAGCCGCAACCGAATTCAAACAAAGACTCATGGAGCTGATAGGCAACGCCGCCCACTTTGTTGAGATAAAGACATTTCACTCTTATTGCTTTGACCTTTTAGGAAGAATAGGAAATCTTGAAGATACTAAAAACGTCGTTGCAGAAGCTACCGAAATGATTAATCAGGGAGAAGTGGAACCTAACAAAATTGGTAAGACGGTGCTAGTCATAGACGAAGCTCAAGACATGAGCACTGACGAATATAAGCTTGTAAAGGCCCTAATGACCAATAACGAGGAGATGCGCATGATAGCAGTAGGCGACGATGACCAAAATATCTATGAATTTCGCGGATCTAATTCCGAATATATGTACCGGCTGACAAAGGAACCCGGAAGTAAGTTTTTCGAGATGACTGAGAATTATCGCAGTGCGCAACATCTGGTGAATTTCGCCAACGGATTTGTGAAAAGTATCAGTAAAAGAATGAAAAGCATCCCAATCACCTCTATGAGAAAAGAGAATGGTTGGGTTGGAGTGACATACTATCAATCAAAGTATATGTATCAGCCACTCGTTGAAGAATTAGTCCAACATCAGACGAATGGCACTTCGTGTGTACTCACCCAGACAAACGAAGAAGCTGTAATATTAGTAGCTCTCTTACGAAAATATGGAATAAACAGCAAGTTAGTACAATCTATGGATGGTTTCCGTTTTTGGAATATGGCCGAAATAAGATATTTCCTAAGATATATAGACAAACGGACAAAAACACCCCTGATTCCGGAAGAATTATGGGAAGATGCCAAACATACCACTTTTTCCACTTACAACGGAAGTCAAAGTTTGGTGTATGTAAAGCGTTGTGTGGAACTATTTGAACAAATCAACAAAGTAAAATACCTTAGTGACTTCAAAGAGTTTGTATTTGAATCATCGGTAGAAGATTTCTGTGATGTTTCAGGTACAGATGTCGTGATATCGACCATTCATAAAGCCAAAGGCAAAGAGTTCGACAACGTATATATGCTTATATCTGACAATTATTTGAAAGATGCTCACCTGATGCGTCGATACTACGTGGGAATAACACGTGCAAAAAACAGACTGTCTATACATACGAATAGCAATTGTTTTAATCATTTAAATGTAGACCAGCATTTTATTGACTCCAAAGAGTATGTAATGCCCGAAGAGATTGTTCTACAACTCTCTCATAAAGATGTCTATCTGGGATTCTTCAGAAAACTTAAACGAGAGGTATTGGCATTAAGAGGCGGAGATCTTTTAAACTACGACTATTTCGTCTTGTATGATTCCTTAACCAATAAACCAGTAGCCAAATTATCACAAAATATGCAGAATACATTGGCAGAATGGAAAGAAAAAGGATATGAAGTAAAATCTGCCTCTGTTCGATTCGTTGTAGCATGGAAACCTAAAGAAGCACCGAAAGATGAACCAGAAACAGCGGTTCTATTAGCCGATTTACTTCTTTCCCGATAATACCAAATATAAAGAAAAGTATCGCAAGAAACTTCTAAACGCAAAACCGAAAATAAGCATTCATAAGCAACACACGCTCTTGTTCACAAAAGTACGATTTTTATTCATAAATAACGAGATGTAAACGCATAAAAATCAAAAGAAAGCGAAGTTGTTAACAGATTCTTCGGCTTTATCCTTACCTTTGTGTATGATATTGGGGTGTTATACCCAAACAACAATAAGGAAACTATGCAGATACATAACAATACATTGATAGCGGAATGCTCAGCTTACGATTTCAAGGAAATGTTGGAGCGTAAGAAAGTGAAGTCGTGGCTTAAA
>ENA-UOIV01000697-UOIV01000697.1-human-gut-metagenome-genome-assembly--contig:-C59-NODE-697-length-34489-cov-15.563600_pt1 | contig 34489 bp, 20 predicted proteins | sample MGYA00242333_ERZ723880 | MGnify/ENA metagenome assembly ERZ723880 | reverse complement strand
CGCTATGTGGACTGGACTGATTTATTCTTCGGTACGGGTGTCAATCAGAACTATCAGTTGTCTGTGGCAAATGGAACCGAGAAACTGCAATATTTTGTTTCCGGAGGTTATTCCGACGAACAGGGCATCGTGGAGAAAGCACATTTCAATCGGTATAATTTCCGTGCAAACCTGGATAGTGAGCAGGCCAAATGGCTAAAGATGGCACTCAATTTTGCATATTCGCATACAGGCGGACAATGGGTGAACGAAAGCCGTAGTTCTTTGCGTGCCGGTTCCATCTTATCCGTTGTGAATACTCCTCCGTTTATGCAGAAATGGAACCCGTATGATCCGAACGAATATGACGAACAGGCTTACGGTGCACGGATCTTGAATCCGCTGGCTGCCAATGCTGCAGATAGTAACACGAATACAGACCATATAAATGGTTCACTTGGTTTCACAGTTGACATATTCAAAGGACTGAAGTTTAAAACCACTTTTGGCATTGAACTGACCAATGAACATTGGGACTACTATCTGGACCCGATTTCAACTTCGGACGGACGGGGTACAAAAGGACGTGTGGAAGAGAGTTTCTCACGAAACTTCGAATGGCTTTTTGAAAACTTGCTGACCTATGATTGTTCATTCAACAAACATAACCTTTCCATTTTGGGAGGGGCTACCCAGCAGCGTGCACAATATAACGGTTCGTGGATGGCAGGTTTCGACCTGGCAGAGTCTTATCCTGATATTCATTCCATTAGTGCCGCCAATCAGCTAGATAAGGATGCTTGCGGTTCTTCTGCTTCCGCATGGACGCTGGCCTCTTTTCTGGGTCGTGTAGCCTACAATTACGACAGCCGTTATTTGCTGACGGTTAACTTCCGTGCAGACGGTTCTTCTCGTTTTGCCCCGGGACATCGTTGGGGTACTTTCCCTTCTGTTTCTGCAGGTTGGAGAATTTCAGGCGAAAAGTTCATGCAACCTTTGCAAGACATTGTTACCGACCTGAAATTACGTGCCGGATGGGGTATGAATGGTAACCAAGGCGGTTTTGGAAACTACGCTTACATGGCTTCCATGAGCGTCAGTAAACTGCCCGTTTCGGAGGGAAACTTATATCCGGGACTTGCCATTAAACCCGGCTCGGCAGCCAATAAAGAACTGACCTGGGAAAAAACAAGCCAATGGAATCTGGGACTCGACCTGACCATGTTTGATTCCCGCTTATCTTTCTCGGTAGATGCTTACTACAAAAAGACTACCGATTTACTATTGACAGTTAGCCTTCCGGAGAATGTGGTGCCGAGCAGTGTGACAAGAAACGACGGTGAGATGGTGAATAAAGGTATGGAGTTCACTCTCTCTTCTCAGAATTTTAAAGGTAACTTTCAGTGGAATACCGATTTCAATATATCTTTCAACCGGAATAAGCTGACGAAGCTCGGTTTGAATAAAGTCTATTATTATGCTGAAATGTACGAATCCAAGGAGAAAGCCGTCATCTTGAAAGAAGGTCTTCCGTTAGGCACATTCTTTGGTTATATATCAGAAGGCGTTGATCCGGAAACCGGAGATATTATCTATCGTGACTTGAATGGTAACGGTTTTATCGATCCGGAAGATCGTACTACTTTGGGAAATGCCCAGCCCAAGTTCATTTACGGTATGACGAATACATTTTCATATGCCGGTTTCGACCTGTCTGTATTCTTGCAGGGAAGTCAGGGCAATAAGATTTTTAATGCATCGCGTATTGATATGGAAGGCATGACAGACTTTAGAAACCAGTCGGTTCGTGTGTTGGATCGTTGGAAACGACCGGGTATGATTACCAATGTCCCCCGCGTTGGTAATACAGAGAATAATCATAACTCCTCCCGTTTTGTAGAAGATGGATCTTATCTGCGCCTGAAAACAGTCACTTTATCCTATAATTTTCCTAAGAAATGGTTGAATAAGATACATCTGTCCAGATTGCAGGCTTACGTCACCGGACAGAACCTCTTCACACTGACAAAATACAAAGGATACGATCCTGAAGTAAATGCTTTTGGCGGAGACTCCGTTGCTCAAGGAGTGGACTATGGTACTTATCCTCAATCGAGGGCGGTAATTTTTGGTTTGAATGTTGAATTTTAATAGCTGCAAAAATGAAAAACATAATAAATTTAGTGTATGTCGTACTCTGTACATTAGTCGTTTCATGCAGTAGTTTCCTAGATGAGAAACCGCAATCGGATTTTATGCAGGAAGGTACCGGAACGGAAGATCAGGAGTCTAAATATGGAAGTCTGGCAGATGCACAGGCTGAGTTGCAGGGTGCGTATGAGAGTTTTAAAGCAGATATATTCCAGTCGGAAAATTATACCATTGGAGATGTGCAGTCCGATAATTGTTATATCGGCGGAGATGGTGTGGCCGAACAGGAGTTTGATTTGTTGAAACTGACCTCTACCAATTATAAAGTAGAACTGGTCTGGGCACAGTATTATTCGATGGCGGGCACTGCAACCAGTGTGATTGAAAATACGAAGATGATGGACCCTGCTTCTACCGTGGCAGAAGAACGCAATCGTGTCATTGCAGAAGCCAAGTTCTTGCGGGCATGGGCGTATTTTGATATTGTCCGTTTATGGGGTGATGCCCCGATGGTGCTGGATTTGATTCCGACCATTACAGCCGAAAACCTCGATAAATGGTATCCGGTGATGTATCCGGAACGTTCTGCCACAGATAAGATATATGACCAGATTCTGGACGACCTGAATGAAGAAAATACCATTCGTTACCTGGTAAGCAAGAATAAAGGAATTTTCCAGGCAACTAAGGGAGCAGCCTATGCTTTACGTGCCAAAGTGCTCGCAACGAGAGGGGAGAAATCAACACGCGACTATACCAAAGTGGTTGAGGCTTGTGACAAAGTAATAGCAGAAGGCTATACGCTGGTCAGCAATTTTGACGAGTTGTGGCAACCCGACAAGAAATTTTCTTCAGAAAGCATCTTTGAAGTCTATTACACCTCCGATGCGCCCAACTGGGCTTACTGGGTATTGCTGAAAGAAGATGACGGATCAGTAACCTGGCGACGTTATTGTACACCTACTCATGATCTGATTGCAAAATTCGACAAAGAGAAAGATACCCGTTATGCATCCAGTATTCTTTGGAGATCAGTGCCTTATGATACCTATTGGCCGGCAGACAGTTATCCGTTGTCTTATAAGATTCGCGAGAAGACTTCCAATATCATTTTGATGCGGTTGGCCGATATACTGCTGTTGAAAGCCGAAGCACTGGTAGAGTTGGACCGCACCCCGGAAGCCATCCGGATTGTAAACAGCATTAGAGAACGTGCCGGTTTTGCTCCTTCTTCTTTAGATGAAAATATGGGGCAGGCCAGAGGACGCCTGGCGGTAGAGAACGAACGTCAATTAGAGTTGTATATGGAAGGTCAGCGCTGGTTCGACCTGGTACGCAATAATCGTTTGCTGGAAGTGATGCAGAAGCATAAAGACAAAGACGGCAGATTGCTGTTTGCAGGTTTGCAGGCTTTTCGGCAGTTGTGGCCGATTCCTCAAGGAGAGAAAGATAAGAACACCAATCTGACTCAAAATGAAGGCTATTAATGAAAAGAGGAACGTAAAACTTTAAAAGAAAAAATGATGAAACACAATAATCTGTTTTTATGGCTGCTGGGGCTGACTGTTTGTTGGCTGGTCTCATGTAGCGAAGAAGATGACCGGGTGACGTATCCATATTCGTGTCCCGAAATATCGGAACTGCAATTCTCGACTGCCGATCAGACACCTGCTGCCGATTCTCTTTATTTTTCTGTGAAGATTCATGATCCGCAGACTCCTTTGTCTACGCTGGAAGTGAAATTGATGACAAGTGAAACTTTGGTCAGTTCGCAGTCGATCCGTACGAAAGGCACTGATGTCTCGATTGTTGAAAAAGGGATTTATATCCCGTTTGAAGCCGGACTTGAAGAGAATCAGGAAGCGAAGGTGATTCTGACAGCCATCAATGTGGAAGGTAGTGAAGTCACTCAAACATTTGATTTTCATATCACCCGTCCGCAGATTCCCGAAGTGCTTTATCTTCACTATAACGGCGAGGTGGTAGAAATGACCCGGAGTGAAGACAATCCTTACCTGTATCTAACGGAAGTTTCCGATTCGGAAGAGGGTTATCCGATGGAACTATCCGGAAAGATCTCTACCGCAGCATCATTGAATGATGCAAAGCTGATCTGGGGAGCTGCCGAAGCAAGCAATACGGCTGTTCTTATTGAAGCGTCGGGACCCAGCTTTGCTTTTGATTACCGGGATTGGTTTGTCGAACAGATCACTTTCAATGTGATGACTTTTGAATTGGGAGTAGTCGGCTACCAAAAGAACCTGAAAATTAAAGAAACCGAGTTGATAGCCAGTGAGGGATTTTTCCGAGCACAGATTAGCTTTACGCAGGGTGAAGAGTTTGAAATGAGTGGATTTGAAGATGTGGAACACGCTTACAACCGCGACTTCTTTAGCTATAATCCGGACAATGGAAAGTTTACCTTCCTGCGCAAATCCGGAACTTGGGAGATCTATTATTCTTCTAAATACAATTATATCTGGGTGGCACGAATGGGTGATACGGCTCCCACTTGCTTCTGGCTGATAGGACACGGATTTACATGCGCACCCGTCTGGAATGAAGCATATAATAGTGGAGGCTGGAATTTGGAAGACATATCACAGTTAGGATATATTGTGCCAATCGGTGAACAGAAGTACCAGACCACTGTGTATTTGAGTAACACTCATGAATGGGAATCCTTCGAAATCGAAATTTACAGCGGTTTGGAATGGGATAATAAAGATCAAGGCATGCTGCTGCAAGAAGGTTCATTGTCCGGCGACACGGATGGAATCGAACTGTCTGCTTCCAATGGAATAACAAGTGGCGACGGTTTCGTTCCCGGTTATTATCGTCTGACTTTCGACGTCTCGCAGGGAGTAGGCAAAGAAACTTTGCACATCGAACGATTGAGTGATTAATGCCTAAAAGAATGATATATAGAAAACAGGAAAGCCTATGAGAAATATGCTATATGCAATATGGGGAAGTCTGTGCCTTCTGCTGGTCATTTCCGGTTGTAAATCGACTGACGGGGCGAAAGCCCCCGTGTCATTGACCTGGGAGATGGGAGCTGTGGAAGTACAACCCGGCTACTATGAGAATTCATTTGTCCTGAAGAACATATCGGATGCTCCTTTAGGAAAGGATTGGATCATCTATTATTCGCAGCTACCTCGTGAGATTCTGCAGAAAGAGTCTGCTCCGGTCAAAGTGGAAGTGGTGAATGCGAACTTCTTCCGGATGTATCCGGCAGAAAATTTCCAACCACTGGCTCCGGGAGATTCGCTGACCGTGACATTCTGTTGTACCAACGGATTGAAAAAGCTGTCACATGCTCCTGAAGGCACTTACTGGGTGAGCCAGTCAGGCGGCAAGCAAGGTACTCCCTTGCCTGTCGGACTGACCATCCGGCCGCTGCAAGGAATGGAGACAGAAGACTGGTATCCCGCGCCGGATAAGATATATGCTTCGAATCTGGCGTTGGAGACTACAGCCCAGTTGCAGCAAACCGATATTTTTCCGTCAGTGAAAGAAGCGGTACCGGCTACCGGCAAAGAGGGTTTTGCTATAGAAAATAAAGTAAAACTGACTTTCCATCCCGATTTTGCCAACGAAGCTGGATTACTGAAAGAAAAGCTGGCAAGCATCCATGGTCTGGAAGTCGTTTCCAAAGCGCCGGTAACAGTTCATCTGGATTATTTGCCGGAACGGGAAACAGCAGTGAACGGCGAATATTATCGGATTGATACGGGAAACGGACTGATAAATATTTCAGCTTCCACTTCACATGGCATTTTCAATGGGACGCAAACCTTGCTCTCCCTGTTGAAAGGCCAGGAAAAGCCGTTCCACTTGGAAGCCCTCTCTATTCGTGATTATCCCGACTTGCCGTATCGCGGGCAAATGCTGGATATTGCCAGGAACTTTACGACTGTTGAACATCTGAAAAAGCTGGTAGATGTAATATCTTCTTATAAACTGAACGTACTGCATTTCCATTTTTCGGATGATGAAGGCTGGCGTCTGGAGATTCCCGGCCTGGAAGAATTGACGTCGGTCGGCGCACGCCGGGGACATACCACGGATGAACTGGAATGTTTATATCCGGGCTACGATGGCAACTATGATCCGTCTGCAGCTACCTCCGGCAACGGATATTACACCCGTGAAGAATTTATCGATTTATTGCGTTATGCAGCTCAAAGACATGTGCGTGTGATTCCGGAGATTGAGTCTCCGGGACATGCCCGTGCGGCAATCGTGTCCATGAAAGCGCGCTATCATAAGTATGTGAATAATGCCCCTGAAAAGGCCAACGAATATTTATTAAGTGACGCACAAGACACTTCCCGTTATGTTTCCGCGCAGTCTTATACGGATAATGTCATGAATGTAGCATTGCCTTCTACATACCGGTTTATGGAAAAAGTGATTCGTGAGTTGATAGCCATGTATGAGGAAGCGGAGGTACCTTTGACTACGATTCATTTAGGTGGCGATGAAGTACCCGAAGGAGCCTGGATGGGTTCTCCTGTCTGCCGGGCGTTTATGGATGAACACGGGATGACAAGTGCCCACGAACTGTCTGAATACTATATTACGAAGATGGCGGACTATCTGCAACAACATCATTTGCAATTCAGCGGCTGGCAGGAAGTAGCGTTGGGACATCCGGAAACAACCGATCGGCATTTGAACCAACTTGCAGCAGGAGTGTATTGTTGGAATACGGTTCCTGAATGGGAAGCGGATGAAATACCTTACCGGATAGCCAACAAAGGATATCCGGTGATTCTCTGCAACGTGAATAACTTCTATCTGGATTTGGCCTATGACGCTCATCCCGACGAAAGAGGTCTCTCGTGGGCGGGATATGTCGACGAGTCCAAGGGGTTCTCCATGCTTCCGTATAGCATTTATCGTTCTTCGCGTACCGATATGGCAGGCAATCCGGTCGATCCGGACATCGCAGGAAAGGGAAAAACGACTTTGACCGCTTCCGGAAAGGAACATATTCAGGGAGTGCAGGCACAATTATTTGCTGAAACCATCCGTGATTTTGAATGGGTGGAATATTACACCTTCCCCAAAATCCTCGGATTGGTGGAACGCGGTTGGAACGCTTTTCCCGCCTGGAGCACTTTAACAGGAGAGAAAGAACGTCAGGCTTTCAATAAAGAACTGGGCCTGTTCTACTCCAAAGTGAGTGAGAAAGAAATGCCTCACTGGGCGTCCCGAAGTATCAATTTTCGTTTACCTCATCCCGGACTTTGCATCAAAGAAGGGCAACTCCACGCCAGTACCCCTATCCGGGGAGGCGAAATACGCTATACGACCGATGGCACGGAACCGACCCTTCGTTCGGAACTTTGGAAAGCTCCCGTAGCCTGTGATGCTTCCGTTGTGAAAGCGAAACTGTTTTATTTAAATAAAGAGAGTGTAACAAGCACTCTCAAAGTAGATTAATCCACAAAAGTAGATAAGTTATGAACTATGATAAAATAAAAAGAACCGGAATATTGTTCTTGTTGGGAATAGGTGCGATCACATCGTTGTCGTGCAATGATAATGATAACGCGAACTACCCGGAGCGAGTGCCCACCCGCCTGTCGGTGATGCCTTTGCCGGAAAGAGTCGATTATAAAGAATCGGTTGTCTCTCTTCCGCAGAATGTGACTGTCAGCCAGAACATTCCGGCTTCCACGTCGCAACTGTTGAAATCCACCCTGGAAGAGAAACTTTCTCTTTCCGTCAGTGATGCCTCCAACGATCGTGCCTTTATCCGTGTGAAACAGGAATCGGATCTGGCAAAAGAGGCTTACCGGCTCACCGTTACCAAAGAGGGAGCCTGCGTTTATTATTCAACGGAAACCGGACTTCTCTGGGGAATCCAGACATTGAGACAAGCGCTCGAACAAGCAAATTTCTTCACTTCCGGAAGTGCTAAATATCTTCCGATGGTCGATATAAAAGATGCTCCCAAATATGATTGGCGCGGATTTCATATCGATGTAGTCCGCCACATGTTTACGGTTGATTATCTGAAAAAGGTGATAGACTGTTTGTCTTTCTACAAGATAAACAAACTTCATTTGCATCTGACGGACGATCAGGGTTGGCGCATTGAAGTGAAAAAATACCCGTTGCTGACGCAGGAAGGCAGCTGGCGCGACTTTGACGAATATGACAAGAGATGCGTAGAACTTTCCCAACAGGATTATAACTATGAGATAGATCCCCGTTTCGTGAGAAACGGTTCTCAATATGGCGGTCATTATACGCAGGAAGAGATGAAAGGTTTGGTAAGTTATGCGTTGGAAAGAGGGATCGATATTGTACCCGAAATTGACATGCCGGGTCATTTCTCGGCGGCTATCAAAGTCTATCCCGAGTTGTCGTGCACGGGAGAAGCCGGATGGGGAGAAGAATTCTCTTATCCTATCTGTCCCTCGCGTCCGGAGAACTATCAGTTTGTGCAGTCCATCATTGATGAGATGGTCGAGATTTTCCCTTCGGAATATTTCCATATCGGAGCTGATGAAGTGGAGAAAGATAACTGGGAACAGTGTGAAGTTTGTCAGCGATTGATGCAGCAGGAAGGTTATCAGAAAGTGGATGAACTGCAAAACCGTTTTGTGAAGATCATGACAAGCTATGTGAAGGGTAAAGGCAAGAAAGTGATGGGATGGGACGATGCTTTTCTTGAAAAAGAGCCGCAGGATTTGATTTATACTTATTGGCGTGACTGGCTGCCCGATCAGCCGGGAAAGATTACCCAGAAAGGTTATCCGATTATATTCATGGAATGGTCCCGTTTCTATTTGAGTGCAACGCCTTCAGACGAAGGATTAAGCTCTTTGTATAACTTCGAGTTCGAACCCCAGTTTCCCGGCATCGTGAAGCAAAATGTATTAGGTTTCCAGGCTTGTGTGTGGACGGAGATGATTCCTAATGAACGGAAGTTCGGTCAGCACGTGTTTCCCTCTCTTCAAGCATTTTCGGAGTTGGCGTGGGGAAGTAGCCGTAACTGGATTGATTTTACCAATCGCCTGAAATGGCATGTTAAATGGTTGAATGCGAATGGATTCTATTTCACCAAACCGGGATTTATTTAATCCCGGTACACTAAGAACAATATGAAATCAGAACGTTTACTTTCATTAGATGTACTCCGGGGAATCACCATTGTCGGAATGATTTTGGTGAACAATCCCGGAACATGGGAATCCATTTATGCACCCTTGCGACATGCCGAATGGAACGGACTGACTCCGACTGATTTGGTCTTCCCGTTCTTCATGTTTATAATGGGCGTTTCCATGAGTTTTGCCTTATCCCGGTTCGATCATCATTTCAGTCGCAGTTTTATCATCAAACTGGTACGGCGCACGGTGATCTTGTTTTTGTTGGGACTTTTTCTTTCCTGGTTCTCGTTGGTGTGCGCAGGGGTGGAACAACCTTTTTCGCACATACGTATTCTGGGAGTGTTGCAGCGGTTGGCATTGGCTTATTTTGGGGGTTCCTTGCTGATTGTGGGTGTTCGGCGTCCGGCAAATCTGGCATGGATCTCCGGGATCATTCTGGCAGGCTATTCCATCTTGCTGGCTTTGGGACACGGATTTGAACTTTCCGAACAGAATATTATTGCCGTTACAGACCGCACCTTGTTTGGCGAAGCCCATCTGTATCGGGAGTGGTTGCCGGACGGCGGGCGTATCTTTTTCGATCCGGAAGGCCTGTTGAGTACCTTACCGTGCATTGCGCAAGTGATTATCGGTTATTTTTGCGGAAATATTTTGCGGGAGAAGACTGAAATCCATCACCGGTTGTTGCAAATCTCCATACTGGGTATTGCTCTTTTGTTTGCAGGGTGGTTATTGAGTTACGGCTGTCCGTTGAATAAGAAAGTATGGAGTCCGACTTTTGTGCTGGTGACTTGTGGTTTTGCTTCCTTGTTACTTGTGTTTCTCACCTGGCTGATTGATATTCGTAAAAAGCAGAAATGGGGATATCCTTTCCATGTTTTTGGCACGAATCCATTGTTTATTTATATAGTGGCCGGTGTGTTAGCTACTTTGCTGGAGGTAATTACGGTTGGGGGGAGTAGCTTGCAGGAGAAGATTTACACTTCTATTTGGAGCGTTCTTCCCGATGCTCATCTGGCTTCTCTGATTTACGCCCTTCTGTTTATCGGATTCAATTATCTAATTGTATGGGTGCTGTACAAAAAGCAAATATTTATAAAGATATAGATTGGATGAGATAGAATCTATATTGATAATATCAATGAAAAGAGGTGGGTACGGATGAGGTGTTCACCTCTTTATTTTTATTGAGTATGTTTTTGAAATACATCTTATTTCAGAGATAGCGGTATTTAAAAGCCGTCAAATGTTAGGTTAAAAATGTTTTTTTTGTACTTTTGACCATTACAAATCAGATGTAGCATGTTCATAGCAGACGACAATATATTAGGCAGACTGGAAAATGATGAAAAAGCATTTAAAGAATTGGTGGATGCCTACTATACTCCTCTCTGTGTTTATTCGGTACAGTTTACGGATTCTTTGGAAGTTTCGGAAGATCTTGTGCAAGATTTTTTCGTGCGTTTTTGGGAGAAGAAACTTTATCGTACAGTCAATGGCAAATTGAAGCAATATCTGTTTAATTCCATCCGTAATGCTTCTATTGATCATTTGCGTAAACATCAGTCTTTCGTATTTACGGAGATAGAAGAACACGCCTATATTATGGATGTAAATCCGGACGATGAAGTGCCGGAAGAGCAACTTGCACGGTTGCGTCATTATTTGCAGCAGCTTTCTCCACAGGAATATAGAATATTGATGGAAGTTGTCGTACATAATAAAAAGTATAAAGAAGTAGCTGCAGAATTGGGGATATCTGTCAATACCGTTAAAACTCATCTTTCTCATGCGTTGAAATATTTGAGAAGTTGCAAGTTTATTACTCTATTTTCACTTTTTTCTCTTTAAAGGCTAAAGTTTTTCACTTTTCCCTCACCCATTTTACAGTCTTTTACGTCATGGTTGTAAAAGAATGAATAAATATGTTATCAGAAGAAGAATTTATAGAATTATGCAGTAAGTACAAGAAACACGAATTGACTGAGGCGGAATACCGGAAACTTCGGATGTGGGTGGATGGTTCGGAGGAAAATTACCGCTTCTTTTCGAATTATGTGAAATTATACAAGGCTGAGATGCGTGCGGAAACGTACCGACAGGCGGATCCGTCCAAAGGCTGGCAAGCTATCGAGCGTAAAAGAAGAGCTTATCGTTTGCGGCAACATCTTTACAGGGTGGCTGTTGCCGCTTGTCTGCTTACTGCTGTTATACTAGGTGCATTCTATTTCAATTCCTACGATGAGACTCCTGTTGTGGAGAGGCCTGTAACTTTGGCGGAGGTCTTTCCCGATCTACCTAAGAATAAGGTAACATTGACCTTAAGTTCCGGTCAACAGATTGTGTTGGATAAGGACAGTGTACAGGCTATTTCTGATAACGGTTTGGCAGTAGCTAGTGGTAGTAATACCTCTCTTAACTATCAAAAAGTAGCTGCTAATGATGTATCAGTACCCCAATACAATACAGTGACCGTTCCCGAAGGGAGTACCTTTACGCTGACTCTTTCCGATGGAACGCAGGTCACGTTAAATTCCTCTTCTGTCTTTCGCTATCCTGTTGCTTTCAAGGGAGACCGTTGTGTGGAGTTGATAGGAGAGGCCTATTTTGATGTGACACATGACGGAACTTCTTTTGTGGTGAAAGTAGATAATAAAGAAGTGGAAGTACTGGGTACCAGTTTTAATGTTTCCGGATATAGCAAGAAGAGTATGATTACTACTTTGGTGAAAGGAAAAGTAGAGGTGAAAAGTGGCGGGCGCAGGAGACTGTTGTTGCCCGGAGAACAAGCTACGGTGGATGATGAGAAGGGAGTGATTGATATAGCCAGCGTGGATACGGAACTTTACACATCATGGGTGTCCGGTAAATATGACTTTACAGAAACTCCATTGAGCAAGATTCTGAGACAGTTGGAGTTGTGGTACGGAGTGAGAATCGTATATAAAGATCCGCAAGTTCGTGATTTACATTTTGACGGAACTGTATTTCGCAATAAACCTTTGGGCTTCTCGTTAGAAATTATCCGGCAAGTTTCCGATGTTCGGTTTGACAGAGAAGACGGAGTTGTTTTTGTTAGCCTGCACAAATAGCTTCCTTATAAGAAAATACACATAGATATGTTTCACTTATACAATATAGAATAGTATGCAAAAGAATGAGAAAAGAGGTTTTCTGCTATCTGAACAAATCCGGATTCCGGTTGTCGTTTTAGCATTGTTGTTTGCATTTGTATTGCCTTCTGTGGCAAATGTTTTTGATGATGCAAAGCTGATAACCATTGTCAATCGTGACATTTCGGTAAGGGAAGCTTTGGAACAGGTGAAAAAACAGAGTGGAGTGTCATTGATGTTCCAGTCCGGTATTGTGGAGAACAAACCGCATTTGAGTTTGGATTTGCGGAAGGTAACATTACAAAAAGCGTTGGATGTAATTTGTCCCGCAGCGGGTTTACAGTATGTGCTGAAGGATGATTACGTACTGATAACGAAAGTGAGAACGGAGAAGCAGGCATTACCCAAACAGAAGATAACCGGTATCGTTACGGATGAGGCGGGAGAACCGTTGATTGGTGCTGCCGTTTATGTTGAAAATGGGAATCATGCGAAAGGAGTGATAACGGATTATAACGGTCGTTATGAGATTAAGGCGGCTCTTGACGAAGCGTTGGTCTTTTCGTACGTCGGTATGGCAAAGCAGGTGCTTGCCGTCAGCGGGAATGTGATGAATGTCACGCTGAAAGAGGAATCCAAAATGTTGGGAGATGTAGTGGTGACCGGTTATCAGACGATTTCCAAAGAACGGGCAACCGGTGCGTTCGACATCATTAAAGAAAAAGCGTTGGAGAAACCTTCGGTGACTATTGCCGACCGTCTGGTAGGTAAAGTGGCAGGTGTGCAGGCTACTACAACTGCTGATGGAGAGATTTCCTTCAAAATTCGTGGTAACGGTACGTTGCAGTCCGATGCGGAACCGCTGATCGTTGTGGATGGTTTTCCTATTTCCACAGGTTTTGCCTCCATCAATCCGAATGATGTGGCGAATATCTCGATTTTGAAAGATGCTGCCGCTGCTTCTATCTGGGGAGCTCGTGCTTCGAATGGCGTGATTGTAGTCACGACGAAGAAAGGAAACAAAGCCAAAGGTCTTACGGTGGAAGTGGATGCCCAATTGCGCATTGGTAATAAGGTGGATATTGATTATCTGCGCAATATGATGTCCAGTGCGGAAAGTATAGAGTATCAGAAGAAGTCTTTTGATTTATATCGGACAATTGGTATGCTTCCTCCTTTGACTCCGGGAGATGCCAATTCTTTTGCTAGTGTTTATGGGGCTAATCTTAATCAAGCGGGCGCGCTTTATAATAGATATAAGAAAAAAGGTATGACTAAAGAAGAGTTTAATGCCGGTCTTGCTTCGCTTGCGGGTTTGGATAATAAACAGCAGATTGCGGATGAATTATTGAAACGTCCGGTTTATCAGCAATATAGTGTTACATTGTCAGGAGCTACGGAACGAATGAGTAACTATGTGTCTATGCTTTATGCTTATGATACAAGTCGTTATCAAGGTTCAGGTTCACAGAAATTCCAGTTAAACTATCGTGGTAATATGAAATTACTAAAGTGGTTGGAAATGGATGTATCTGCAACGGTCCTTTATCGCAAAGATAAAAATTCCGGTATTACGGCGGGTGACATTGCCAATCTGGCTCCTTACGATATGATATTGAACTCGGATGGTAGCTATGCAGACATGAGCTATGTCAAACAGTACGCTGATGGTATGAAAAGTATTACTGGTCAATTTGAATTTCCTTATTCCGACTGGAGTTATAATATTCTTCGTGAGGTGAATGGGCGTAGTCTTTCCAACAAAACGATGAATAATCGTTTTCAGGTAGGACTGAAAGCTACTATTCTTGAAGGGTTGACGTTTGATACCAAATTTCAGTTAGAACACGTTATAAAAGATTCCCGTCAACTTTATACGGATGAAACTTATTATGTGCGTGATATCGTGAATCGGTTTACTACATTGAATTGGGAAGATGGAACAACCGAAGCTCATATTGGCAAAGGAAGTATTCTGAATGAAGGTAAATATGTGACAGATGCTTATAACTGGCGTAACCAATTGAATTTTAACCGTACCTTTGCGGAACGCCATGCTTTTAACTTCGTGGGGGGTGTTGAAATTAGTCAAAAGAAGTTGAACAATCGTTCTTTTGCCCCGATTTATGGATACAATGATGATTACCTGACTTCTTATCCTATTCAGGAAGTGATGGTATTTGATTGTTTTGTGGCAGATGATGCCAAGACTGAGAACTCGAAGGTCAGTATTCCGGTCACTTCCATGTTCCGCTATAATATGCAACGCTATTTCTCTGCTTTTGCCAATCTGGCTTATACGCTGGATGATAAATATTCTCTTTCTGCTTCTTTCAGGACAGATGCTTCCAATTTTATCACAGATGAGCCGAAGTATCGCTATTCGCCTTTCTGGTCGGTGGGTTTCAGCTGGAATGTAATGAATGAGGATTTCATGAAGTCTGTGCATTGGCTGGATTATCTGACACCGAGGATCACGTATGGATGTAACGGTAATGCCAATACCTCTACTTCTGTAATTCCGTTGATATCAATGGAGGGCATCAGCAACATCACCAAAGAGCAGTATGCGCGTATTGCTTCTTTTGGTAATCCACAGATGAGTTGGGAACAGACACATGTGGTGAACTTCGGAATCGACTGGTCTATGTTCAGTGGTAAATTCTACGGAAAAATTGATGTATATAATAAGAAGGGTACGGATATTATGGCGGATATTTCAGTTCCGATTGCTTCCGGGCAATTGAAGCCAGGCTTTAATATTGTAGATGCAAAAATAACCGCCAATGCCGCTGAAGTGACGAATCGTGGTTTCGAGGCAGAGTTGGGGAGTGCTCAAACGTTTGGATCGGGTATTCGTTGGGATGGAAATGTAACGCTGGCTTATAATAAAAATAAAGTGGACAAGTTGTATTTGGGATATGTCAACCATCAAGATATGCGTGCCTCTACTCCTATAGAGGGGTATCCTATTGACGGTCTCTGGGCTTATCGCTTTTCCGGTGTTAAAGAATATACTAATACTAATACCGGAATGACTTATAATGCTCCCGGCATTTATGTGGATGATAACGGAAATACAGCTTCTATTGATAATATTCCTGAAAATACGGACGGGCGAAATGCCATGAAGTATATGGGGACGGCAGTAGCTCCCTGGACGGTGGGTATGAGCCATTCTTTTGAGTACAAGGCATGGGCGTTATCATTCACTATGATTGGTAAATTCGGACACAAATTCCGTCAGACAGGCTTCAATTATGCTCATCCAGTCAGTGAAATTCCTAACCGCCAATATTCTCAATTAGAGGAACCCAATGTGATCCCGCTACCTGATAATACGAGAATTGCTTTGTCATATTACAGCTCAATTGCTCCTTATATGGATTATAATATAAAGAGTGCCAACCATGTACGTATGCAAGAATTGACTTTGTCTTATTCCTTACCTGGTTTATTGTTGAGAAAGTGGGGAATCAGCCGTTTGACTTGCTATTTACAAGGGAACAACCTATTTACTATTAAGGCTACGGACGAAGATCCGGAATATGCCTACGGTTCGTTCCGGTTGCAACCGACTTACACCATTGGTGTGAAATTTGCATATTAAGAATTATAAACAGGAAAAATTATGAAATATATAAGTTATGTTAGTTTAATATTACTGACTACATTTGCTTTAAGTAGTTGTAATGACTTTCTGGATGCAAGTCCCAATAAAGGAGATGGAATAGAACTGAAAACCTTTGAAGAGTTGGAGGCATTGCTTTCTGCCAAGATGGAGCCTAGTGACCGCCAGGCTGTGTGGGATTGTAATCAGGCCCAGCGGTTTATGAGCGATTGTTATGGGGTGACTGTCGACCTTGTCGATTGTGGCTTTGAAAATATGTTAGATTATACTGCTATTGAGTTGAATTGTTTTCAGCCTAAATATACGGCGGAGATAAAATCGGTCAACTCGTCTTGGTTGTGCGCTTACAAAAATATTTTTCTGGCAAATACCATCTTGACTTATTTGGATCAGGTTACGGGAGGAACTTCTGAACAGAGGGCTACTTTAGCGCAGAGAGCTCATTTCATTCGCGCTTATAATTATTATGAACTGGCTAATTGCTATTGTGTGCCTTATTGTGAAGCCAATTTGAATGAGCTGGGACTCCCTATTAATACAGGGGTAGGATATACTGAAGATTACTCGCGCTCGACATTGAAAGAGGTATATGAGTTGATTGTATCGGATTTAACAGCAGCTTTACCACTGTCTCTACCGTTGGTGGAAGGAACGGAAGTCAAGATATGGCGTGAGAATAATGCTGCAGTCAACGGGTTTGCTGCACGATTATATTTAACGATGGGGGATTATCCGAAGGCACAGGAATTTGCGGAAAAAGCGTTGGCTTGTTATGGCGAACTGGCAAATTATAATAATGAAATAGAGGCTGCGGAAGCGGAAGATTTAGTCGAGGGGGAGTTGCATAATACTATTACATGGTATCTAAAAACGATGAATGACCGTACGGGGTTGATTCCCGGTCTGTTGCAACGTTCTTATTACAGACGTTATCATTTTACAGATTCATGGGCTATCCCCAGTGATAAATTGTTGGAAAGTTTCGGACAGTATGATGAAGAAAGAAACTATGATTTGCGTTATAAATATTTTTATTATGCAGATTACGCTCCTTTGGGATCTGTGGGACTGGGACTTGAATATGAGTTTGAGGGTGATATGCCGGGATATAGCTACTTCTGCGGTGATGACTTTGATTCCGGACCTAGTGTGTCTGAAATGATATTGATCAAAGCGGAGACAATGGCTCGTCAGGGACAATGGAGTCAGGCATTGAAATATTTGAATACTGATTTTCGTCCTTTCCGTATTTCTGTAGACGCGCCTGACGAGTTTCGTAATTTGACAGCCGACGGGAAGGATAAAGCTATTGAGGTTATTCTGGCAGAACGTATGCGGGAATTTCCATTCACATTGCGTTGGCACGATATTCGTCGTTGTAATTTCAATGATGATCCGAATGATGATATTACTATTACACGTGAATTTTATGAAATCGATCCAAGTGGGGTTCACGCTCCTTTGTATGATGAAATCGTAGAATATACCCTTACCCCAAAAAGTAATAAATATATCTATACAATGGCTATTCCGTCGACAGAAGTAACGGTAAGCAATGGGATGATCGAACAGAATAAATATGAATAATAACATAATAAATAACAGTAATGGTGAAACTGAAAATTTATAAATTGGCTTCAATAGCTTTGACCTTAGGAATAATGGGAGCATGCAAACCGGCTCCGGCTACTCTGACAGGAGAAATAAAGGACTATCGGGGAGGGATGACCGAATGCATGATAAAGACAGATACTGATGTTATTGAAGATAGTTTGCAAATGAATGCGGATGGCACTTTCTCTTACACCCGTGATTTCCCCGAAGGAGCCGAGATATGGCTGACGTCGGAAGATGCACAGGGATTTGTCCGTCTTTATCTGAAAAATGGTGATAAGCAGCATATTATTCTTACTGCCAGTGCCGATTCTATCTATGGTCGTTGCGATGTAATTTTCAGCGGGGATACCAAAAGTTCCGAGTATTTATGGGCATTTGACCATGAATTCGGAAGTTTGACAAAGTGGACTGTCGGGGAAGCCGGCAAGTATCAATCATTTAAGGAATATAAAGCGGCTATCGATGTGACTGCCGATCAATTGAGAACACAATTGGAGGCTACGAAAGATAAGAAGTTCATAGCATACGAACAGAAGAAACTGGAAAAGAAGCAATTGGCAATTCCTTTCCGGTTTGCTTGGGCAAAGATGAGCAATAATGAACCGACAGATATGGATATGGACTTTGTTGAATACATTGAAAGTCTGGACTATAACACAATGGAAAGTGCGAAGGCCGGTTTGATAAATATGTATATCAAGTGGTATTTGTCTTGTCATACAGATTCGGTTATGACACCGGGTGAACAGTTTTTTATAGTTCTGAAGGATAAAGTTTCCGACCAGGAGATTATTGATTATGTGGCCGACAGCTATATGACCACCTATATGGAAAATGGAGCGGATGCCTATCTTGAATCTACATTTGAGGCTTATGAAAAGACTACAACCCATCAGGATAAAGTAGAGGAACTACGACCTCTATATGATAAGATTATAAAGATTCTGCCGAGAACTACAGCACCTGATTTTGCGTTGCAGGATGTCAATGATAAACCTCTTAAGTTCTCTGATGTGATAGGAAAAGGGAAAGTTGTTTATCTCGATGTGTGGGCTACATGGTGTGGCCCGTGTTGTGCTGAGATTCCTCATGTGGAAGCGTTGGTGAAACATTATGCAGGCAATCCGAATATTGAATTTGTCAGTATTTCGTTGGATGACAACGTTGCCAAATGGAAGAATAAACTGAAAGCGGATAAACCGGAATGGAGGCAGTTTATAACTACTGATGGTATGAAGTCTGATCTGTGTAAGGAATATCAAATAAATGGGATCCCTCGTTTTATGCTTTTTGATAAAGCGGGCAAGATTATAACGACCAACGCTCCACGTGCTTCGGACAGCGAAATTTTGAACTTCCTGAATAATGCAATGGAGTGAACAGTTTAATTATGTTTTGAAGTTTTATTAGTAGGTTTCAAAGGTGGGCTGTCTGAGAATATCAGACCAGCCCTCTTGTCTTTTACTTGTCTTTTTTCGATAATATGTGCGTCGTACGCCAAAATGTACTTTTTATCTCTAGAGCTACTTCTCTCCAACTAGGCATACTTTTTAAGGAACGACGAACCGGAAAATCATAGAGCAACAATAATAGAAACAAGAAAATACAGGCATAAGCTACCCATCCATAAATCTGTTTGATACTTACCTCCATCATTCTGCTGATGAATTCTTCCATGTAATGACCGAGATTAAACGGATTGTTGCTGAAAGACACGTGGTCGATAGCTGAACCGTAGCGTGCCAGATTATCCGGAAGGTAATAAGCCAGCCCCCGTGCATATACGGCACCACCTAATACACCGCCCACTACCATATGTAGCATATTGAATACACTCAACCCCTGAAAGAAATGTTGGAAAGTCATAATCTCTTCCAGGCAGACCATGAAAGTGGCACTTAGCACCGCATAAGCAAATCCACGGCATATTGTTGGCAAATAGAACTGCGAAATATGGATATCTGCAGATAACGTCAGATAAAATCCTATCAGATAACCGATAAGCCCTAAGAAACCGACAATGATGAGGCGTACATAATTATAGTGTTTGATGTGCATCCACCAATAAGAGAATACGCAACCGCATACGATACCGATAATAGCAAACCAAGCTAATTGTACACTTACCAATTCTTCGTATTTCATCACTTCTTCATAAAAGATCTCTTCCAATACGTGTTCGGTTGCCAGAAAAGCTTCTACCAGTGTGATTAATCCCAGTAAAGGCCAGAAATAGCGATAAGTCCACATTTTAGGCTCCAGAAATGGGTGACGAATGGTCATCATCCGCCATACACAGAAAAACAGGGTGATGATAATTGCTGCAGATAACTGTCGGATAACCGGGCTATTCCACCAGTCATACCAGTCTCCGTAGTTGAAAAGGAAAGCGATCTCTATCCATAAGACTGCCCATAGGGCTGCTCCCAGCCAATCGATACCGAACAGTGGAAACTTGCGCATGAAACGGAAATGTTTCACACAGATAGTCTGTATCAGTAAAACAACCAACATCAGTCCGGCAATGAAAAGATTCATGTAGGTCCAATGATAATGATACATTAAATAAGTTGTTATTAAATCGGACAACTGGATACTGCCTAGTACGACAACATGAAGCCATGGGAAGAAGACTGTGAAATCTCGTGTTGGTGTCATCCACAACTGAATGTTGGACATACATTCAAAAGTTCCCTGAATCTTACACATACCTTCGATGAAGCAGATCATCCACAACAAGGGAAGAAACGTGATATATGGAGCCGTCAGATTGCAGAGCAGTACTCCTAAAGCTGCCGATGTAAGCAGGGTCTTATTGGTAAAACGGAATTTCATGCGAAACAGCAGCGGGAAGTAGATTGCCATACCTGCCAAGTTGGCGTACATACACATTAATAAATCCTCACGCATCAACGCCATACTTCCGATCATCTGATTCAATGCTCCTAAATAGACACCTCCCGAAAGTTGGAAAGCGACAGCGATAAACAGATAAATCCAAGGTTGTGTTTTCCGTGGCACAAAGCTGCGGAACATAGGCATGATGAAAGGGCCGTTGAAAACAGGTGCTCCCATACTTTAATATTTCACTTCACATTCTACATTGAAACCGGCGCGCAGGCGCTTCAAGTCTTCCGGTTTGTTACCTTTCAAACTAATGCGGACAGGAATCCGTTGTTCTACTTTTACGAAATTGCCGGTAGCGTTATCTTGAGGAATCATCGAGAAGGCTGCTCCCGTAGCATCGGAAATAGATGCGACCGTTCCTTTGAAAGTAATTCTCGGCACTGCATCCGCAGTCATTTCGACGTCTGCACCTTCTATAATATGAGGAAGTTGAGTCTCACGGTAATTAGCTATCACCCACAAGTCGCTGCTATCTACAATATCGAGCATTGTCTGTCCGGGTTGCACCAACTGTCCTTCCAAAATCTCTTTTCTTCCTGTGGTGCCATCACATGGAGCGACAATAATTGTATAGGAAAGATTCAAACGAGCAAGTTCCAAGGCTGCTTCTGCTAGGCGGACTCCCGCTTCATTCTGTCCCAAACGATGGGTTTGCTCACTTTTTACAAGAGAGGTGGATTGCTTTGCACGCAATACTTGTTCATACCGTGCTTTGGCTGTTTCGTAAGCGGTAAGTATGTTGTCATACTGTTGCTTGGTAACAGCGTCTTCCTTCAACAGTTTCTCAAAACGGCTCAGTTCACGTTTAGCGTTTTCCATCTGTACACGTACCTCTTCGATACCGGCATCGCTGACGCTAAGGTTATTCTGAGTGGTAGCAATACCGATTGTGGTTGCTTGTCGTCCGGCTGTAGCGTTTGCCAGATCCGCTTCTGCTTGTGCCACACGGAGACGAAATTCCGTATCCTCAATGATGACGAGAGTGTCACCTTTGTGCACCGGTTGATACTCTTCAAAACATATTTTCTTGATAAATCCCGGCACACGGGTATTGATCGGAGTAATATGTTGTTTTACTTGCGCATTGTCGGTGTATTCAATCCTTCCAAGATGGATGAATCGGGAACAAACATAGGTGACACCGCCGATAAGAAAACAAAGAATCAGAATGTTGTATATAATCTTCCGGGTTTTTCTAGTTATCATAATTGTAATCTATTTTAAAGGGTATGGGTTATGTATTTCATTTTATAGTAACTGTAAATCACGTTGATACGTGCATTGACCAAATTCAGGTCAGCACTCAGCTTCATATTGCTGGCGTCGAGCATATCGGTGAGCAACGCAAGATCGTTTTTGTAACGGTTGCTGGTTACATTATAATTTTGATCGGCTAGTTCTACGCTTTTCTCTTGTGTGCGCAGGTCCGTGAAAGAGGTGAGAAAATTGACGTAGTTAGCTTGAACGCCATTTTCTATTTGTTCTTGTAATAATGAGTATTCTTCTTGTGCTTTCCGTATATTGAGTTTGGCTTGGTGTACTTTCTTGTTGTTCTTGAACAAAGAAGAGAAGTTGTATTTGATACCTACTCCTACATACCAATAATTAAAGTTATTGTCGAGCACAGGAACTTCTATTGTAATAGGTCCGTCCAAATGTTCGGCGGCTACCAGAGCTATTTTAGGAAGAAGTTCCGAACGTTCAAGTTTCACCTTCTGTTCGTTCATTTTTACGGTCAGCCGGGCTTGTTGTAGACCTACGTTGCTTTGTGTAGCCAGCAGTTGCCAGTCGTTTTCAGCCAATGTCTTCACCTCCTCATTCAGCAAGGCTGAGTCAGGAATGATTTCTGTATCGTCGGGCAGATGGAGAGTAGTTACTAATTGGTGATTTATAATTCTGCATGCGTCCTGCACCTTTGCCAATTGTAGTTTCAAGGTCTCTTTTTGCAGCTCGTAACGGGTGATGTCATTTTTCAGAGCCGTTCCCTGTGTACGGCGTGCCTCCATATTCCGAAGCACCTGTTCTGTCAGGTCAAGGTTCTTTTGCAATACTTGCTGTTGGTTATTCAGTTTGTACAAGTCCAGATAATAACCGGTCAACAGAAAGCGGATTTCCTGGCGGTTTTTTTGCCAGTCTAAGGTAGCCATCTGTTGCCCAAGTTCTGCCATGGAAATACTGCTATTGATAGCTCCTCCTGCATAAATCACTTGCTGAGCTTCCAATGCAAAATTATTTCCGAAATGAGGCATGGAGATGTTCTGTCCGTTTTTGAAGTTACGGTCCCATAAATACCCGTTTCCTAAGTAACTGAATGAAAGCGAGGCACCGATATCCGGTAAGCGTTGTGATTTGGCGTTCTTTAAAGCTTCGTCGGCCGCCTCTTTTCCGGTTTTATACGTTTGAATACTTTGACTGTTCTCGTCTGCCAGACGGAACATCTCGTTAATTCCCAAGACTTTCCTGACAGGAGTCTGGGCAAGTAATCCCTGACTGCATAGTACAACGCATAGCGGTACTATGAGCCATCTTTTTTTGCTCATAAAATGAAAAAGAAATTAAATTGATACTGATGGATATACGCTCTTGCGTCACACTGTTTTTTTAATCAGTGTTTAGCATTGTGATAAGTAATTCTTGAGAGGGTTATCAAATTTGTACTGCTACTCCCCAGCCATGAAAGTCGTGCATCTTATTCTTATAACGAATGGAAATTTGATAATACTTTGATTTCATTTTGGTATTTGTTTTCTATTTTGCATTGCAAATTTATGAAAAATATAAGGTAAGTTGTGACCCTGTATGTATGCAAATATAATATTTTTTAACGATACAAGGATTTCAAATCATATAGAAGAGATAGGTGGAAGATGTACAAGAGTTGCCATAGTCAAGTACTCCGATTGCATAAATCATCTATTAGGTTTACCTGTGTAATGTACTGCTGTGAGGTGATGACTGTACTCTTATTACTGATTTGTTTTAAATCGAGTATTTGTTTTGATATTCCTTTGGTGATATTCCTTCGTGCCTTTTGAAATATCTGCCTAAATATGATTGGTCAGGGAAATGGAGTCGGTCGGCAATTTCCTGCACTGTCAGTTCGGTTGATTGAAGCAACACTTTAATCTCCAGAATGGCAAAGTCGTCAATGATCTTTTTAGCGGAATCACCAGTGACAGCTTTGCAGATACCAGTCAGATATTTAGTAGAAATGCACAGTTTGTCGGCATAGAAGCTGACTTCCCGTTGAGAGGCACAATGCTCGTGTACAAGCGATACGAAACTTTTGAAGATTTCATCCTGTCGGGTACCACCTTCTATTTTATGCTTGCCGAAATAGCGGTAGCATTTATCATAAATGTCGAACATGAAAGACTGGAGATGGTTTCTGGCTATCTGGTTCCGGAAACGGTTTTCACGGTCGTTATATATCGCTGTTGTGGCTCGTATCAATCCGTTGATGGCTCCGGTATTTTCTTGGGGGAGAACGTAGCAAGGCTGTTCTTTGATGAACCGGAAAAATATAGGCTCAAACCGCATGCAGGCTTCCATGAACATCTCTTTTGGAAATCCGAAAAACGAAGCGGTGAAGTCGCTGCTGCAACCATTGATGCGGATAATGGTACCGGGAAGAAGTACTACCTGTGTGTTTTCTACAATTTCATAATCCTTCAAATCGATTGTGGCGTGTGCCCATCCCTTACGGCAGAAGTAAATGGCACCTCCTTCCAACTTCCATAAATGATGCATGACCGGAGACAGATTTTCGTCGGTTCCGGCAATAAAAGGTTCGCGGAGTATAGCAAGGCTGGAGTTTTTTTCTTTCATACACATTTCTCTTTTCGCGGACAAAAATAGGACTTTTTTACTAAATATTAGCTTTTATATTCCGAAAATGAACAAAACTCAAAACAGTATGACCAGTTTTCTATACTAAAAAGAGCCTATCTTTGCCGCGTTCAAAAATTTAATAGGTAACATAATGAGTAGAAAGATTAGTAAAGTTAAGCAAGGGCTGTTATTGCTCTGCTGTCTGGTTGCTGCTACGGGATGTAAGCAAGCTCCACCTGCACAAATGGAAACAGGATATGAAGTTATGACCGTCGCTCCGGCGGATCGTATGATTCTGAGCACATATTCGGCGACAATTCGCGGACGCCAGGATATTGATATTTATCCGCAGGTGAGCGGAACGCTGACAAAAGTATGTGTGACGGAAGGACAACGTGTAAAAAACGGACAGACATTGTTCATTATCGACCAGGTGCCCTACGAAGCCGCATTGCAGACGGCGGTGGCAAATGTGAAGTCTGCTGAAGCTGCTCTTGCTACGGCACAGCTTACTTATGAAAGCAAAGAGGAACTGTATAAGGAGAATGTGGTTTCCGCATTCGATCTGAGCACGGCAAAGAATTCTCTTCTGGCAGCCAAAGCACAGCTGGCACAGGCGAAAGCACAGGAAGTAAACGCCCGCAATAACCTTTCATATACGGTAGTGAAGAGTCCCAGCGACGGTGTGATAGCTATGTTGCCTTACCGTGTCGGAGCATTGGTAGGACCAAGCATTCCACAGGCTTTGACTACGGTTTCCGACAATTCGGATATGTACGTTTACTTTTCTCTGACCGAAAATGAATTGCTTTCTTTGATTAATCAGTATAAAAACATGGACGAAGCATTGAAGAATATGCCGGAAGTAGAATTAAAACTGATTGACGGTTCGGTGTATGGTGAGAAAGGACGTGTGGAGTCTATCAGCGGTGTGATCAACCGTCAGACAGGAACGGTAGGTGTCCGTGCAGTGTTCCCTAATGCTTCGGGTATTTTGCACAGTGGCGCTTCGGGCAGTGTCCTGGTTCCCAATTCCTACAAAGGTGTTATTGTTATTCCTCAGGAAGCTACGGTGGCAATGCAGGATAAGATTTCCGTATATAAAGTTGTGGACGGAAAAGCGACTTCAACGTTGATTACTGTAGCTGCCATCAATGACGGACGCGAGTATATCGTTCTGGACGGGTTGAAAGTCGGGGACGAGATTGTGTCACAAGGTGCCGGACTGCTTAGAGAGGGAACGCAAGTAAAATAAAGCTGTAAGATACAAAAAATGAAAGGAAATGTATTTATAAAGCGACCGGTGATGGCTATGTCCATTTCCGTGTTGATTATGATTGTCGGATTTATTTCGCTTTTCACCTTGCCGGTGGAGCAATATCCCGATATAGCACCGCCTACGGTGATGGTGTCCGCCACTTATACGGGGGCAGACGCTGATGCGGTGATGAATAGTGTGATTATGCCATTGGAGGAGAGTATCAATGGTGTTGAAAATATGATGTATATCACTTCTAATGCGACCAATTCCGGTACTGCCACTATCCAAGTCTATTTCAAGCAGGGAACAGATCCGGATATGGCTGCGGTCAACGTGCAAAACCGTGTATCGAAGGCCCAAGGGCTGTTGCCTGCCGAAGTTACCAAAATTGGTGTAACGACGAGTAAACGGCAGACCAGCTTCCTGCAGATTAATTCATTGGTAAGTACGGACGACCGTTACGATGAGACTTTCCTTGCCAATTATCTGGATATTAACGTTATTCCGGAAATTAAACGTATCGAGGGAGTCGGTGACGTGATGGAGTTGGGAGATACTTATAGTATGCGTATCTGGCTGAAACCGGAATTGATGGCACAATACGGATTGGTTCCGTCGGATGTGACGGCAATACTGGGTGAGCAGAACCTTGAGGCTCCTACCGGTTCTTTAGGTGCGGATTCTAAAAATGTTTTCCAGTTCACTATGAAATATCGCGGTCGTCTGAAGAGTGTGGAAGAATTTCAGAACACTGTGTTGCGTGCAGAGGATGATGGTTCTACACTTCGCTTGAAAGATGTGGCCGAGGTGGAATTGGGAGCGTTGTCTTACAGCTTTCATGGTAAGACAAACGGACATCCGGGCGTGACGTTTATGGCCTTCCAGGTGGCGGGAGCAAATGCTACTTCGGTAAACGAAGCCATAACGGACAAACTGAATGAAATGTCGAAAGACCTGCCTGCGGGTACGGAATTTCTTTCGATGATGAGTTCTAACGACTTCCTGTTCGCTTCTATTCACAATGTGGTGGAGACATTGGTCATCGCTATCATCTTGGTTATCCTTGTGGTTTACTTCTTCTTGCAGGATTTCAAGAGTACGCTGATACCGTCTATTTCCATCATTGTCTCTTTGGTCGGTACGTTTGCCTGTCTGACGGCAGCCGGATTCAGTATCAACATTCTTACGCTTTTCGCTCTGGTGCTTGCCATCGGTACGGTAGTTGATGACGCTATTGTAGTGGTAGAGGCAGTGCAGGCAAAGTTTGATTCCGGCTACACATCTCCTTATCTTGCCACCAAAGATGCGTTAAGTGATGTGACGATGGCGGTAATCTCTTGTACGTGTGTATTTATGGCGGTATTTATCCCTGTTACTTTTATGGGCGGTACTTCCGGTATCTTCTATACGCAGTTCGGTATCACTATGGCAACTTCCGTTGGCTTGTCCTGTATTTGCGCCTTGACTCTTTGTCCGGCATTGTGCGCTATGATGATGCGTCCGGCTTCGGGCACTAAGAGCGCGAAAAGTATCAACGGACGTGTGCGTGCCGCTTATAATGCTTCTTACAATGCTATGCTGGGTAAATATAAGAAAGGAGTGATGTTCTTTATCCACCACCGTTGGATGGTGTGGACTTCTTTGGTTTGCTGTATCGCTTTGCTCGTTTATCTGATGTCGACAACCAAAACCGGTCTGGTTCCTCAGGAAGATCAGGGAGTTATGATGGTGAATGTCAGTGTGGCACCGGGTAGTACACTGGAAGAGACCAACAAGGTAATCGATAAAGTAGAAGCTGTGATAAAGAGCACTCCGGAGGTAAAGCAATATACTACTGTCGCCGGCTACGGACTGATTGCCGGACAGGGTGTTTCGTACGGTACGGTTATTATCCGTCTGAAGGATTGGAGCGAACGTAAGGGCAGCGAACACACGGCTGATGCGGTGATGACACGCCTGAACGGACAATTCTATATGATTAAAGAAGCACAGATTTTCTGCTTCCAGCCGGGTATGATTCCGGGCTACGGTATGGGTAACTCTATCGAGCTGAACCTTCAGGATAAGACTGGTGGGGATATGACTACATTCTATAACAATGCGATGAAGTTCCTCGGTGCGTTGAACCAGCGTCCGGAAGTGGCAATGGCATATACTTCCTACGCCATGAACTTCCCCCAACTGTCGGTAGAAGTAGATCCGGCGAAGTGTAAGCGGGCAGGTATTTCGCCCTCTACGATATTGGATGCACTGGGTAGTTACTGTGGTGGTGCTTACATATCCAACTATAACCAGTTCGGTAAGGTATATCGTGTTATGATGCAGGCTTCACCGGAGTATCGCTTGGATGAGCACGCACTCAAGAATATGTATGTCCGTAATGGTACCGAAATGGCTCCTGTCAGCCAGTTTGTGACGATCAAGAAGGTAATGGGAGCGGAAGTTGCCAATCGCTTCAACCTGTATAGCAGTATTACAGCCAACGTGAATCCGGCTGCCGGATACTCATCCGGTGAGGTTCAGAAAGCCATTAATGAGGTTGCCGAACAGACCTTGCCTATGGGATACGGATACGAGTATGGAGGAATGGCGCGTGAAGAGGCCGGCAGTGGCGGTGCAAAAACGCTTTTTGTGTATGGTATTTGCATTGTTTTGATCTTCCTTATTCTAGCTTGTTTGTATGAAAGCTTCCTGATACCGTTTGCCGTTATCTTTTCGGTACCGTTCGGCTTGATGGGATCTTTCCTCTTTGCCAAGATTTTCGGTTTGGAGAACAATATTTATCTCCAGACGGGTGTGATTATGTTGATCGGTTTGTTAGCGAAGACGGCTATTCTGATTACAGAGTACGCAATCGAACGGCGTCGTAAAGGGATGGGAATTATTGAGTCGGCCTACAGTGCGGCGCAAGCTCGTTTGCGACCTATCTTGATGACAGTTCTTACGATGATTTTCGGTATGTTGCCGTTGATGTTCTCCTCCGGTGCAGGTGCTAATGGTAATTCATCATTGGGTACAGGTGTCGTAGGAGGTATGGCTGTGGGTACATTGGCATTATTGTTTGTAGTCCCGGTATTTTACATTGCATTTGAGTTCTTGCAGGAGAAAATCCGTAAGCCGATGTATGAGGAGGCGGATCAACAAGTAGAATTGGAGAAGGAAAGAAGCTTGGCGGAACGCAGTGTGTTTAACGAAGATAAATAACTCAAATAGAAAAGTAAAGTATGAGAAAAATCATCATATTATCCGCAGCAACACTGGTACTGAGCAGTTGCGGTATTTACAATAAATACAAACCGGTGTCGGAAGTTCCGGAGGGACTTTATGGTAGTGAGCCAGTCGCTGCCGCCGATACGGCAAACTTCGGTAACCTCTCGTGGAGGGAGGTCTTTACCGACCCGTATTTGCAGACTTTGATCGATTCGGCTTTGGTGCGTAATACAGATATGCAGACGGCTCACTTGCGTGTGAAAGAAGCGGAAGCTTCACTCTTGACGTCCAAATTGTCTTATCTGCCTACCCTGTTTTTGGCGCCCGAAGGGGCTGTCAGCAGTTTAGACCGTGCGAAAGCCACACAGACCTATTCTTTGCCTGTCACGGCTTCGTGGGAGTTGGATATCTTTGGAAAGGTAACGACAGCCAAACGGCGTGCGAAAGCTGCCTACGAACAGAGTAAGGAGTATGAGCAGGCCGTGAAAACACAATTGGTGGCTGCTATGGCAAATGCCTATTATACATTGCTAATGCTTGATTCGCAATATGAAATTGCTGTTGCTACCGAAGCGGCTTGGAAGGAAAGTGTGAGGACTACCCGTGCCATGAAAAATGCCGGTATGGTGACTGAAGCCGGGTTGGCGCAGACAGAGGCTACCTATTATAATATATGTACGACTGTGCTTGATCTGAAGGAGCAGATCAATCAAGCTGAGAACTCGTTGGCGTTGTTATTGGCGGAAACTCCTCACAAGATTCAGCGTGGAAAACTGGGAAATCAGCAGTTGCCGGAGAACTTCTCAGTAGGTGTTCCTTTGCAAATGCTTGCCAATCGCCCCGATGTTCGTAGTGCGGAATTTTCACTGGCTCAGGCTTTCTACACAACGAATGCAGCTCGTGCTGCTTTCTATCCCTCCATCACTTTGAGTGGTAGTGCCGGGTGGACAAACAGTGCCGGTAGCATGATTATCAATCCGGGACAATTCCTTGCTTCTGCTTTAGCATCCCTGACTCAGCCTTTGTTTAATAAAGGACTGAATATCGCACAACTCAAGATTGCGAAAGCGCAACAGGAAGAAGCACGCCTTAGTTTTGAACAGACTTTACTGAATGCGGGCGTGGAGGTGAACGAAGCATTGGTACAGTATCAGACGGCCCGTGAGAAGGCTACTTTCTATGATAAGCAAGTAGCTTCCTTACAGACGGCCGCGAAGAGCACAAGTCTTTTGATGAAGCATGGCAACACCACTTATCTGGAGGTATTGACTGCACAACAAACGTTGCTTAATGCACAATTGTCTCAAGTAGCCAATCGCTTTACCGAAATCCAGGGTATGATTACTTTGTATCAGGCGTTGGGAGGAGGCCGGATGTAAGGAGGTTGTTATTCTAAATTCTTAAGTATACTCACTGTGATGAGAGGGAATCTCATTGCAGTGAGTATTTTTTTATTCTCTTTTTCTATTTTTCTACGAAAGTATTCAGTGAATGAGGTTGTAAAGTGATATTTAAATAGCGGTTTCCTAATTTAACGGTTATATCTTTCGCTTTTTCGTTGAAGTTTCCGGCTATAACCACTTGTTTCTTTTGAGGAGTCATAACGACAAGTACCGGAGTTTTGTCTTCTTTGCCGGTTTTATAAGCTAAGATTTTTGAACCGGGCGTTATGTAATGGCTGTAATGTTGTACTGCATAATACTCAGGAGTATAGGTTGCCGTTCCTGCTTTTGAATCTACATGGATTAACGCGTTTTGTTTCCATCCCCATCCGCTGAAACCACCATCATACAATATAGCGTTCCAAAAAGTATATTCTTCGCAACCATTACCCAGATAGTGATTCATCAATCCGAAGGTATGCTCGGCTGCTTTCCAATCGAAAGAGCCCCATCCGCATTCACTTTCTGTTTGTACATATTTATATTGCGGATATTTGGCACGGAGTTTCGGTAAGATCTGTCCGCCTTCCCATTGGAAACCGACGCCTTGTATCGTTTCCGGCATACGTGGATCAGAAAGGACCTGATCGATAACATCGTAGCGGTTGGTGTTGATTGTTCCTAAGTATAATTTAATTTCCGGATGTTGTTTCTTTAGGGTAGGAGCGAGATATTCTGTGTTGAAACGGATGATACCTTCTGCCGTCCATGCACAACCCGGATAGTTGGTGTAGCTCCATGATTCATTTTGGAACATCACCATTGAAATGGCAATGCCTTGTTGCTTGTAAGCATCGATGAATTTGCAAAAGTAATTGGCGTAGGTTTGCAGGTAACGTGGGTCTTGGATAAAATAATCATTCACGGCTAGCTGTTGCGGGAAAACCTTCGTGTTTTTCTCTTTACTGCCTTCAAAGAGGGCTACGTCCGACAAGGGAGACATTTGATTTTGATTACGGTCACTGCGTACCGAATAGTAATGATTGATTTTCATCCATGAAGGGGGCGACCATGGGGACATCCAGAAAGTCATATTGGGATTATACTGTTGGGCGGCTTTGATAAAAGGAATCAAAGTTGTTTTGTCACGGTTGATATTGAAGTATTTTAATTGGAAATCACCGGGCACTTCGTCACAGCTGTACCAGTCACGTGCATAGTCGTTGGCATTCATGGAAAAGCGTCCCATTGTGAATTTCAGCTCTCCTTCGGGAGAGAAGAGTTTGTGAAGAATCGTTTCCTGTTCCTTACGGGGAAGCATATTGAGTGCATCCCATCCTAATTCGTTGAAGCAAGTTCCCCAAGCTTTGAAAACAGTCCCTTCTTCCGAACCGCTGACATCCAATATGGGAGTTTGTGCGGCATTCGTTTGTAGCTTGGCTTTCGATTTTTGCCAGGTGTTACCTTCCGTACTGCTGATCCATTCGAAAGATTGGGCATACATGGAGTTTACTGATAGTGCGAGGACTAAACTACTTACCAGAGTGGTTTTCTTTACAATGTTTCTCATGTCTTTATTCAAAGTGTTATTTATAAGTTGACTGGTGACAAAGGTAAAAAAGAAGAGGGAAATGGAGGAACAAATATGTAACAGATACTACGACTGATGTAACAAAAAAGAGCAGGTGTCAGAATAATTAAAGCCGGCAATTGCTGGTTTTAATTCTGACACCCACTCTTTTTTAGGTTGTTAGGTATGTTTATGCGTTCAATGCCTGTTCAATATCCGCGATGATATCATCTGCATTTTCGATTCCTACGGACAGACGAATTAGGTCAGGCCGTACACCTGCTTCCATCAACTGCTCGTCCGACAACTGACGATGTGTGTGGCTTGCAGGATGGAGCACGCAACTACGTGCATCGGCAACGTGAGTGACGATAGCAATGAATTCCAGTGAATCCATAAACTTGATGGAAACATCGCGTCCCCCTTTCAGGCCGAAGGAGATTACTCCACAAGAACCGTTCGGCATATATTTTTGTGCCAAAGCGTAATATTTGTTATCCGGCAGGCCACAGTAATTGACCCAAGCCACTTTCTCGTTCTTGGAAAGGTATTCGGCTACTTTCTGCGCATTGCGGCAATGCTGTGGCATACGGAGGTGCAGTGTTTCGAGTCCCAGATTCAATAAGAATGAATTTTGCGGGCTTTGGATGCTACCCAAGTCACGCATCAGTTGTGCGGTAGCTTTGGTGATATAAGCGCCTTTGCCAAATGCTTTGGTATAAGTCAGTCCGTGGTAGGATTCGTCAGGGGTACAAAGACCCGGAAATTTATCAGCATGAGCGTCCCAGTCGAAGTTACCGCTGTCAACTACACAACCGCCTACGCTGGTAGCGTGTCCGTCCATATATTTGGTTGTGGAGTGAACAACGATGTCGGCACCCCATTCGAACGGGCGACAGTTGATGGGGGTAGGGAAAGTATTATCCACAATCAAAGGTACTCCGTGACTGTGAGCGATACGGGCGAATTTCTCAATATCCAGCACTTCGAGAGAAGGATTGGAAATAGTTTCACCGAACAATGCTTTTGTATTTGGCTGGAAGGCTACGGAAATCTCTTCTTCGCTGGCGTCCGGATTGACGAAAGTAACGTCTATGCCTAGTTTTTTCATTGTCACGCCGAACAGGTTGAAAGTACCGCCGTAAATAGCGGAAGAACAAACAAAATGATCTCCGGCCTGGCAAATATTGAAAATGGCGTAAAAGTTGGCTGCCTGACCACTGGAAGTCAACATGGCGGCTACACCACCTTCGAGAGCGGCAATCTTGGCGGCAACAGCGTCATTTGTCGGATTTTGCAGTCGTGTATAAAAGTAACCGCTATCTTCCAAATCGAAAAGGCGGGCCATTTGTTCGCTGGTATCATATTTGAAAGTTGTACTTTGATAGATGGGCAATACGCGTGGTTCGCCCTTTTTAGGCGTCCACCCTGCCTGTACGCACAGGGTTTCGGGCTTGAATTGTTTTGCCATAATGTTATCGGGTTTTAGTGATTTATTCCAAAAAATGTTTTAATGGCGCAAAAGTAGGGAAAATAATTGTATTTTTGCCCTGTTTATGAGTGAAATGATAGTCACATGAAGGAGATAATTGTGCAGATATGAAAAATAAACTCTATATTCTTTTATTCTTAGCTTTTCTTTTCTCAGGAACAGCACTTTGGGCGCAGCAGAAAGCGACCCCGAAGGCGGGTGAGGGTATCTCTGCTTTTCTATTGAGACATAATCGTTCTCCCCAAAAATATATGGATGATTTTATAGAGCTGAATAAGAAGAAACTGGGGAAAAAGAATGTACTTAAAGTAGGGGTGAGTTATATTATTCCTCCCAAAGAGAAATCAAAAAACACAAATTTGGGAACTACTATTAACGAGCCTTTGTTCGGTAAGGAATTGGCAAATGTCAAGGTTACTTCCAATCGTCTTGCCGGTGCTTGTTTCTATGTGGTCAGCGGACATGGCGGTCCCGATCCCGGAGCTATCGGACGGGCAGGAAGGCATGAACTTCACGAAGACGAATATGCATATGATATTGCTCTTCGTCTGGCGCGTGTTCTGATGCAGGAAGGTGCTGACGTGCGTATTATCATTCAGGACGCCAAGGATGGAATTCGTGATGAATCGTATCTGTCCAACAGTAAGCGCGAAACTTGTATGGGGGATCCGATTCCATTGAATCAGGTACAACGTCTTCAGCAGCGTTGCAATAAGATCAACGCTTTATATCAGAAAGACCGTAAAAACTATGCTTATTGCAGGGCTATCTTTATCCATGTGGATAGTCGAAGCAAGGGAAAGCAAACTGATGTCTTTTTCTATCATTCGAACAAGAAAGCGCATAGCAAACAGTTGGCGAATAATATGAAAGATACATTTGAATCGAAATATGATAAGCATCAGCCCAACCGGGGCTTTTCCGGCACTGTGAGTGGTCGTAATCTGTATGTGCTTTCCCGTACCACTCCCGTTTCTGTCTTTGTGGAGTTGGGCAATATTCAAAATACTTTCGATCAACGCCGGTTAGTGATAAATTCCAACCGACAGGCATTGGCTAAATGGCTGATGGAGGGCTTTTTAAAGGATTATAAAGAGAAAAAATAAGTAGAAGAGTATGTTTTTTATGAACAAAACATATAACTGTTTGTTTTAATAATGCAAATCACCTGATAAAGCTTCTTATGGGTATGCGAATATAGATAAGTCAAGC
>ENA-UOIV01000693-UOIV01000693.1-human-gut-metagenome-genome-assembly--contig:-C59-NODE-693-length-34602-cov-76.148783_pt1 | contig 34602 bp, 37 predicted proteins | sample MGYA00242333_ERZ723880 | MGnify/ENA metagenome assembly ERZ723880 | reverse complement strand
CGGGTCTGACGGCGTTAACTGGTCTGACGGCGTTAACGGGTCTTACGGCGTTAACGGGTCTGGCGGCGTTAACAGGTCTTTTGGTGTTAACAGGTCTGGCGGCGTTAACAGGTCTGACGGCGTTAACGGGTCTCACGGCGTTAACGGGTCTGGCGGCGTTAACTGGTCTGGCGGCGTTAACAGGTCTTACGGCGTTAACGGGTCTGACGGCGTTAACAGGTCTGACGGCGTTAACGGGTCTTACGGCGTTAACAGGTCTGACGGCGTTAACGGGTCTCACGGCGTTAACGGGTCTGGCGGCGTTAACTGGTCTGGCGGCGTTAACAGGTCTTACGGCGTTAACAGGTCTTTTGGTGTTATAAATTCATACGGTGTAGATCGCGCTTTATTTCTTGCTGACAAGCCAAGAGAGTATACCATATTCGGATCAAAAGTTTCCAAAGATAGGTTTTTTGCCGTACAAAATACTCTACTCAAAAAATTAAATGGATGGCGGCCTGTTTTTAACAATATTAAGGTGCTTTGGCTGGCTAATGGCTCTGACTGGAAACTTACTCCGATACAAAATGCAGAAGAACTATCCAAACAAGAAGCTTGGTCAGGAATGCCAAAGGAAGCAATAGATTATGTTGCGTCCCTTCCGGAATTTGACGCAGACATGTTTTTTAAAATTACGGGTATTACGGTAGAGTAGGAGACAATTAATCATGACAAATCGTATGCCACGTGTTTTGCGAATTAACACGTGTGATCTCTGTGGCAGGGAGATATCTAAATCCTATAAGCATAAGGCGTACACATTTTGCTCGGTGGAATGCGAGCTGGAAGGGCTACTATTATTAAGAATGATACAAAATATAGATAAGAAAGAGGCGGAAAAATGAATACAGAAACCTTTGACAACATAATAAACGAGCAATTACAAACATGTAAAGACGTATTAATATCAAAAGCAAAAGAATACGCAACAGTTGACAGGTTACATAATTTTAAGGTAGCCGCAGCTATACAGGGCTGTACTCCGATAAAGGCGCTTGCCGGTATGATGGCTAAACACACAGTAAGTATATATGACATGTGTAACGGTACAGGCTGTGGCATGGTATATACTTTAGCACGCTGGGAAGAAAAAATCACTGACAGTATTAATTATTTGCTGCTTCTAAAAGCGCTTGTAAAGGAGAGTGATACATAAATGTTTTTTCTTGGTTTTGTATTAGGTGCACTAGCTTGTTGCGCAGTATTATTTATCGTAGCGGCCGTCTTGGCAAATAAAGATGATAATTAATCGGCATCAGATAAATTTGGAGTAGGGTGAAAAGTTAATGAATACAGTGCAATATCTAAAACAGTTGTACGGGCTAAATGATCTTATTAATAGTTGTTTGCAAGAGCTGGGGAACCTACGTGCTCTATGCGCCAGTATAGCGTCACCTAAGTTATCAGGTATGCCACCATCAGCCACAAAAACTAAAGACGCAAAGTTTACGGTGTGCATCCAAAAAATCATTGACCTGGAACGCACGATCGATGAAGAAATAGACCGCTATGTAGATTTAAATAAAGAGGTAAGAGAAACTATTAATCAGTTGTACAATGTAAAAGAAAAGTTAGTGCTTAGAATGCGGTATATACATTTTTTGTCATGGGACGAAATCTCGGAAAAAATGGGCTACTCCGTTATGCAGGTGCACAGAATACATGACAGAGCAATAAAAAAAATAAAAATCCCTAAAAATGTTACATAATGTTATAGCATGTTACGCTTGGATGTGATAATATAGTATTGTAAGATTGTGCGAGAAAAGTCAATAAAAGATTGTTTAAAAGGGTCTAGTATAGCACTAGGCTCTTTTGTTTTGCAAGGAAAGGAGGTGTGCACGTGGGAAAGCCATTAAAATATAAAACAGTAAAAGCTTTGCAAGATGCTATTGATAAATATTTTGAGGATTGCAAAGGTACAATACTGCTTGATGCAGATGGTAATCCAATGTTAGATAAATATAGTCAACCAGTCTACATAGGAGCAAAGCCACCGACAGTAACAGGACTTGCTCTTGCGCTTGGATTTAAAAGCAGACAAGCATTAATAAATTATCAGCAAAGAGACTCATATAATGACGCGCTTACACGCGCAAAGCTGTATATTGAGGCTTACACAGAGCAAAGATTATTTGATCGAGATGGTGTAAACGGTGCAAAGTTTAGCCTTGCAAATAATTTTAGAGGCTGGTCAGAAAAGCCGATGATTGAAAGTGATACGGCAGAAGATAAACCTTTTATTATTCCAGCTACAGCAATTGCACCATCATTTATCAGTGCTTTAATAGATATTCACAATCACGATCACACGGAGTATGTTTTCAAAGGCGGTAGAGGGTCAACAAAATCATCTTTTTTGTCCGAGGTTATTGTAGAGTTAATCAAAAACAACCCGGAAATAAATGCTTGTATATGTAGGCGTGTAGCCGCCACATTAAGAGATAGCGTATACTCACAAATGCAGTGGGCGATTGAAACGCTTGGACTAAATGATGAATTTGACTGTAAGGTCTCCCCTCTTGAGATCACATACAAACCCACAGGGCAAAAAATATACTTCAGAGGCATGGATGAGCCTGCTAAGTTAAAATCTATTAAGCCAAGGCATGGATATATAGGTGTTGTGTGGTTCGAAGAATTAGACCAGTATGCAGGAGAAAGTCAAATAAGAAACGCGGAACAATCTATCGTTCGCGGCGGCGATAGCTCATATATTTTTAAGTCATTTAACCCGCCTAAAACCGCTGCAAACTGGGCTAATAAATATTTGCAAATACCAAAAGAATCACGTTATGTACATCATAGTGACTACACCACTGTCCCAGCTGCTTGGCTTGGAAAGACATTTTTGGAAGAGGCAGAGCACTTAAAAGCTGTGAACCCGGCTGCGTATGAACATGAGTACATGGGCATACCAAACGGTACGGGTGGGAATGTGTTTGATAACGTGATATGCAAAGAGATATCGCGTGACGAAATCCAAGCGTTTGACAGGATATATAAGGGTATAGACTGGGGATGGTACCCAGACCCATATGCGTATAACAGTGTGCACTACGACGCCGCGCGTGGTGTACTCTACATATATGACGAGATACATGTAAATAAGATGTCCAATCAAAAAACCGCCGAAATGTTGATAGATCACGGCGTTACATATGATGATATTATCACGGCAGACAGCGCCGAACCTAAATCCGTAGGGGACTATAAATCCTACGGATTTTGTATTTATGGAGCTAAAAAAGGTCAAGGGTCGGTTGAATACGGAATGAAGTGGTTGCAATCCTTAACGCAGATCGTCATTGATCCTGTGCGTTGTCCCCACACAGCGCAGGAATTTTTGAATTATGAGTATGAGCGCAATAAAGAAGATGAGATTATAACTGGTTATCCAGATCATGATAATCACCACATAGACGCTGTGCGCTATGCGATGGAACGTGTGTGGAGAAGGAGGGGTGAATAATATTGTTAGACAAGTTTATACAGTCTGTGCGTTATACATTGTTTCCGATTAAGACAATAGAAGAGGTCATAAAGCATGATATTGTTTTATCACAGGATATGTATAACGCTATAGGGTTATGGTCTGATATGTTAGCGGACGAATCTCCTTGGCTGTTTGACACTGAAAGTCACGCGGTAAGCTGCGGGCTTCCGTCGTCTATTACGTCAGAAATAGCACGCTTGACGACATCGGAATTTAAAAGCGCTGTAACCGGGTCAAAAAGAGCTGATTTTATACAAACTGTTTACAATCCTGTACTAAAAGACTTGCGCCAGATCTTGGAGTTTGGTGTTGCGCTAGGGTCATTAATTATAAAGCCGTATGTGTCAGGTAACACAATTAAATATGACTATAACCATGCAGACGAGTTTTTCCCCGTTGCTGTAGACAGCAGCGGAAAAATGCTTGCAGCTGCGTTTATTGGAGAAATTAGAAGAAATGGAAAAATATATAGACGTGTGGAATATCACCACATGGAAGAAATCGGATGTGTAATTGAAAACTATGCGTTTAAAGCCAATGATTTAACCAATGAGCGGTATACATTTGGCCAACCTATTGAGTTATCAGAGGTGCCGGAATGGGCACACATCCCACCTGTCACGGTTTTAAACGATGTTGACAGGTTGTTGATTGGATATTTTAGAATGCCGCTTGCAAATACAATAGATCGTAAATCACCGCTAGGGGTGTCGATCTACTCACGCGCTGTGGACAACATTAAACAATGCGACAGGCAATTTTCCAGAATTTTGTGGGAGTACGAAGGGTCTGAATTAGCAATACATGCAGATGATAGTTTGTTAAGGCCTGTTTCTGCAGACAAAATAAATTTATTTGGAACACATCAAAGATTTTCTTTGCCATCTGGAAAGGAGAGGTTGTATCGGCAAGTTGCCGGAACCGAGGATTTCTTTGAAGTCTTTGCGCCTGGGATCCGTGACAATTCGCTGTTTAACGGATTAAACCAACTGTTAAAACGAGTAGAGTACCAATGCTCATTAGCTTATGGAACGCTATCAGACCCACAAAACGTGGATAAAACTGCGGAAGAAATAAAGGCCAGTAAGCAGCGGTCATATACAACAGTATGCGATATACAGGCAGCGTTACAGGACACATTAACAGACCTTTTGTACGCTGTTGATTTTTGGACAACTAAAGCATACCTTGCGCCACAAGGTACATATGAGGTAACGTTTGACTGGGGAGACAGCATTATAGCGGACAGAGGCAAAGAGTTTGCACAGCGTATGCAGCTGCAAACGGCATGCAGATTGCGCCCTGAAATTAATATTGCGTGGTATTTTGGCACGACCGAAGAACAAGCAAAAGAAATGATGGCAGACACAAACCCAGGTGAAATATAATGTTGTCTCCTGAATATCTTGCACACTGCGCAGATGATATAGTTGCACTATATGGTAAGCTGGAAGACTATATTTTGCGCGATATTGTGCGCAGAATCCTAAAAACGGGCAGAGTTACAGATACAGCCAAATGGCAAATAGACAGGTTGCAAGAGCAAGGAGTACTGTACAATGATATTATTACTGAGATTGCTAATGTAACAGGTACAGCGGACACGGCGGTAACAGCGTTATTTAACGATGCAGGTGTTAAAGCTGTAGAGTATGACAATGCAATATACGAGATGGCCGGCCTATCTCCCCTACCCCTCAAACAATCTCCGGCAATGGCAAGTGTGCTACAAGCTGGGTTGGAAAAAACAAAAGGTAATATACAAAACCTTACTTTGACAACGGCCAACACTGCACAAACAGCTTATATACAAGCGGCCACATTTGCGGAAATGCAAATTGAAAGCGGTGCATCAGACTATGCCGCTGCAATTAAAAACGCTGCGCTGAATGCATCAAAGCAGGGCGCTACTGTCTTATATCCATCTGGGCATATTGACAAAATAGATGTTGCTATACGTAGAGCGGTTATGACAGGTGTAAGCCAAACAGCCGGGCAATTATCGTTGCGAAATGCTGAAAGCCTTGGTTGGGACTTGATGGAAATAACCGCACATACAGGCGCAAGGCCATCCCATGCAGTTTGGCAAGGCGGTATTGTTAGTTTGTCTGGGAGGCGCGGATATTTGAGCCAATCGGACATAGGTTATGGCAGCGGCGACGGATTTAAGGGATGGAACTGTAGGCATGACTGGTACCCTTATTATGAGGGTACAGGCAGAGCGTATACAGACAGGGAGCTAAAAAACATTGACGCCGCAAAAGTTATCTATAACGAAACCGAATACAGCGAGTATGAGGCAGAGCAAATGCAGCGGCAGTTTGAAAGGAAGATACGCGCTATTAAACGTGATCTTACTGCCTTGGACGAACTTATGCAAAAAGGTAACAAAGATATTGTCGAAACAGCAAAAATAGATTTTGATACAAAATCCGTCAAATTAAAGGAGCAGGAAGCAAAACTGGAAGACTTGTTGAAACAGACCGGACTAATGCAGGATAAAACACGTACACAGGTACAGGGGTTTGGACGAAGCACGGCTCAAAAGGCTGTTTGGGCAAACAGGAGGAAAAAATGAAGTGTCCGTATAACCACAGATCTGAAATATCAATAGAAGTATGGGGTCAATGCAGTGACGCTGAATCCGAAGACAACAAGGAGACAGGGTACACTTTTAGAAAATATACATTCGATCAACAAGATTGCTTGCAAGAAGAATGTGGAGCGTGGCATGATGGGAGGTGTTGTTATGGGGTAAAAAAATAAAAATGATGAAAACGGCCTATTAGGCCATTTTTTATGCCCTGAACATGGCGTTAAACTGTCCAAATCTACCCGCTGCACGCGGGAAAAAATAACGTGCACCGCAATACAGGGACTGGCCTGACAAAAAGGAAAGCGGGAAAGGAGTATACATGTTAGATTGGCTTAAAGACATCCTTGGTGATAGCTACACGGAGGATATTGACAAAAAGATTTCGCAAAAAATCGGGGAAGGGTTTGTAGCAAAATCGGATTTTAACCAAACCAACGAAACAAAAAAGCCGCTGGAAACACAGATTGCCGACAGGGATAAACAATTGGAAGAATTAAAGAAGCTGGATGCACCAAGCCTTCAAGCAAAAATTACGCAGCTGCAGGATGAAAACGCAAAGCAAAAAAGCGACTATGAACAGAAAATTGCGGATATGGCTTTTTCTTCCGCTCTTGATAACGCGTTATCAGCAGCGGGCGCCAAAAATGTAAAAGCGGTTAAAGCGCTGTTAGACACCAATACATTAATTTTAAAAGATGGTAAAATTGTTGGTTTGGACGACCAGTTAACGCAACTCAAAAAAACGGATGGATATTTGTTAAATGATAATCCCGATGTTGGCTCAGTACAGAGCACGGGCGGGAGCAAAGAAAAGGTAGATTTTAGCAAGATGACATACTCTCAGATGGTCGATTATGCAAAAACCCACCCCAACACAACTTTTGACTAAAAATGGAGGTAAATTATGGCAGAGTACACACAAAGCAAATTTGATTCTAAAAGCTTTAATCCGGTAGCTTTTGGAAAGTATGTAGACCGGATCCCCACCACAAAAAGAAACGAATTAATAAAATCCAAAGTATTAAAGGGTAATGCGCAGATCAGGGATGCGTTTAGCTCACAGACAACCACATCTTATGCGCGAATTCCGATGTTTGGCAGGATTGGAGGGGCGGCACAAAATTATGACGGAACAACAGATATTTCCGCAAGCAGTACGACAACGTTTGAGCGCGGCGTAGTTGTAGTTGGTCGCTCTAACGCATGGGTAGAGCAGGATTTCTCCTACGATATAACAGGCGGCGTAGATTTTATGGACAACGTTGCGCAGCAAATTGCCGAGTATTGGGATGACGTAGATCAAGGCACACTGTTATCTATTTTAAAAGGTATTTTTGCTATGACTGGCGCTCAAAACCTCGTATTTGTCAACAATCATACCTACGACATTACAGGGCTGTCAGGTAATGATAAAGATGGAAACCCGCTTAATTGCGCAGGAGCAACAACGCTGAATACCGCATTGCAAAAAGCATCAGGCGACAACAAAAGCAAATTTACAATGGCTATTTTACACTCTGCTGTTGCTACAAATTTGGAAAATCTGAAACTGTTGCAATATCTGAAATATACAGACGCGCAGGGTGTAGAAAAACCGCTTACCATCGCGTCTTGGAATGGCAGAGTTGTATTGATTGATGATAGCATGCCGGTTGAGGATGTTGCAGCGGGCGAAGAGAAAGAAACGCCGGCATACACCAAGTACACATCTTATGTATTTGGAGACGGCGCGTTTGATTACGAGGACATCGGAGCGAAAGTGCCTTACGAAATGTCTAGAGACCCAAAAACAAAAGGTGGACAGGATGTCTTGTATTCCAGACAGCGTAAGGTCTTTGCCCCGTATGGACTGTCTTACACCAAAAAGTCACAGGCGACTCTATCCCCTACAAATGCGGAGCTGGAAAACGGCGCAAATTGGGAATTGATACATAACGGAGAATCTACCAAAGCAGAATACATTGATCACAAAGCGATTCCGATTGCGCGCATTATTTCTTGCGGGTAAAAGCTATGACTGGATATAACTACTATATCAGCGGTTGGGGCGGGAATATCATTCCTGCCCCGGAGTTTCCCGCGCTGGCGGCGAAGGCAGAACGTTACTTACGGTATGTTATCGGTAGCGAGCTGGAATATATAACCGCTATAAAAAACGCTGTGTGTGCAGCGGCAGAGGCGCTGTATGATTGCCAACAAAACATAGCACCACAAAAGGGAATTAAGTCGCAATCTGCTGATGGAGTGTCGGTAACTTACTCAACTTTATCCCCTACATCACTACAAAAAATGGAAGAGACCATGATGTACCGTGCAATACAAAAAGAATTGTGTGGTACAGGTCTGCTGTATAAAGGGTGTTAACACATGTTAGAAAATGCAGATATTACTATTTATCACAAATGTGAGACTGGTTACACGCCAATACAAATTAAAAATGTATGTATGCGCGGTCGCCAAGAATCTGGATTTACAGGACAGAACACCTCAAGCAGCGATGAATACACAATACGGATTTATGCCGCTGCAGATACAGGCAAAAAAGAATATATCTGCGCAAAAAAATACAGTCTGCTTACAGATCCAACAAACCATTGGACTGTATCTGCCGGAGACTACATTGTTACCGGGATTGCTGATAGCAGCATTAAAACGCCAGCAGAATTAACGCGGACATATAGCGACGTATATCGGGTTATAAGCGTATCAGATTATCGCGTGTCTGATAGCAAGGTATCTGACGTAGACCACATTAAGGTTGTGGTAAAAAAATGAAAGTGTCGGTTAAAATTAATCCAACTGCCCAAATCCTTAAAAAGCGTGGGTTAAACCAAGGCGGACGTGTGCAGCGGTATATAGACAGCGAGGTATTACGACTGAGCGACCCTTATGTGCCAATGTTAACCGGTGCGTTAAAGCATAGCGGTACTACTGGCACGGTGATTGGCAGTGGCCTTGTTGTATATAACGCCACATATGCACGCCGGAATTATTATAGTAACGCCGGGCGCGGCAGACAAGGCACGCAACGAGGCGGCAAGCGCGGGAAATATTGGTTTGAGCGGATGAAAGCGGATCACGGCAAAGAGATTATTTCAGGCGCCAAAAAAGCAATAGGAGGTAGATAAATGGCAAAAAAAGATACAATCATAGGGGCTATTATCAAATGGTTTGAAACTTGCCCTACACTGCAGGAAATAAAGCCAGACACAGAGATCAACGCGGACAATTTACCCGAAAACGCTTTTGAATACTGTATCGAAACAGTCCCTTGCGACCCGGTTATTACATCTTACGTGGATGGCTCGGCAATTAAGCAATATTTGTTTTTATTTGCCGGGCGCGAGGTGTTTGGAGATAACACGGACAATCTTAGTAACAGTGCAATATACGAGGAGGTTGCAGACTGGATTGAGGAGCAGACAAAGGCAAAAATACTTCCGGCTTTGCCGAAAGGAATGGAAGCGCAGAAGCTTGATGTATTAACAAACGGTTATGTATTAGACAACGACGAAACAAAAGCACGGTATCAAATACAGTGTAGACTTGTATATTACAAAAGTGCTAAATATAAAACGGAGGTTGAAATATGAAAATAAGAGAACGTTACCAAATCGCAGACTATATTGAAGTCCCTGCAGCCAGTGGAAGCGAAAAAGAGTTTGCACTGATGGGTGTTGGCTTTACGGCAATAGACGAAAATCCGTCTGCGCAAATTGCATCACATCAATTTGTATGTGATAAAGCTGTTAGCAAAAGCATCAGGTCGTATGACCCATCGTTTGCTTTTGAGCTTTTGCAAGTACTAGAGGAAAGCGCAGTTAAGTACATCGTAAATATTGGCGAACGACAACTTACAGGAACAGATGCGGAAACACGCTTTGTTAAAGTGGATTTAACGGCTAAAGTGTCAAATAGTGATACCGAATACGAAGCCAGATTATTTAAGGTAGCAGTTGAAGTATCCTCTTTGCCCAACAACGAAGGGCAGATGGGAGGTTCCGGAAATTTACTCCCAATTGGAGATCCCGTTATAGGTAAATTTAATATTACCACACGTACGTTTACGGAGGAAGGAGAGGCAACAGAATGATTATACAAGGCGTTAAATTACCAGACATTGACCCAGCAGAATTAGATCAATTGGAACTATGGGAATTGTCGTTTGAAACATTTTCCAAGGCAATAACAAAAGCAAAAACGATGAAAAAAGCGTCAGAAGCGGTGCGGAGCCAATGTTTTGCTACTTTTGCTCTGTTTAATCAATTGTTCGGAGATGGTACAGACAAAACAATCTTTGGGGATAGAACAAATTTAGTCATCTGTATGGAAGCTGTACAAGAACTTGTAACGGCTGTCAATAATAAAGACCAACAAAACAGCGAAAAAATTTCAAGCTTTGTACAGAAGTATTCCCCAACACGCGCCACTCGTCCAAACGCAATATGAATATACTGATAGACGCTGTACCGTCAACGCTTCTTATTGGCGGTACAGCGTATCGCATTAGAACAGACTTTCGTATTTGGATTATGTTTGAACAAATGATTCAAGACGATGAAATCATGAATCAATCAATAGCATTTAATGTTGCAAAAAAATTAATTTTTGAAACGTTGCCCCCTACCTGTTATGACATAGAAACTGCACAACAAATCCTGTGGTTTTATCAAAAAGGCGAAACAGAAAAAGACAATTTGAAAAATTCTATACCATATAAAGATCGTATCTATGATTATGATACAGATGGAGATTATATCTATGCAGCGTTTCTGCAGCAATACACAATTGACTTGCAAACAGTACAACAATTGCACTGGTGGCAATTCCGTGCATTGTTTGCAGGACTTACTGATAATTGCAAAATATCCCAAATCATGGGGTATCGCAGCGTAGAAATCACATCTGACATGTCAAAAGACCAGCAACAATTTTATAGAAAAATGAAGAACCTGTATGCATTGCCTCTTCCTAAAAACGAACAAGAAAAGATAAGAATCTTAGAAGAACAATTGTTGCAAAGAAAACCTTTAGAAAAAATATAATTGTAATATCCCTATGTATTGTGTATAATGTTCACAAAAGGGGGAATTATGATGGTTTATAACATTTTAAAGTGGGTAGTGCTTGGGATTTGGTCTTTGCTTGGCCTGATTACAATCCTTTTTTATTTTTGGTTAGTGTTTGATTTAAAGACATTGCAGTACCCTCTTACCGCGATATTTCCGGTCATTGAATTTGCTATTTTGAATACAGGCTTAGGCTTGACATGCGTATATTTGTTTCGCGCAGCAAAAGGCAAACACAACAAAGCAATGCTTATTTGTGGATTAGGTCTTATTGCGATTACAGCAATTTTATTTCCCATAGGCCGCGCGGTAAATGTATCTATTAGTACGACACGAAATCAGCTTAGCAATGCGACACTTGTAGATTATTTAGAAACAGATTTTTCAGATTATACGATAAACGACTTTATGGGTAATGATCTTTATACCCAAGAATCATATGATGACACATATATAAATTTTTCTCAAAATGCGAGCCTTTACGGACATCATGCAAATGTTACATATACCTTTAACACAGCAGAAACAGACGCTTTGCGTTGGATTGATATTGAATTTGAAGAATCTGAAGACTTAACCGATTTATACAAGTCAATCGTAAATGATCTAATTGCAGTTTCAGAATTTGAATATAGATATGGCACAACGCTGTATTCATCCGATCGCGAACGAAAGGCAGAATTAAGCGGCCCGTTAGAAGGGCTAGAACGTAAACCTACATATGAAGGACCAACAAATATAATTGAATCACATTATAAAATAGAAAAGTGTGAAAACTATGCCTCCCTTGATTTATATCAAACACATAATTCTATGAGCGTTTCAGTTTTAATTCTTGGTTTTTAATCATCCAAAGAATAAACCCATTTAAATTTAATTTGCGTCTAACGAAAGTTGGGCGCTTTTCTTTTGCAAAAACACCTGGTAAATCTGGGTGTTTTTTATTTATTCGAAATTAGAGAGTGATAAATATGTCGTATGACGGCTCTATAAAAATTGATACAAGTATAGACACAAAACCGTTTGAAAGCGGCTGCTCTAAGCTACAATCAGCAGCAAAAACAAGCGCGTCCGCTGTATCATCTGCATTTAAGGTTGCTACAGCGGCTATAGTGGCGGTAGGCACAGGACTGGCCGGGGCTGGTACGCTTGCAATTAATACAGGCATTGAGTTTGAGAGCGCCTTTGCCGGTGTTAAAAAAACGGTAACAGCCACAGATGAGCAGCTGGAAACCCTGCGAGATGACATATTAGAGATGTCAAAAACCGTTCCACAGTCGGCCTCTGCTCTAGCGGAGATAGGCGAGGCAGCAGGTCAGCTTGGCATTAAAACAGACAACATAAAAGATTTTACCCGTGTTATGGCTGACTTGGGTGTGGCCACAAACATGACCTCGACAGAGGCGGCTACCGCATTAGCGCGCGTCGCAAATATAACAGGTATGCCGCAAACAGAATTTGACAAACTAGGCAGCACAATTGTTGCACTGGGTAACAACTTAGCCACAACCGAAAAAGAGATTGTGGACATGTCTTTGCGTCTTGCTGGTGCCGGTACACAAGTCGGCTTAACAGAATCTGATATTTTATCTTTTGCCGGTGCGCTGTCGTCTGTCGGTATTGAGGCAGAGGCAGGCGGTACGGCGTTTTCCACCGTAATGTCCCGTATGTCTTTGGCCGTTGCCCAAGGCGGCGAAGAACTAAGCATGTTTGCCGATGTTGCGGGTATGACATCAGATGAGTTTAAAACTGCGTTTGAAACAAACGCAGCCGGAGCTATTATATCATTTATTAAAGGGTTAGATAACATCAATAAAAGCGGCGGTAGCGCAATTGGAACGCTGGAAGAAATGGAATTGTCCGACATCCGTATGCGTGACGCATTATTAAGAGCCGCAAACGCCAGCGATATTTTTTCGGACGCTATTGATTTAGGCGCGGAAGCGTGGCAGGAAAACAACGCGTTAACAAAAGAGGCAGAACAGCGTTATGAAACATTGGAAAGCAAGCTGCAGTTGCTCAAAAACCGCGCATCTATCTTAGGTATAGCGTTTAAGGATTCCATTGACGATCAACTAAGGTCTGCCGTAGATCAAGGTATTGGATATCTGGATGAGCTAACCGCAGCCTTTGAATCCGGCGGTTTACCCGCAGCGGTCAATAAAGCAGGAGATATTTTTGCGGAAATTGCGGTTAAGGCTTCGCAAGACGCTCCTAAGATGGTTGATGCCGCTGTAGAATTTATCCAGGCGTTTATTGATGGTATATCCAAAAATCACGCTAAACTGCAGAAAGCAGCTGCTGATTTTGTAAAAAGCTTAGTAGATGGAATAGTAAAACTTCTTCCGAAAGAAGTTCAAAAACCTGTCAAGCAATTTGTTGATACCATTACAAAATCTTTTCAGAGCGGGGGATTAAAAAAGGCTGTAAATACCGTGCAAAATATCATTAAAAACCTTGGAAAAGTAATCACAAATATTACAAAAGTTGTACTACCCCCACTTGCAAAAATCCTAGATAAAGTTGCTGATAATTTAGATATTTTACTGCCGTTGGCAACAGGTTTATATGCAGCTTTTAAAGCTTATAGTATAGTTCGAACGATTACATCATATATACAGGGGTTATCCGTTGCAAGTAGCGCTTTAGCGGTCGCAGAAGCTGCGGGAACTACTGCAACTACAGCCGCTAGTGGCGCATTGACCGCAAAACAAGTCCTTGTAGGCGTGCTTACAGGAAAAATAACGCTTGCAACCGCTGCACAATGGGCGTGGAATGTCGCTATGAATGCTAACCCTATAGGTTTGGTTATTGCTGCTGTTGCGGCATTAACAGCAGGACTTGCCGCATTGTACTTATCCCAACAACAGGAGGTTGAAAATTATGCAAAACTATCAGAAGAAGAACAAAAATTAATTGATAAAGTAAATGAAGAAACCGAAGCGTATAAAAATTTGTATGACGCGAAAGAAGAAAATATAGCCGATACAGCTGCTGAGTTTGATTATTATGAGGAACTTGCAGAAGAACTACAGAAAATAGTTGGCAAAAACGGAGAAATTAAAGATGGTTACCAAGAGCGTGCTAAATTTATTGCAGGTGAGTTATCCGACGCAATGGGCGACGAAATCGAGATTGTTGGAAACACTATTATAAAATACGACGAATTAATAGGAAAAATAGATGAGGTCTTAAAAGTTAAACGTGCAGAAGCTATGTTGTCAGCTAACGAAGATATGTACACAAAAGCCATTCAAAACAGAACTGATGCTTTCGATACTTATCACAATGCCTTAGAGGCCGTTCAAAATTCGCAACAAAAAATTGAAGATTATCAAGAAAGGTATAATTTAGCTTTACGAACACAAAGCCAAGTTATGTCCGATCCTTCCTCTACCAACGAGCAGCAAGCGGCAATTAGTGCAGAGGTTTCCACTGCAAAAGCAATGCTTGAAGGAGAAAAAACACAGATTGTAGAACTAGAAAGTGCTCTGAAAGATGCCGAAACTTCATATGTAGGATATATGTCCACAATTCAAAATTACGAGGGTTTGTCTTCGGCGCTTATTTCCAAGGACGCTGAAGCAATCAACCTAGCATTACGTGATTTGGAAGCGGGATTTATTTCCGCAGAAGTGGGTACACAACAAACATTAAGCGATCAAGTCACAAATTTTGAAGAGCATTATAAAAATTTAAAGCAAGCTTTAAAGGATGGTGCCCCAGGCGTTACACAAGAAATGGTTGACCAAGCACATAATATGTGCGAAAACGCGAAAAATGAATACGCACTTTTTGTGGCAGATGCCGGAATAACAACCAAAAAAGCCGGCGAAAAAGCCGTACAAGGCTTATACGAAACATCCCCTGAATTTAAAGGCACCGCAAAGGAAATGGCAGAAGGAGCAAAAAAAGAATTAGAGTCTGCTGACACAGAGAGCAGCGGTCGCAAACAAGGGGAAAAGTATGTTGTTGGTGTCAGTCGTAATAAGAAATCAGCAAGAAGTACTGGTAAAGATGTAGCGAACGAAACAAAAAAAGGAACTGAAAGCGTAGACGCAGAACCGTCGGGCAATAATTTTATTCAAGGTTTTATTGATGGCTTGTGGAACGGCGTAAAAAGTGTAGCAAATGCGGCAATGTCTGTTGGGCAAAAAGCTCTTGAAGCTTTTAAAAAAGTATTGGGCATTGAATCTCCGTCTAAAGAAACAAAAAAAATTGCCCGCTATTTTAATGAAGGTCTATTAATAGGGTTAAACCAAAATAAAACGCAAGTTATTAATACCACGGCCGAAATAGCTGATGGTATGCTATATCAAATAAAAAAACTTGCAGAAAAACGGCCTTTGCAACTCATAGACACAGAACAGATAAAACAGCAAAACGCACTTGTTGCCCGTATGCGTGCAGCGGTATATGGAAATCAGGCGGCTATAGCATCAGCCGTAACCGCGCAGGTAAACCATAATGTACGCGTGGAAAACGGGGGTTACAACCAAGAGCGCGTTGTAGCGGTTGGAACAGTTAATGCGCCAATCAGCATTGACGGGCGAGAGATCGCCATAGCAACCGCACCGTTTATGGCCGAGGAATTAGCTTTTACATAAGGAGGGGTTACGTTGGCGGAAATGCTTATTAATGGACACGATATAGCAGGATATGGCGCACGCCTGCTTGCATATAACATAGGCGGTACAACCATAACAAATTATACCGCCAATACAGGGCACATACACAGCTTGCCAATGTTGTTGGGCAGAGATTTAGCCCCGCGAAAATTAACAATAACCTTAACATTTTCTTCCAGCGGAACGGTGCTTGACCGCTTACAGCAAGTGGCCGTGCGCAAGTGCAACTTTGACCGTGAGGTCACGCGTACTGACCCCTGTATCATACAATTACCTAATGGTTATTACTACAACTGCCGCATTGTTACAATTGGTAGTTTGCCAGGAGACAGCAGCGGGCTTGTAGATGTTGCATATACGTTTGACGCAATCCAGCAGTTGTCTGAGGTGGAATTTAGTATGACACAGGGCACGTCATATTTGTTATGTACATCTACAACAGACACCCATTGCGTGGTTGAGCTTACCCACGTAAGCGGCACAGTGGGAAAAATAACGTGTGACGCGCTTGGAATTACGGCAAACATACCAATAGGAAAAACATTAATTATAGACGGGTACAAAAAAACCATTACTATAGACGGAGCAAATGCATTTGCAAACCTTACGGAATTTATGAGTTTTCCAGTGCTACATCCGGGCACCAACGCGCTATCTTTATCCGGCAATTCAGGCACTGCCTACAGCTTAAGCATGTTAATACGTTATTACCCAATCTTTGTGTAAGGAGGTGCGTATATGATTGTATCACTATACCATAACGGGCAGACAACCAGCAAAGATTTATATAAAGCAGAGCAAATTATAACCGGGTCTTATTACTCGTCTGGCGTGTTGACATCAAACACATATGTTGATACTATGCCACTATTGTCTGTTGCAGAAGGGGATCGTATTGTCGCCAGCAGTTGTCATATGACATCTCAGTATTCCACCGCAAGCGGAATACGAGTAGGATTATTTTACAACAACACATGGGTTAAAGATTTAACACCGGCAGAAACCTATCAAATGGAGTACATCGAAATCCCAGAGGGTGTTAATCAAATTGCGGTCCCTTTTTGGCGTGATGATACAAACCGCACATTATATCATTATGTTACATCACAAGATGATGTATACGCCTTGGATGATCTGCAAAAGTTGTGCAGGACAAAGCATTACGGCGGGTTGATGTCGTTATCGTTTGACATAGCACCAAGCCACCCATATTATGGTATGCTGGCGCCGGAGGTGCGATTGGAATACGACGGGCGGTATTACAACATAAAAACCATTAACGAGCGCAGCAAACGCGACATAGCAAGCGTTACCGCAGAGCTTGATATAGACGATTTATGCGACAAAGTGTGGCAAACATTTACGGCCGAATCTTTACCATTTTCGGATATTGCGTCCCGCGTGTTGGATGGTTCGGGTTGGACAATACAGGGGGCAAATGTAATCCCCAACCGCCGAAGCCCAGAATTAAACGACGTAAATCGTTGGGGCGTACTTGAGCACTTGCAAAACTCTACAATGTTTGACGTTGTATACGACATTGACAACAAGTCCAAAGTAATAACGGTAGACCGCCCAACTGTGTCACATAACACGGCAACCGGAGTGTATTTTTCCGATGAGCTAAATTTAAAGGATTGCAATTACAAGGGGTCTAGTACAGATATATGTACTAGACTATACCCATATGGTAAGGACAACCTAAATATTGCCCTGTATAACGGAGGCCGAGAGTATGTAGATAACCATACATACACAGACAAAATTATCTCTAAAATTTGGAGAGATGACCGCTATACAAATGCAGAATCTTTGCGGGACGCGGCAATAGAAAAACTAAAAACAATGGCTATACCAAACGGCAGCTTTACCTGTAAAATTTACGATCTTGCAAAAGCCAAGCCGGATATATACGGTGATCTTTTGGCTTGTGATCTATACGATATTGTCACGTTAATACAGCGCATGCAAAACACCCAAACCGATTATCGCATTGTGGAGTACAAAGAATACCCGGACAACCCACAAGATAACGAAGTAACATTTAACGCTATGGCAGGGCGTATCACAACGACGGTGCAAAGCATCAGCGATCAGCTCAACGATATAAACGTTGAGAATATTATTGACCGGACAAAATATAACGAGCTGGAACGTACGGTCGAAGCAAACGTTGCACGAATAGGAGAAACTTATACCAAAGGTGAAACAGATAACCTGCTAGAAACCAAAATAACCCAAACGTCCAAGGAAATTAACAGCAGGGTTACAGAGGTACAGACAGAAACGACCTCCGCAATAAACAGTCTCCATGATGACTTGGTAGAAATGGTGGGAGATACAGAAGCCCAAATTGGACAAGTCAAAACCGAACTACAGTCCGAAATATCGCAGACGGCTGAAAGTGTAAAAACAACCGTCAGTAAATCCTTAACCAACGGGGCAACCAATTATATCTCTAACGCTAGAAATTTTGAGAATTTAGATGGTTGGCAAAAAAATTATGGTAACGCTTGGACGATGAAGCTTAATGCAGCAAATAAACAAATTGTGCTGCAACGGTCATCGTCCACAACACTCTCTACAGGATGGGTAACATGTGCAATGACAGATACATTATGCATCAGTCGTGCGCGCCTTAAATACTTAACGGTAAGTCTGCGGATTAAAGCTGACAGGAGTTGCCGCATCTATATAGGATGGAGGTATAAAACAAGCCTATCTGGAACAGGTGTGTTGGGAAACGTACCAACTGCATCTATTAAGGCAGGTAACGTAACCGCATCAAATTATTATCAGTTGGTTTCCGGAGAGTGGACAGACTGTTATGCGCAAATATACGCGCCAACTACGAGTAACGATTATTATATTGATCGTATTGGTGTGTACTTGCAAGACAGCACTGATTATACCGGGTGTCCCCCAAACACGTTGCTTACAATAGACTATCTACAGATTACTGATACAGCGACATATGAGCAGCGTATTGCAGAGGTCGAGGTAACAGCAGATGGATTAACCAGCGAGGTATCAAAAAAAGTCGGAAATGCGGAATGGTCTACAAAATTACAACAGTCATACCAAGACATACAAATTAGCTGGAATAAAATTTCCGAGGTAATCCAATTTATAAATGCAACGATGAAAATTTATGACGGATCCGACCCAGAAGACAAAAAAGTATTGTTTGATTTAAGCCAATTTGGCATGCAGTTTTATGATCGCCAAAGTTCTACATTAGGACATATAGGTTTGCGTGCATATTCCGAAAATACGTCTTATAAAGCTATGGCATTTAATTTGGACAAAGCCGGCAAATTTTTGTGTTGGGCATACACAAACAGTTTAGACGTATCGTATATGATGTTAGCGTATTTTAAGGATAACTCTATTAACTCAAAAGGGTTCCATTTTTACGACACTGTGTATTTGGACAATCATCCAATCTATTTTAGTACAGAGGGATTGCGTAGCATTGTATACACTGATAGCGCGGCTGGATTTAAAATAGGGCCATCTATGCCGTTTGGCGTATTTAGCACATCTGATACGCAGGTTTTTGGTGTCACAAACCGAGGGGTAGACTGTTATGGCACATTGGATTTACACGGCAACTCAATTGTTAACCAGTCGGACGCACGTCTAAAAGATAATATACAGCCTGCGCAGATGTCCGCGTTAGATGTCATCAACAGCATACAAATGATGTCTTATGACTGGATTGAGACAGGAGAACATGAGCAACTCGGCATCATTGCACAGCAGCTAAAAGACGTTGCACCAGAACTTGTGGTCGAAAATCCAGACACACATCTGTTAAGTATAAAAACGACCGCCTTTATTCCCTATCTGGTCAAGGCCGTGCAGGAGTTAACCGCAATGGTGCAAAACACGCAAACAACACAGAATACACGTACACGTGCAGCTACGGCACCCCCCAACATTTGGACAGACCCATACACGCCAGAAGAAAAGGCAGAAGCGGTAGAACTGGCTAAAAATAACGTAAAAACACCGAGAAAAGCAAGACAACAGGAGGCTATATAATGGACAATCTGACCCGAATTATTAAATTGCAGCTGCAAGATACAGTGTTACATGCATCTTCAACGTTAGCAGGCTATGAGGGAGAACATTGCGCAACGCAGTTGCAACTTGATATCCCAACGAACTTAGTATCAGAGGCTTACACATATCAATTAAGTATATCAGCAGGCGGTGTAACGCGACGTGCATTACTGCAACATAATAAACTTGTTTTTGATTTACCTGTAGCCGTAATGGTTACAGGAAATATTTTTGTATCGCTGATTATATCGGATGGCACAAAAATCATAAGGAAATCTGATGTTTGCAACCTAACTGTAAGTCCATCATTGGATGCAATGGAAGAAGAGGTTGAAAACCGTTATATAGGATTACTGGAGGACAGTCTGGCGAAATTTTGCAATGCTACCGAACAGTTAAACGCTGTTACAATTAACACACCATACATAGGGAACAATACAAATTGGTATGTATATGATGCGCAGGAACAGAGGTACGTAGATACGGGTATATGCGCTAAAGGAGATGGCGGCACCGGCATTACAGATAATAGTGTTGCAACTATTCACATACAAGAACACGCGGTCACCGAAGATAAGTTGGCACAAGGTGTCGTGGAAAAATTTGTGCTTTACGGTGATACACCAGGCGAAGAAACAAGTAAAAATTTATATGATCCCGACCAAGTACTTAATCGCCGTTATTACGCAAGCGGCACATTGGTCACAAACGCATACGTAGATACCATGCCGCTATTATCTGTGACAACAGGAGACAAGATATACGCTAGCAGTTGCCACATGCAATCAAAATACTCCACATCTGGGGGCGGAATACGTGTCGGACTATTTTTTAACGGCGTATGGGTGCAAGACTTGACCCCAGCAGAAACCTACCAATTAGATTATATTGAAATTCCGGCAGGAGTTAATCAGGTAGCCGTCCCCTTTTGGAAAGATGATACAAACAGGTATTTGTACATCACAACTACTGCATCTGTAATCCCAGTACAAGGTACAAGTGCAATCCAGTTAGCTCTAGCTCTAAAAGCCGAGATGGACACCTTGTCTGCCCTATTACATAATGATTTACAAGGTAAGCGTGTATCTATTTTAGGCGATAGTATCAGCACATTTAAGGGTTATATTCCTGATGCAAACCGTGCACGATATCCACAAAGCAACTTACTCACAGACGTAAATCACACTTGGTGGATGCGGCTTATTAACAACAACGGTATGGTGCTGGGAACAAATGATTCTTGGGCCGGGTCGCTTATATCATGGGACGGGTCAGAGGGCGCCGACATTGGGGCAGATAAACATATTGCATCAAGTGCACGTATTAAAAATCTTGATAACAATGGACAACCTGACTATATTTTTGTATTTGGAGGGACAAACGATGTTACACGACAAGTGGCGTTGGGAACATTTAATGAGGACGATCCTACCACCCTGACAGACGCAGAAATAGAAGATTTGCCGGTTAACACCTATGCGGATGCCTACCGCACTATGCTAATCCGATTGCTTAAATGGTATCCGCAAGCACACATAATATGTATATTACCGCTATACACATCACAAACCGATGGAGCTAATCTTGATAATTACAATGAGATCACAAAAACTGCATGTGACTTTTTTGGCGTACCAATTGTGGATACCAGAGCGGCAGGGATTACAATGTTTAACCGGACATTGTATCTGCCGGACGGCATACATCCAAATGCTGCAGGCATGCGGCTAATTTGTGATTGCGTAGAGCGTACTCTATAAGCCCATTTAAAACTTATTATATGAGAACAAGAAAAGTGTGTTTGACTGACACGCTCCACCCGACAATTAAAATTATAGTAGTAGGAGGTAATTACATGTTTTAAATTTTAAAATTCCGAGACAAAACAGAAAGGATGATAGTAGAATGGCAACACAGAGAGAGAAGGTCATTGAGCTTGCCAAAAAAGAGGTAGGCTACAAAGAAAATACCAACGGATGGACAAAATTTGGACAATGGTATGCGGAGTACATGAAATGCGAAAACCAAGGCTTTGAAACCGCCGACTGGTGCGCTATGTTCTGCGCATGGTGCATGCAAAAAGCCGGGCTTACTTCAAGCCAGACGGTCTTTACGGCAAGTGCAGGACCTACAGGTGAAGATTTATGGCGCAAAAAGGGACTTTGGAAAACCGCAACTTACAAACCAAAAGCCGGTGATCTGATACATTTCACTTGGGGGCATGTGGGATTTGTGGAAAAGGTAAACGGCAATACCGTACATACAATTGAAGGTAATTCCAGCAACACCGTTGCGCAGCGCAGCTACAGCTTAAGTTACAGCGGCATACGCGGTTATGCAGCACCAAAATACAAAGAAGAAAGAGAGGAAAACTACATGGAAGTAAAGAAAGGTGACATCAATAATTTTGCTTACAGTGTAAAATCAGACTTAAAATATCTAAAATTATTGGGGTACATAAGTGCGTCAGTAGACGATAAAACGGGTTATGGAGAGGGGTCTGAAAAGGCCGTCAGAGAGTTCCAGAAAAAATCCGGTCTTGCAGTAGACGGAATTGTCGGTGAAAAAACAATATGTAAAATGCGCGAGATTATTACAAAGCAGCTTAATACCGCAAAATCCGCGCTTGGTGCGTAAGGCGGTGAAAAAATGCCAACGGATTTCTGGATTGCCGTCCTCGCCCTTGTAGGAACACTAATAGGCAGCGGCGGTGGAATTTTGGCAGCAAATCGCCTGACAAATTACCGGATTAAAGAGCTGGAAAAACACGTAGAAAAACATAATAACGTTGTGGAGCGTATGTACAAGCTGGAAAAAATTGTACAAGCGCATATCGAGTTAAGCTGCGAACAGATCAAAGTAGCAAATCACAGGATAGCAGATTTAGAGGAGGATGCAAAAAATGAGCGATAAAGTTAAAAAGTGGTTAAAGGCCGCAAGTGTCAGAGCGATAAAAACTGTAGCACAAACAGCAGTTGCAACAATTGGTGTAGCAGCTACGATGGGCGAGGTTAATTGGATTGCCGTAGGTTCGGCGGGGTTGTTAGCCGGTATTTTGTCGTTATTAACATCTATTGCCGGTCTGCCGGAAACAAAAAGCGAAAACGCAGAATAAATTGATCGTGTAAAAGAGGGCGGTAGATTCTTCTACCGCCCTCTTTTTTTAACATACAAATGATTAATCCAAAATTTCTTTTAACTTGGACAAGTTTTCTTCGCTTGGGTTAATGATATCTCGTTCCCAACGCGATATAAGTGCTTGATCAACACCTAATTTTTCAGCTAATTGCTCTTGTGTAAGTCCCTTTATTTTTCGCCGTGCAGCAATATCATATTTAGGCACAAGTGCGTTTCCTGATTTTGCATGGTAATACCCTAAAAACCAAGAGCCTTGTAACTCCAGTGAAATGGGTTTTCCCGTGTTGTTTTCATCAAGATCGTCCAAGTCCACTATTTCTTCCAGCGCTTTGGATAAAGTCTTTAGAACATCTGGTGTAATTGTTTTTTCAGAAATCGCTTTTTGATGAATTTGTGCAAAGCCGGCAAGAGGGTACATAACGGCTTTAGATACTTTTTCACCTCTTGGATCATAATCTTCAATGTCCAGAGTTTTTGCAAGATATCCATAGATCCAACCAAACACATAGGCTTGCCTGTGGGTCATTTTGCTTCCCCCTTTTATTTTAAATTAGCATACAGAACTGAATTGTAAAAACCAGCATGAGCAACAGTTATTACAGCAGCTGTAATAACTGTTGCTCATATATGCATTAACGTACATCTGTATAGGTCTCAAGATATCCAGCATCGCCTCTGCCGTCAACCTCGCAACCCTCACCGTCTCCGTAGCCGCACCCTTGGCCGTGTCCATCCGTATCGCCGATACCTGTTAATGTGCCGCGACCGTACCCGTGGCCACAACAGCCATCACCATAGCGATCGTCTCCGTAGCCGCACCCATCAGCATCACCAACACCAATTGTTGCGCATGCTATGTATCCGTAGTCATAACCGTTTCCGGCGGCAACTGTTATACCCTCCACGACGGGACCCCCTCAATGCAAGCTTTTGCGTCGGCTGTTACCTTAATAATCTCGATCACACCAAACAATATAACCTCTGGCACAGGTACGGCAAATTTGCAATTTTCCGGGGTTTTAACCCCCTCTACTGCCATTTGCGATAGACTTGCTGCGCCCTCCCAGTACCAGATACGGATTGCGTCAACCAATACAACCTCATTATTATGCCTCTCCTTGATGTACCCAGCGAATACCCCTGCTGATTCCGTGCGTACTATGCAGTACTCCATACCGTCTTTTTTTCTGCCATTTTCATTTTGCATGTCTCCTTTATTTTTGTTTTTTTGTGTGATTAATTATCACATCATAATTATATCATATTTATTGCATATGTCAAGCATATTTTTTAATTTTTTTTAATTTTTTTATTTTTTTCTTTTAATACCGATGGCAGGTTCTGTCTGTGATCTATATAAGGTTCGTTTTTATCAATCACCCAACACCTTTCTGTAATTTTTTCCGCAGTATTAAATGCTCCGCGTATACAACGGGCGCGAATAGTATCGACGGACTTATTATGGAGTTTTGCATAAACAGCAATTGGTACTTTTTTCCCCATATTCTCTACCTCACAATTGTCTGTTTTATAATTATTAATGGTATACTCAGCTCCTATTGCGCACAATCGTTCCAAAGCAACACTTAATCGCTTATGATTTAATTCTGTACCTACAAAAGCTTTGTTGTGTTTATAGGCGTTGACTGCTACAAGTCCCCTGCCCATACAAAGATCCCCAATGACGTGATAAGGTTCGTTTTCACAGATCCATTTAATAATATTTTCTTCGTCCATATAGTCTAATTTAGGTTTAGCAGCTGTGTTGGCACCTCTTATTACGTAACAAATGTTGTTTTGTGTATGGTAATAAGAACTATTATAAAAAGTTACATATCGATATAACTTTTTCATTTCTATAATAAATTCAGCAAGATATTCTTTTCCAATCTCCACATAACATATATTTGGGTTTATCTTATTAATACACGCAAACAGCCTCTTGTAAAAATCAGAAAAATCAATTTGTGGAGACATTTTCTCCGCTTTTGTATAAAAAGTTTTCATATTTCCTTTATTCCACGGAGGATCAACAAACAGCAAATCAGCCTGCAACATAAAGCTTGGGAGAGGTTCAAATATGTCGTGTGTTTTCAGATAACTTTTGCCATCTACTATAGCAATACCTGTCTCGATAGGATATTGAAGATAAGCTCCTCCATAATTCCAATTATTCATTTTCTTTTACCTCTTGCATTTCCCAAGATTTAGAATAAGTTTGATTAGAAAAAAGTTCTGCAATTCCTGTGATTTGTTTTAATCTAAAAACCTCTTCCATATCCATACCAAGATGTTTAGAAATTTCCTCCTCTTCTAGTCCTTGCTCTAAAAGTGCACGAACCAGATCTGACATTAACTCTACTTGGTGTACGCCTCTTGCACGGTTAAATTGCACCGTTGCTGCCATACGTTGTGACATGTCATGCCCAAGAACAACAACAGGTATTTCATCGGCCTCTAAATAGTCCCTAAAAATCAGGTACCTATGAAATCCATCTACCACCACATAAATATCTAAAATATCATCATAGACTGTTACGACGGGAAAGCAGAAGCCATTATCAATAATAGATTGCAGTAATAATTCCATTCCGTTCTCGCTAACATGATTAGGGTTATATTCGTTTGATTTTACCTTATTAATAGGAACAATTATTGGATGCATACAAGGTAATTCTATGATGCCTTTTTTAGTGTTAATTTTATCCTTATCTATCAAAGCAATTTCCTCCATTTTTTCAACGTTTCTTCTCGCGGATCCGGTTTGTTATCAACCGGTAAATTGTTTTCATAATCGTTTAATATGAGCTGTCTGCACTGCTGCCTTGCTACGTAATTGTTCTCCAAGTGTTTGGAAAATCGTTGCTCAAATATTGATCTTTTATCAATATCTGGATATGTGCTGAGTAAAAAGTTTCGGTATTCAATCCAGCTTTTAAAATTTATAGGAAGCTTACGGCATCGAAGCACACGCGGATCTTTCCCGTAAATATGGCCTATTTCAATGCCTTTAATCCGTTTTAAAAGTTTGTCATACGTTTTAGGCTCAAACTCCGGAAGCTCTACAAGGGCTTTAAATGATTTTTCGTGAATTAAAGATGAAACGCGTATTTCTTGTTGATGCATTCCTTTTTTCCACTGGTAATCATAAATTTTTGAATATCTGATTTTGTTATCATAAATAAATTTCCATATATCATGGAAATTCCAATCATATATAGGATAAAATGAAACATTCCCATTTTTACCTTTTGTACACCAAAAACAATCTTTGAATCCTGGATTTTTTGCAACGGCGCGAAATCTATTCATACTTTCTGTTGCTCTAAGACCAACTAAAAATGCGGTATTTTTACGGCTGTTCTGAAAATTGTCAAGAACGTCATAAAAACCAAAACCCTTGTTTTTGTCTCGTATGGTCTGACTGTTTTTATCCCACGATGGGTGTTGAATCGAATACGATACTTTTGAACGCATCCATAAATTGTGTTTTCCAGGCTCCCAACATATAAGCTGGCTTTCATTTAAGCTCGTTGAATTTGTTAGCTTAAATGGAAGTTGCAGCCATAAACGAATGGTATTTTGTGGGTACAAATTCATTAACCATGTAATTTGATCGATAGTAGATTGGTATACCACTTCTTCATCGAGAAAAAATATACCAATTTTACGATTTCGCTTTTTGGCTTCCTGCAACGCCAACCAACACATTACAGTACTGTCTTTTCCTCCGCTGACTGATACAATAATATTTTCAAAGTTATCAAATATATAGGATATGCGTTCTTTTGCAGCCACATCAACTTTTTTCTGTATATATACCTGCCTGAGCATAAAACCCCTCCAATTGATTTATCCAATCCTTTAAATCTTGTATATAAATTTGATCGATACTTAATCCGGTTGAAATATACTGTATATTAGTTTGTTCGGTTATTTTTAAAAAGTCGTTCATATTTAATCGGCGATACGGAAGATCAATAGAAATATATTGCTTTCCACGCTCAATATTTTGATATGTTGTAATATTTGAAAGTTTCAGGCGTGAGTTTCTAGCAACATATTGATTATCAGGATGCAAAAATGGTTTTTTCCACTTTGCAGTATATAAATGAAGATCTCTTGGAATAATATTAGGATCACGTCGACCTAAATTATTAAACAGTTCATCGCGCCTTCTTTTATAATCGTCCTCTGCGCCACTTGGAAGCAAGACAGTGTCAATATTAAGAGTAAGATTTTGATTTTGGCATAATAGGTTTGCACGTTTTAGCATAGGCCATTCAAAACTGTTTCCTTTATACATAGATTTCGTATCAAAATCTAGTAATATCATAAACTCTTCCGGCTCATGGATAAAAGGAAAGTATTCAAATATTATCTGATGTCCGCATTGATTGAGATAATGTCTTAAACAATTATATGTCAAGTCTTTATTTCGGCTGGTCTTACGCAGGCATTCATTAACAACAAGTAGATGATTTTTTCCTATTTCCTCAAGTAACGGGTAAAAAGTTCTATACATAATAATTTCGTTGTACTCAATCTGTTTAATCGGTATACTGCCAAGATTGGGCAAGTGCATAAAAAATTTTTTAGGAGAAAAAACAACTACGCATTCTACATTATGTTCTTTCACATAAGCTTGAATTTCCCTTTGTTTTTGTTCTTCGTGTAACCCAATTCGTATCATTTTAAACATCCTTTCCGTTGATCCAATCACGCAAACTCTTTTTCCCAACTGTTTTTTTAAATTCTTTTTCCATATCGCTTTTATTGTTGAGGCATGATAATATACGCTCATCTATGGTGGATTTTGCACAAATATCAATAGCGTGTGGATTCGTAGTTTGTCCTATGCGATCTTGCCTGTCCTCCGCTTGTATTCTAGTCCCCCAATTCCAGTCATTATTATAAAAAATAGCATAATGAGAAAACTGAAGGTTACTTGAAAACGCCCCGCATGATTTGTTTGCAATAAGGAAACGAGCAGAGTTCTCAAACTCCCGCTTTACCTCTCTTCTTCTGCGTTTTGTAATTTTCCCGTAACAAAGTGTAAAAGATTCTCCTAAATCTGTTAATACTCGCTTAATATCATCTATTTCATGTGTGTATCTACACCAAATAATACATTTTTCATTTGATGGTACATATGTATCAATGGAGTTTAGTAGCGCTTGAATCCTAGGATTATCTAACGGATTAGAAAACATAGGCTCGTGTGTGATCGGCAAATTTGCGCGACTTGTGATACATCTTCCAGATACAACTTGCTGTAATGCTGTAAATGTCCTGTAAATTAAGGGAGAATCCGGGTTTTGCAAAAGTGTTTCCATAGAAAGAAAGTCATCTAAAACAAATTCATAGTGCGCTTTTTGCTCATTGGTAAGGGTAAAATAAAAAGTAGAATAAAGCTTTTGAGGAAGGTGCGCAACCTCTTTTTTTGATATTTGTATCGTATATGGTGCAATTTTATCTGTTAGGTAATCTACATTTAGTACACGCCGGACTTTATGCGTATTTTCATCATATTCTAAGTGATTTGCCGCAAAACTCCAGTAGCTTTGATATCCTAATATTCTCCAATCAAGTATATACCATTGTGAAAAAAGATCTGCATAATTGCGCGATATTGGTGTTCCGTTTAATATTATCTTATATGTACATTGTTTAGCAATGCGTGTTATGTTTTTTGATCGTAAGGTATACGGGTTTTTTATTAATAAGCTTTCATCAACCACCAAAAAACACCGCTGATTTTTAGATAGGTCTAGTAACCTGTAGTTTTCTTTAACACTGCTAGATAGGGTTTCAATACCACACAAGACAATAATATTTTCCCATCCAATAGTGTGTTTATTAAAATCATCTATCAGATTAGTTTTTACTTGTTCTGACGTAGGGCATAGCCATATAACCTTATCAATTTTATCCGCGTCAATACGAATTTTCGCAAGCTCCAAAGCGACACGCGTTTTTCCTGTGCCTGTGTCCATATATAACGCTCCAACTTTTAGCTTACGTAGCTTCATAACTGCTTCGCGTTGAAAATCTAGTAAATCTGTTTTTGTTTCCATTTAATATTCCTTTATCATTTTATACATAGAGATAATACGGTCATTTCCGTATTATCTCTACTATTATAACACATAATCATTAATCATCTATCAAGTCTGCCAACACATCATTTTTTGTGTCCAATATTTGCGCAAGTTTATCGGTTTTTTGCGCGACCTTTGGGGTTTTAGCGGTAACTTGTCCCAACAAAGCATCCTTATATCGATCTATAGCTTGCGTGGCATCGTCACTCACCCTAAAATCAAGCATGCTTGCAAAATCCATAACATCATTATAACAATCAATGGGTACAACCATCTGTCCGCAATGCCACTTGCTTTTAGGCAGTCTCTTTGCTTGGCGATATAAATAATCATCTCGGTCAAACTTGATCGATAAATAACCGGCATAATCACCAGATACAATTAACGTAACCCACTTGCGGCACTCTGGCGCAAAATTGGCCGATACCGCCATATTTTTAATGTCATCGTCGTCTACTTGTACTGCAAATCCGGCGGTAAGCAAAGCGTTTGTAATTTCGGCCGCGCGGTCTTGTGTGCGTCCGCTAAATTGATCACATAATCGCGTCCATGTGCCACCGCTATATTTATAATGATATTTGCGCATAATGTTGCTAAAATCTTGGTTGTAGGTATATTGTACTTTTACGGCGTTATCAACAACAGATACAACGACAGCCCCACTGTGGGTTACCTTGTCAGGGGTAATGGTTGTATTAGCTTGTTGCGCTATATCCTCTAATACTGCGTCTTTGGTGTCTGCGTCTGAAAGGTTATCTGCTACGTCTTTGTCGTTTTTTTCGGCATCTGCAGCAGCCTTATACGCTCTAAACAGTGCCAACAGGTTGTGCCGGTTATCAATCCATATAGACGCTTTTGTGACATTATTTAGTATATAATCATACACGTAACGCGCATCATCGGGCAGTTGCCTTTTGTCGCACTCCGATATAAAATCTTGACGTAAGGATAGTGCCCAAGCTACCTGTTTATCCGACCCTTGGAGCTGCGGTAGCCCTGCGGCCTCATCAACAATTACTTGGGATTTGATTTGCTCGTCGCGAGCCTCTTGTTCGCACGCCGGGCAATGTCCACAAGATTCTAGGTATGCGATACGTTTTTCGCGGTCTTTATTAGGCCCATAAAGCGTTATCGTGTACTTGTTACCACATCTGCTGCATCTAATATCATATTTAGCCATTTTGACATCCTCCTGCTAATCAAATCTTTATCGTGATATTATAATAGCATGATAACAGTATATTGTCAATAGGTTTTTTTAAATTTTTTAAAAAATTTTTTAACTTGTTTTTACGCACAAAAATAAGCAGGAGTTATCAACTCCTGCTTATGACTGCTCCAAACATGCCCTTAATAAAAACACACTGGATATGTTCGGATAGGTATAAAACTGGCTCCCCAAGTTGGACTCGAACCAACGACCCTGCGGTTAACAGCCGCATGCTCTACCGACTGAGCTATTGAGGATTATTTGTGTTGGCATTTCCCTATTTTCCCGGGCCGTCTCCAGCCTAGTATCTTCGGCACCTCTGGGCTTAACTTCCGTGTTCGGTATGGCAACGGGTGGACCCCCAGTGTTTTCAACACCAACTTCTTCTTTTTCTTTTCCCTTTTATATTTATCGCACCTTCGTGCGTAAATATTCCTCTTCCTGTTTTTTTCTTTTGGTGACTCGTGGGGGAATCGAACCCCCGTTGCCGCCGTGAGAGGGCGGAGTCTTAACCGCTTGACCAACGAGCCGTTTCTTTGCAGGGGCGCAGGCCCTTCCCTTTGCCCCTGCTTCCCTCTTGGTGCACCATCAGGGGCTCGAACCCGGGACACCCTGATTAAGAGTCAGGTGCTCTACCAACTGAGCTAATGGTGCATATCCGGTATAGTAAGCCTGATAGATTTCTGACAAAAGCGGCTTTCAACGCTGCGCCGGCAAATATGGCAGGAATCTGAAGATTTTTTGGCTGACTGAGAATTATTATACGATAATCCCAAACCATTGTCAAGTATTTTCCAGTTGTTTTTTCTTGCGGGCACAGTCTGGCATCCCCACAATTGAAAACATGCTTATCCGCTGGCCCGCAAAAGAACAATTAGTTCGATCTGATTTGATTTTTTTGCCGCATGCAGACAAACCAATCCTACAATCAAAGTAAACACCAAAAGGGTTGCGGCAAAAGATGCAAAATGCACCTGCGCATGCATTTCCATAATGGTGTTCCCTACCAGCTCATCCAGATAGGGGTTCACCACCAGCGCGTTAAACAGAGCCGCCAGACCCGTGCCCAACAAAATGGAGCAAAGGTTTATAACGCCGTATTCCGCAAAAAGAATGCCGTACAGATGTTTTGTTCTGTAGCCCAACGCTCTGTACAATGCAAGCTCTTCCGTTCTGCTTTTTAAGCAGCTTAAAACAAACAGCCAAACGCCCGCAATAACCATGACAATAAACATAACCGCAATGGCCAGCAAAACTGCCAAGGCCGTGTTAAAGGTATCTATATCAAAATTGAGCTGATCCTCCTGGTATGTAGCTGTTACAGCCATCGCTTCTTCCTGCACCGCTTCCACATTTTTATAGGAATCCACGCATACACCATACCGTAGTGTTTCTTTTAAAGAAAACGCCTGATTTTCGGTAATTTCGTTTGCCCTTCCGTTATAATGCAAAAGTTCGTCTATTGGAATAAGGATCTGCCTTCCATTAAAGATTGGATCCGCTGTATTATAAACCCCTATGACCCTGAGCCTATGGCTAAGTCCAAAGCTGTCTTCTAATATAAGCTCTTCCCCCAAAAGGCTTTTCCCGCTGACTTCGTTTCTTTTTTGATTCTGTTGCTGAAAGTCTTGAATTTTTTCCGGCACAAGCGCAACATTTTTTTCGCCGCTTTTAAAGCTTCTCCCTGCTGTAATCACGGGAGTATACCCTTTATGCAAATAGTCCATTTCATAATCGCTATATAAAAGGCCGGAGGTTTCCCGCACAGACATAGGCACAGGCTTATGGTATGTACCCGTTACATGCTCCAGGTCTTCCAGTTGTTTAAGACCTTCTTCCACTGCATCGGACGATGTAAAGGTTGCCGTCAGCTCCCGGTTGTACACATGATTATTGACTTTATACTCCATGTTGTACCAAAGCGGTGCCATAACGGCGACTACCGACAACAAAAGCGCCGATGCAAGCGCAATAAATAGAAAGAAAGAAGCGCTTTTTACAATGGCACCTCTGACAGAGGCACAAACAATTCTAAAAAGGCTATACAGCTTCATTTTTCTTTTCCTCAATTCTTCCGTCTTTCATAATATATAATTCGTCTGCATATTCGATCACAGCGTCGTTGTGGCACACGACCAGTACACCCTTGCCTTGTTTGGACAGTTTTTTTAATTCCTGAAAAATTATCTGTTCATTTTTGCTGTCTAAATTTCCTGTTGGCTCATCTGCAAGAATGAAATCCGGCTCGTTGGCCATTGCCCTGGCTATAGCAACCCTCTGCTGCTCCCCGCCGGACAGTTCACCGGGGTAATGCTCCTGGCGCTGTGTCAGCCCCATCATGGCAAGAAGTTCTTTTGCGCGCTTTACCATATTTGCCCTGTGCTTAAACGCTTTGTTAATCAGCATAGGAAGCATAACATTCTCATACGCTTTTAAATGTGCGTTCAGATGAAAAGCCTGAAAAACAAAACCCAATGTTTTCATACGTACGTCTGCAAGCTGATTTTTTTTCATTTGCGCCGTATCTGTTCCGTTAATTGAAACGCTGCCGGAAGTTGGTACGTCAAGCAGACCTGCAATCTGCAAAAGTGTGCTTTTTCCAGATCCGGACTGTCCCATTACGACAATAAATTTTCCGGCGTGTACCGTAAGGTCTACATCTTTTAAGGCCGTCACCTGATGGCCGTATTGCTTAGTGACAGATGTCATACAAATTGTATTCATTACAGAACCTCCTTAGCTTCAAAATGAACCCATTGCCTGTCTGGGCTGAATTTTCACAAGGCGCGGCAGCATAAGCAGCTGGCACAGCAGCGGGACAAGCACGGCAATGGCAAACGACAGCAGGCACAGCAGCCAAAAATCTTCCCACCGGATGACATAGATCCGGTTTTGAAACGGGCCGCTGCCGTTGATCCAATTGATGCAAAGCACCGCCGCACCTGAAAGAAGCGCGCCCAGTACAAACGCACGCAGCGCTATTTTTACATGCTCCAAATAGAAACAGAAAAACACCTGCCTGTCTTTATAACCGATTGCCTTGAGCAGGCCGACCTCCCCCTTGCGGTCGGCAAGCGCACCCGAAACGGAAAGGAACAGGTTGACAACCGCCAAAACAAGAATGGCAAACGTCAGAAAGTTCCCGGCCCCGGTAAAAACTGCCGAAAGCAGCTGTACGCTGTCGGGGATAATTACCTCTGTAATACCGGAAGTCGTAATTTTTCTATCCTCTAGCTGTTGGTACACATCTCCCACATGGTCATACGTATCTACCAGTACCGTGTACGCGTTGACCTCCGGGTTATTTTTCCTTTGGTAGTATTCTGCAATAAAGCTGGGGTTTTCCGTGGCCTTTACCGCCATTTCCTGTATCTGCACACCCGTTTCGTGAGAGACATAAATGATATTTGGTCCTCCGTAATTATCATAAGAAGCATGGTATATCCCTACCACTTCCAATTTATATTCCAGCGCCGGTAAATACCACCATTGCGTAATATAACCGCCGTGGTCGGCTTGTTGATAATAGGTCGTCATATACGAATCAAACGCCTTGACGGTAAAGGTTTTCCCGATATACGTGCTTCCATCCTGCAGCTTCAACGTATCTGCAAACAGGTCTACGTTGTCTGCTGTATAAAAAACATCCGGAAGAATACAGGAAAACACCGGACTTTCCTCCAATCCCTTGCCCTCGATTACATCCATTTGCTGTGTTGGGTAAAGGGAGCGTGTTTCTAATACACTCTCCTCCAGCGGTACAGGCAGCATACTGCTGCAATCCTTCCCTTTTTCATCTGTTACGCCTTTTATAGAAAAAAGCTGATACTGCATGTCATCTATCTGGTCTACAGATTCTACATGCTCCATCTGTGCAATCTCTGCAAGCACTGCATCGGTAAGAGGCGTATAGCCCAAATTGATGAACGCGGAACTTATCCGCAGCCTTCTTATCGGATCCTGATTTTGATAGGTATCTATCACCCGGTTCATCGTAGAAGCAAAGCTCAACACAAGCGTTAATAAGACAATAGAGAGCAGCAACAAAACAAAAACCGACGTACTCCTTCTTCCGCTTCTGATATGCGCCCTTGCCAAAAAAGCGCAGCTGCTGTATTTCATAAGGCGTCCTCCTCACCTTTTTAGTAGGCTGCCGCCTGCAGACGTAAATTCCGCAGGCGGCAAAGGCAGAACATGCCTATCTTTAATAGTACTGGTATGTTTCTACCGAGGATCTAAACCCGCCATATGTATTGT